>CXWL01000487.1_pt1 | contig 11573 bp, 13 predicted proteins | sample 590931 | NCBI WGS metagenome assembly CXWL01 (sample SAMEA3498368, study PRJEB10139) | groundwater metagenome | biome: water well; material: biofilm material | place: Germany | collected 2015-04-27 | reverse complement strand
ACGGTACCCGTCGAGAGAGACCGATCATTGAGGAGTAATCATGGCCGCTCAGACGCTATTCGAAAAAATATGGGAATCCCACGTCGTCCGGGCAGAACCGGATGGCACCACCCTGCTCTACATCGATCGCCAGCTGGTTCACGAAGTCACATCGCCACAGGCGTTTGAAGGGCTCAAGCTGTCTGGCCGTCGGCCGCGGCGTTCAGGCGCCACGTTGGCAGTGCCGGATCATAACGTCCCGACGACGGATCGGAGCGTGGGGATTGCCGATCCCCTCAGCGCGATACAGATCCGGACGCTGGAGGAAAATTGCCGCGATTTTGGCATCACCCTCTTCGGCATGAACGACATCCGCCAAGGCGTGGTGCATGTGATCGGGCCTGAACAGGGTTTCACCCTGCCAGGGACGACCATCGTCTGCGGCGATTCCCATACCTCGACGCATGGCGCGTTCGGCGCCTTGGCCTTCGGCATCGGCACCAGCGAAGTGGAACATGTGCTGGCCACCCAATGTCTGGTACAAAAACGACCCAAGACCATGGAAGTCCGCGTCGACGGCACGTTATCGGAACTCTGTTCGGCCAAGGATGTCATTCTCGCCATCATCGGCAAGATCGGCACAGCCGGCGGAACCGGCTATGTCATCGAATATACCGGCTCGGCAATCAGCGCCCTCAGCATGGAAGGGCGCATGACGCTCTGCAATATGTCGATCGAGGGCGGGGCGCGTGCCGGAATGGTCGCGCCGGACGAGAAGACCGTCGCCTATATCAAAGACCGTCCATTAGCTCCGAAGGGCATGCTGTTCGAACGGGCGGTGCAAGCCTGGCAGCACTTCAAGACCGATGCGGGCGCGGCGTACGATGTGACCGTCACGATGAAGGCCGAGGACATCGCTCCGCAAGTCAGCTGGGGCACCAGCCCCGGGATGGTCACCGGCATCGATCAACGGGTACCAGACCCACGAACGATCACCGACGTGAACCAGCGTCAGTCGACTGAGCGGGCATTGGAATATATGGGCCTCATCCCGAACATGCCCATCACCGACATCAAGATCGATACGGTCTTCATCGGGTCCTGCACCAACTCGCGCATCGAAGATCTCCGCCTTGCAGCCCAATTGGCTAGGGGCAAAAGCGTCGCCACGGGAGTCCGGGCGATGGTGGTGCCTGGCTCAGGCCTCGTAAAACAGCAGGCCGAACAGGAAGGGCTCGACCGCCTGTTCAAGGACGCGGGCTTCGAGTGGCGGGAAGCCGGTTGCAGTATGTGCCTGGCGATGAACGCCGATGTGCTTCAGCCGGGAGAGCGCTGCGCCTCGACCAGCAATCGAAATTTCGAAGGACGCCAGGGGGCTGGCGGCCGCACCCATCTCGTCTCTCCGGCCATGGCCGTCGCGGCCGCCGTCGAGGGACATNNGACCGGGCTCCGCGAAGGCCTCTTCTACGATTGGCGCAAACAGAAGGACGGGTCGCAGGATCCTGCATTCTTTTTGAATCAGCCGCGCTTCCAGGGGGCCACGATTCTCCTGACGCGCGATAACTTCGGCTGCGGATCGTCGCGCGAGCATGCGCCCTGGGCGCTCCTCGATCAGGGATTCCGTTGCGTCATCGCCTCCAGCTTTGCCGACATCTTCTACAATAACTGCTTCCAAAACGGCATTCTGCCCATCGAGTTGAAAGCCGACGAGATCCTCGCCATGATGAAGGACGTCCTCTCGACACCGGGGTACCAACTGACGGTGGACCTGGGAAATCAGACGGTCACGACCCCGAACGGTACCACTTGCCGCTTCGACATCGACCCCTTCCGAAAAGACTGTTTGTATCGGGGTCTCGACGCCATTGGGTTGACATTGCAGCATGAGGCCGCCATCGCGGCCTACGAGACTCGACGGAAGGCCGAGGCGCCCTGGTTATTCTCCGACCTTCGTTCGTGAACTGAGGAGATTGCCTATGAAGCTCTGGCACCCGAAACTTATGCTGATGATGTTCCTATTTCTGGGGGCGGCCTATCTGCTCGTGGCCTTCAACTACAGCTATTCCGACGGGAATCGAGCCGGCTACATTCAGAAATTTTCCCACAAGGGATGGGTCTGCAAGACCCATGAAGGGGAGCTGGCCATGACCACGGTGCCTGGTGTGGCTCCGGTATTGTGGGACTTTTCAGTCTGGGACGAGAAAGTGGCGGCACAACTCGCGCAGGTGATGGGCAAACGATTGGTCCTGCACTACAAAGAATATCGCTACCTTCCTACGACCTGCTTCGGAGAGACCGCCTATTTCGTCGATCGCGTGGAACTACAAGAGTAACGTTTGTTCACACGCCTCATATCCATCGCTTCTTTCTGAAGGCCACCAGCATGCCCACCCCTACTACAGCCATGACGCCCAACACGGCGGGATAGCCCCATTTCCATTGTAATTCCGGCATGTGCTCGAAATTCATCCCGTAGACCCCGACGATGAAGGTCAGCGGCATAAAGATCGTCGTAATAATCGTAAGCACCTTCATCACGGCGTTCAACCGATAGCTGATGCTCGACAGATAGATATCCAGGCAGGCTGAGACCATTTCTCGAAGGGTCTCGATGGTGTCCACGATCTGAACCACGTGATCGTACACGTCGCGGAAGAATACCTTCGTCGGCTCCTGTAAGAGGGGACATTCCGATCTGGAGAGACCATTCATCGCTTCACGGAGCGGCCACACCGCCCGCCGTAAAAATAGCAATTGCCGTTTGAGGGCGTGAATTTGTTGCAACGTCTCCGGCTTCGGATCGCTGACCACCAGATCTTGCAGCGCTTCAACCTTCTCGCCTAACGCCTCCAATACCGCAAAGTATTGATCGACAATCGCGTCGACCAGTGCATACAACAAATAATCGGCCCCGGATTGCCGCAGGCGTCCCTTCCCCCCACGAAGACGATCCCGCACCGGTTTAAAGACATCGGTGCCGTTTTCCTGGAAGGACAGCACAAAGTTCCGTCCGAGGACCAGACTCACCTGTTCGACGATGATATCCTGTCGATCGGTGACTGAGAGCATCTTCATCACGAGAAACAAGCAGGTTTCATAGTCATCGAGTTTCGGCCGTTGATCGGTGTTAGCAATGTCTTCGAGGAGCAAGGAATGGAGCTGAAACTGTTTCCCGAACGATTCAAGAATCTCCATCTTGTGAACGCCCCCGACATCCACCCAGGTGACGGACGCATCGGTCGGCGGCGCAAGTCCGTCGAGCGGCGGGTCTTGGCGTTCGTCACAGCGAGTACCGGCGTAATTGAAGGTCGCAATCGTGACCTTGCCGGTCTTGTTCTCGCCGATATGGACAAGGGTGCCTGGGGGAAGCCCCGTCTTTCTGGATCGTTTTGTCACTAACTTCATCGAGAGAGACCTCCCAAGACCCTCTGCTTGTACGCAGGTTCTCCCCGAGGGTCAAGGGGGCACCCCGACACCGTCTTTCCGCTTTTCCGATGCCGCAAGACCTGTTACTCTTTCCGTTCAACGATGCGAGGCCTGGAACATGGAACAAGAACTAGCCCTGTTGGTCGAAGCGGTCCTGAAAGCCGGCGCGAAAGTCCGTGAATTAGTCAGGGATGGATTCGAAGTGCAGACGAAGCTGGACCGTTCGCCGGTCACGACGGTGGACCATGAGGTCAACCGCATCCTGCATGAGATGCAACGCCGGGAGTTTCCACAGGATGGATGGCTCTCGGAAGAATCCCCCGACGATCCGGCACGACTCACGCATCAACGCGTCTGGATTGTGGACCCCATCGACGGCACCAAGGCGTTGATCAATCGACTGCCGGAGTTTACCATTTCTGCGGCGCTGATCGAACGAGGCATCCCGATCGTCGGCGCGATCTTGAATCCCTCGACCGACGAGCTCTTCACCGCGGTGCGCGGGGGCGGTCTGTATCTGAACGGCTCACGCGTCACCCTCTCGCCTCCTCGTGATTTCAATGCGGTCATCATGATCAGTGGGAAAGATTTCGGGACCGACCGATGGTCGACACTCGGCGACACGACTCGATGCCGTCCCATCTACTCCATTGCCAATGCCATGGCCCTAGTGGCGGCCGGTCGCGTGCGAGCGGCGTTTACGGTCGAGCCCATGAACGAATGGGACCTCGCGGCCGGGGTCCTGCTGATTGAAGAAGGCGGCGGCTCCGTCAGCGATGCGGCCGGAAATCCCTTGATGTTCAATCAGCCAAAACCAACCCTTCGTGGTGTCATCGCTGTAACGGCTGCAGCCGACAAGGATCTGCGTGCCACGCTCCAGACCCAGGCTGAACGGGCCCGGTCTCAACCTGAGAGGAAGCGAACCGCTCCATGACCATCGCCCTGCTGGGAACCGGACTCTTGGGCCGAGCCATCGCCGAACGACTCCAGTCCATCGGCCATTCCGTCACAGTCTACAATCGAACCACGAGCAAAGCACGCCCTCTTCAGGACTGCGGCATCACCGTGGTCACGAGACCGGAACAGGCCATCTCCCAAGCCGACTGTGTGGTCCTCATGCTGGCCGATATGGCGGCGATCCGTGCCGTCCTACTGACACCAGCCTCATTGGCGGCCCTCCGTGGCAAAACTGTCATCCAGATGGGAACCATTGCTCAGGAAGAAAGCTTGGTCTTGCAGGCCGAGATCGAACAAGCCGGCGGATTGTATTGCGAAGCGCCGGTGTTAGGAAGTCTTACCGAGGCGAAAGCCGGAACGCTCTTCGTGATGATCGGCGGAACCGAAGATCAGTTTGCCCAATGGCTTCCGCTGTTTCGTGCTCTGAGTCCAGAGCCTCGCTTGGTCGGCCCTGTCGGGAAGGCCGCAACCTTAAAGCTCGCACTCAATCAGTTGATTGCGGCCGAAATATCGGCCTTCGCCCTGAGCCTTGGACTCGTCCAACGGGCTGGTATCCCCGTGGACACNNATTATCAGCATCCAAACTTTTCCACCCGCCATCTCATGAAGGATGTGGAACTCTTCCTGAAGGAAGCCGCCGGTTACGGCTTAATCACGAGTAGTGTGGAAGGGATCAGGCCAGTGCTGGAGCGAACTATTGCACAGGGACTTGGCGGGGCCGATTATTCGGCCATCTTCGAAGTCGTCAACCCAACTCCATAGCCTCACCTCCTCCCAAGATTATTGCCAGCTCCCGCATCGGATAGGATCGCGCTTCTTTTTGATATTCGTTGTGAACCATTATTATTGATCTATACTGAATTTGTAACGACTGGCCAACGTTGCACTGGAACGGACATTGTGCACCCTCCAGGACCCACGAAATAGGAACCATGCAGAAGTCGGCTCACAGAACTATTGAACCACGTGCCTACGATCCCTTGATCCACGAGGGCTTCATTCGCCAGGCGGATCTCGTGAAAGCCTTTCAAGAAGCCCTGCAGGGATCGACCGACCTGGAAGGCCTGCTGATTGAGAGGTATCGGATCCCGAAACCGGCGCTCGGCAAGATACTGAGCGAGTTCTTCGATTGCCCCTATATTCCATTCAACGACCGGACCCTGGCTGATCCCCAACTCCTCAATAATCTCAGTCTTGATTATCTTCGCAAACACCACTGGCTCCCGCTGAAGCGGCAGGATGACATCTTGGATGTCCTGATCGACAACCCCTATGATCTCGATAGAGGTCATGACATCCAGCGCTCCTTCCCCGGCCTGACAATACGGTATGCCCTGGGCCTGCGATGTGACATCGAACGGTTCCTCAACGCTACGATCGGAGATACTGACAGTGGATCCATTGCGGACACGCTGGGCGAGTTGGTCAACGACGCTCACCAGGAACAGTCACTCGATAGCGACTCCGACGGCATTGACGAGAACGATTCCGCGATCGTACGGCTCGCGAATCAGATCATTGTCGAGGCGTACCGTCACGACGCGTCTGACATCCATATCGAGCCCTACTCGGATCGCAAGGAAACGGCCATTCGCTTTCGGGTGGACGGTACCTGCTCCACCTATATGCGGATTCCCGCGCTCTATCGCCGCGCATTGGTGTCCCGTATCAAGATCATGTCCAATCTGGATATTTCTGAACGCCGGAGACCGCAGGACGGGAAGATCCGATTCAAACTGAACCAGGACAGAGAAATCGAGCTACGCGTAGCAACATTGCCGACCGCCGGCAACAATGAAGACATCGTCATGCGGTTGCTCACGGCGAAGGCCCCCCTGCCTCTCGATGCCATGGAGTTTGCTCCAGCCACGCTCACGACGCTCCTGGACATCGTCGAAAAACCACACGGCATCATATTGTGCGTGGGCCCTACCGGATCTGGAAAAACAACAACTCTGCACGCCCTCCTTCGCCATCTCAACACCGACGAACGGAAAATCTGGACGGCAGAAGACCCCATTGAGATCACCCAGGAAGGGCTCCGGCAGGTGCAGGTCCAGCCAAAAATTGGATTTACCTTTGCTGCCGCCATGCGATCGTTCTTACGAGCCGACCCGGATGTCATCATGATCGGTGAGATGCGGGACAAGGAAACTGCCGATGTCGCCATCGAGGCCTCGCTGACCGGCCACCTGGTCCTGAGCACGTTGCACACGAACGGAGCGGTCGAGACGGTGGTCCGCCTTCTCGACATGGGATGTGATTCCTTCAACTTCGCCGATGCCATGCAAGGGGTACTCGCGAAACGCCTCTGCAAACGGATCTGCGTCAATTGTAAAGAACCGTACCATCCAACGGCGCAAGAGTACGATAAACTGGTGCGTGGGTACGGTAAATACGCGTGGGAGGCGCTCGGAGTGAACTATCGCGAGGATTTTCAGCTCTATCGAGGGCGGGGATGTGACGCCTGCAACCAGACTGGCCTCAAAGGCCGGGTCGCTTTACACGAACTTCTAAGCGGATCAGATGAACTGCGAAACCTGATCCAGAACCGCGCCAAAACGACGGAGATGCAGAGCCTGGCCGCAAAGGAAGGGATGATCACACTCGTGCAAGACGGAATCCTGAAAGTGCTCGCCGGCCTGACCACCTTTGAACAAGTCCGGGCCGTTGCCATGAAATAACTGTTCGACTTTCGTTGCGATCGCCTGCGCTCACATCGTTCATTCCAGCGCCTTGACGAACTTCTTCAGCCTCTCCCCCTCTGAAGGGCGAATCTTAATAAACTCAACGCCGAACCTCGTCGCGGAAACCCACCGGACCGCGGCTAGATCGACCTGGATCGGCTCCTCTCGCTCACAAAGTTGCATCATCAACTGTAGATATACGGCTACGCTGACGATGGTTTCCGAAGTGATGGCGCAGCCCTCCGCAGACAAATTCAAGATAGTGCCTCTGTCGGAAAGCTGATCTCCATTGAACGACACAGGAAGCTGCACCGCGAAACGGGTATGCTTACGTCCTTGCATGAGGCTCCCTGCCGATCATCGTATTCCGTGAGAAACGTTTCACGGTGCCGGTGGAGTATCACTGTGGCTCATAAGATCGGTCTTCTTGCTGAGATGGAACGTCCCACCCTTTTGAGTCGGCGCATGGTCGGTGCCGATCCGGCTATACCACCAGTTGCCCTCGCCTTCTGAAAAACCAGGAGAGAACTCCACTGTAAACCCACCATCCCGGTCATTTTCCTTCTGCGACCACATGCCGTGCCAGGTATGACCGACGAGCGTCTGGGTCTCGAATCGCCCGTCCTTCCAGTCATAGCGACCATTGCCCTGCTCATCTAATATCAACCGGACAACCGCTCCGTCGACATATTCCCATTCACCGGCGAGGACATGGCGGTTTTCGGACTGAGCAGCCGTCGATAACGGCAGGGCATCGACGGACACAGCCCGATGCATAGCCGGTGTATCACACGCTGCGGTGAATACCATACTGGCAAGAAAGAGCGGAGCAATGATGTATCGTGAGCGCATGTTGTAACTTTCCACGAATCGCGTATTCCTACTTACCATGTGGCAAAGAGGCGGACAAGCGATCGAGCGAAATGGGTACAGGATAAGAATCAGGAAGCCAGTTCCTACCCAAGCTTCGCGATCCTGCTGCAGGCCTCGTCAATGTCCGCATCGGTCTTGGCATAGCTGAAGCGAAGAAACTGCTTTCCCTCAGCCCCGGAAAAGAAGGCTTCTCCAGGGACACCAGCCAAGCCGATCCTGTCCAACAGATGCATCGCCCGGTCCTTACCGGTGATACCTGGCAGGCGAGACGCATCGGCCAGCACATAGTAGGCGCCCTGCGGAATCGAGGGCGTCAGACCAGCCTTGGCCAGGGCCTGGCAGAAACGATCTCGTTTTCGTTGATAGTCGCGTGCCTGGTCCCGATAGAACGAGTCCGGAAGTTCCTGGATGCCGACTGCCACTCCCGCCTGCAACGGTGTCGGGGCGCAGACGTATAACAAATCGTTCATGGCTCCGATGGCCTGAGCCCACCGCGCAGCCGCGACGCTGTACCCAATGCGCCAGCCGGTGATGCTGAANNGTACGACCGTCATACAAAAAGTACTCGTAGATTTCGTCGGTGAACACGAACAGATCGTGTTCTTGTGCCATCGCCGAAAGACTCTCCATTTCTTGCCTGCTAAATACTTTCCCTGAAGGATTGCCGGGCGAGTTCACGATGATCGCCTTGGTCCGTGGTGTCACCGCGCGCTCGACCTCAGCTGGGAAATATGTCCAATCGGGCGCCTGCATCTTCACCATCACTGGAGCGGCCTCAACCGCCAGCAGCGCGCTGATGTGATACTGATAGTAGGGCTCGAACAGGATGACTTCGTCGCCTGGGTTGAGCAACGCCAAGCAGGCAGAATGAAAGGCCCCTGTGGCTCCCGCGCTGACCGTAATGTCCGTTTCCGGATCAGCTACGATCCCGTTGTACTGCGCCAACTTCTTGGCGATCGCCTGTCGCAATTCAGGCAATCCGTCGAATCGCGAGTAGACATTCTTCCCGCGTTCCATGGCCTGCGCTGCAGCTCGAATCACCACCGGTGGAGCCGGCGTGTCGCAGACCCCCTGTGCCATATTCAGACCGTTCGCCTGCACGCAGGCTTGGGTCATCGCTCGAATTTCTGAATGGGCTAATATGGCCATTCGTTGGTTGATTTGCCGTCTCATCATGGCATTGCTCCTCGGTCAAAGAATCTCACTTGTCGCAGAGCGGTTCCAGGCAGGTCAAGAGCATTTTCTTTGCAGCATACAAAATAGCCAATGGAGATACGACAGAAAGTCGAATGTATCGGGTACTCGTGACACTAATTGGATATACTACGTTCATGGTGCGGCCCNNCGCCGAGGCCGCCGTCTTAATCTGAGTTGCCGTCTGTTCTTTTTTGGAGAAGATGACTTTGAAGGGGAAGCGACGATCCTCGATCTCTCCACAGGAGGCTGTCAGGCGACCTCACTGACCGAAGTACAGGTTGGCACGACGCTCCGCCTGTCCCTGTTCCTGCAAGATCAGGAATGGCCTGTACGCATCGACGAAGCCCTGGTCCGGTGGGTAAAGAGCTCAGCCTTCGGTCTCGAATTTACAGAAATCCGATCGGCCCAACGAGAGCGCATCCGTGCCTTGATCATGAAAGCCAAGCTCTAACAGGCCGCTAGCCCAAGTCATCCATCTACAGTAGCGACCCCCTTCTTTCCTCGCCGTGATCAGGATGCCTCCCCCTCACACTATCACTCTTCGTGACGACCTCTATATCCATGAATCCTGAATCGCCGGTCACACAGAACAGNNAGGCGATGGGTGAGACCTGAACCGCTCGTAGTACCGCAGCACTTTCTTCACGTAGGTGCGGGTTTCCCGAATACGGGGCACTTTGCGTTCCTTCACTCGATGGACCCCGGCGTTATAGGCCGCCAAGGCCAGTGGAAGATCACCCTGGTAGAGATTCAGCAAATGCCACAATTGTTTAGCGCCTCCGCGGATGTTCTGCAACGAATCGTAGCGATCGCTCACTCGCAGGGTCGCCGCGGTATCCGGAGTCAGCTGCATCAAGCCGACCGCGCCTTTGCGAGACACGGCATGCTGATTAAAATCGGATTCGGTCTTGATCACCGCACGCAGCAGAGCCGGATCGAGACGATATTTTTTGGCGTACCAGGCGATGGCCCGGCCGATTTCCTGCTTTGAGTATCGCTGGTGAGCACTGTCGTAATCCGGTCGCGTCGGGGCGGGAATCGCAATGATCAGCAGACACAACAGCGTCAGCGCGCAGAAAGCACGTAGCAGGTGTGAACAGAGCAGCCCGCTCCTGGTTGGATTGATCGCCATCGTGTGGGATTACATTCCTATGCACGAAATAACCTGCATCATGGTCTGGAAAGTCTCAAGATCCGTGCCCCAACAGCCCTTCACTAACCTATGGATCGCACAAGGGAAACAACAGGCCGCTATATGATCGATGCCGTGAAGTGCACAGAGTGGACGTTTGAGAACTGTTGGCTCAGCCCCGAGCTGGCACAGTTCTTCGCAAACGAGGAGTTCTCGAAAACTTTAAAAAAGAAAACTTTGGAGTAATTGTGCGGGATCGTCGGCAGTCTACGGAAAGATTACTTTGGCACGTGAGAGCTTCGAAGGTCTGCACATGCGAGATAAGAAAAACTCCTGCTGNNCGAGGCAGCAGCATGGACGAGATCGGGCGAGAGACTCTTGAACAGGCTCACGCCAGCCTTATCCGCACCTAACAGAATCACCATCTTCTTAGCCTTCAGCGCCAATGCCACTTCCGAAACCGTACCGGTCCCACCGAGTCCGCAGGCCACGATGATGTCGCTGGACATCACGTTTACATTGTTGCGCGCCTGGCCCAGATCCGTGACGATGGCCACGTCCACATATCGGGATACCGACGCCTTGTTGTCCGGAAGAATTCCGATCGTCAAACTGCCGGGCACCGACTTGGCCCCCTCGCTCGCCGCGTCCATCACACCGCTCGCGCGCCCTCCGGTGAGCACCACCCATCCTTGACGGGCGATCAGCTCACCCAAACTTTTCGCATCGGCTAGCGCTCTGATACCGGCCTTGGCCGGACCCATCACACCGACCACTGGCTTTCTCGTCGATCGTCGAATCGGACGTTTCACGAACCGCACCTCACGGGTAAGAGTAATGGCAAAGATTGCCGGGGTCAGAAATATACACTGGAGGAGGAGGATTTGTCGCGCAACCGTCGTGGCGGGTCAGGATGATGCGATGAATCGGACGTGAGGCTCTGCACCTCGATTCACGTTATGGTTTTCCCCACAATTCCTCGAGCCGCTGGGCGNNTTTCTTGTAGAAGTCCTGATGGTATTCCTCGGCAGAATAAAATGGAGCGGCAGGCACGATTTGAGTGACGATCGCTTCTTTGAACCGTTTCGACTGCTCAATGGCTTGCTTGGAGGTCTCCGACAAACGTTTTTCCTCTTCAGTCTGATAGAAAATAGCCGCACGATATTGTGAGCCATGGTCACAGAACTGCGCGTTCGCTGCGAGGGGGTCGACATTGTGCCAGAAGGCGTCCAGCAATTTCTGGTAGCTCACCTTCGCCGGGTCATAGACCACTTCGACCGATTCCGCATGTCCCGTCCGTCCAGCGGACACGTCTTCATAAC
>CXWL01011523.1_pt1 | contig 11576 bp, 8 predicted proteins | sample 590931 | NCBI WGS metagenome assembly CXWL01 (sample SAMEA3498368, study PRJEB10139) | groundwater metagenome | biome: water well; material: biofilm material | place: Germany | collected 2015-04-27 | reverse complement strand
GAATTGTTCCAACGACTTTCTCAGCGCATGGTCGAGTGCGTTGACCGGTCCAGCCCCGACAGCTGCCGTATGTTCGACCACATCGCCGACTTTGACCATCACCGTGGCTTCGGAAAGAGTCGTTCCATCCTCCTGCTTCTTTTCAACAATCACACGAAATCCGAGTAATTGAAACGAGGGCCTATGGCTCCCCATGGCCTTTCGCATGAGCAATTCGAACGACCCTTCAGCACCTTCGAATTGATAGCCCTGACTCTCTCGGTCCTTCAGCGTATGGATCAGCTCGTCCACCTTTGCGTGGTTCTTTGCAAGCTTGATCCCGTACGCTTCAATTTTGTCGAGAAGTCCGCTCCGTCCTCCGTAGTCGGAGATCAGCATCCGTTGTCGATTCCCGACTCTGGCCGGATCGACATGTTCATAGGTCGCCGGATTCTTCAGCACGGCATGAATATGCACGCCCCCCTTGTGCGCAAACGCGGAATCGCCGACATAGGGTTGATGCTTGTTCGGCATCAGATTCGCGATCTCCGTGACAAACCCTGACACATCCTTCAGATGGCTCAATCGATCGGTCAAGGCTGGACGCTTCATCTTCAGTTCTAAATTCGGGATGATCGAACAGAGGTTGGCATTCCCGCACCGCTCTCCGATCCCATTAATCGTCCCCTGGACCTGCCGGATGCCCAACTCAATCGCCACAAGGGAGTTGGCCACGGCCATTTCACAATCGTTATGCGCATGAATGCCGAGCGGCACCCGACACTCGCGTTGAACCACACTGCAGATCTCGCGGATCTCCCACGGCATGGCCCCTCCATTGGTATCGCAGAGGATGACCCGTTCGGCTCCGGCCTCCACGGCTTTTCTAATGGTGGCAAGCGCATACTCTGGATTGGTCTTGTATCCATCGAAGAAATGCTCCGCATCGTAGAACACTCGGCGTCCTTTGCCATGAAGATACGCGATGGAATCGGCGATCAACTCCAAGTTCTTGCTCAGCGAGATGCCGAGCGCATCGGTCACGTGGAGCGACCAGGTTTTCCCGAAGAGGGTGATAGTTTTGGTCTCCGCAGCGAGTAAGGCCTGGAGATTGGGGTCTTTCCTGACGGTATTGCTGGCCTTTCTGGTCGATCCAAACGCGATCACGTCGGCATGCTTTAGCGGAATCGTCTTGATCATCCGGAAGAATTCAATGTCTTTGGGATTTGCCCCAGGCCAACCGCCTTCAATAAAATGAACCCCAAGGTCATCCAACTTTTGCGCGATTCGCACTTTGTCTTCAGCAGAGAAGCTAACGTCCTCAGCTTGAGCGCCATCGCGCAAGGTGGTGTCATAGATTTCCAATGCTGCAGCCCGATCGGCAGGCGGTTTCACTACAGGGAATGCGCGCTGCTCATGGGCGGCGCGGGGAGAGCGAGGCTGTGTGGTTTTGCGGGCCATGAGGGGAGAGGGTACCAGGAGCGAGGCTCCCCTGTCGAGACGTCAAGGGCCGAGCAACTAGCGGTAGCCTGGGTCACTTACGATCAGCCGGAACTCTTCGGGACACGCATCGCAACTTTGTACCAGAGGTCCAATACCATCAGCTTTCTCCTTGAAGTACTTCCGGCGGCAACAATGTCCGTACAGCCTCGCGAATACGTCGTGCCAATGCAACGGCCTGCTCTGCCTCCGGCCGGTCGATCGGATCCCAATCGCCTGGATATCGCGCTTCGATGGTATAGCGATTCAGAGGCTGCACATCTTGAGGGTGCGCACCTCTGAACCCGGCAGCCAGCGCGAGGTTGAGCAAGACGACGAGGTCATGGGATCGTGGGACATCGAGCTGTTTGGAGGTGAGCCAACTCTTCAGGTACTTCTCCACGCACTGCTGGGCATGAAAGCACACAGTATCGAACGGGCACTCCTCGTCACGGATGGTGAGGGTATGTTCCGCGTTGCGCAGATCGTGCTCCGCCTTCACAATCCACTGCCGAACCTGTCGGTCCAGGTCACGCGGCGCGATCATAGAGGACCAGCCCCTCAAGTGCCGCAGGACGCAAAACCGACCCAATCTGATCACGGGCCCGCTCAAACTCTTCCGGAGTCACGACAATGAGATCGAGCGGAATCCTTCTATCCGAGAGCGCGCCATCGATCTCCGTTGCCTTCCGCCGTTTCGAGCCCTCCACCGGCATGACGATCAAGAGGTCCACGTCGCTGTCGGGACCAGCCTGGCCGCGCGCGTGAGAGCCGAAGAGAATGATCTTGTCCGGGCTGAACCGCATGACAATGCGTCGCACCATCTCGGTGATCGCGTCCTGAATGGAGGTCGTTTTCAAAGCTGTGTTTGTCATCGTCACCTCTCGGTCAACCGCTGTGGGGCGCTATTGTGGCACAGCTACAACAGCGCGTCGAGCAGCCGCTTTGGATTCGATCCCCGTTGAGCACAAAGATACAAAAGGTTTGGCGAACCGCAGAAAATCCAGCCGACGTTCCAAACCAGCACCAAGCCGCCCGTTCAATGGACGCAAGAGTATCTAATTTGCTCGGGTCAGAGCAATTCACTCCTGGTTCGCAGATATACCACACTAAGTCGGTCACAAGACTTCGAACACCTTGAGCACTTCATCGCCATATTGGTTCCACACACCCTTTTAGGCCTATGGCCTCCACGGCTCCGAACTCAGAGGCAACTCGTTCAACTCCACCCTTGCTTCTTGCCATGTCGGGTAATGCTTGGTCATTAGAGTGAAGTACCGCTCGCTGTGGGTGGGTTCTATAAGGTGAATCATTTCATGGACAATGACATATTCCAGCAGGTCCTTCGGCTTTTTCACGAGTTCCGTGTTGAGCCGGATATGTCCTGCCTTATGGTTGCAGCCCCCCCACTTGGTCTTCATGCGTTGCAAGAAGTAACCAGCCACCCGCAATCTGAGACGTGACTCCCACTTGGCGATCAGGCGAGGAACGATCTGATGCAGCAGGGACTTGTGCCACTCGTGCAGCACCCTCGCCCGGACCGCCTGTGTGCTGCCGGGTCTCACAACGAGCGTGACACGGAGATGATCCAGTCTGACGCGAGGTTTTGCATCCTGGTGCTCAACCGATAACAGATAGCGCCTTCCCCAGAGGTAATGGGTTTCTCGACCGACGAACCGGCGCGGGCTTTCGCGAGCTTGTTCAGAAAATTTCGCCCGCTGCGTTCGAATCCACGCCAGTTTAGAGATCGCATAGGCACGAGCAACTTCCGCCCTGGTGCTGATAGGAGCAACCAGGCTTACGCGACCTTCCGGCGGATGCACAGACAAATGCACATGCTTGACCGCCTTGCGAGTCAGTTGGATGGAGATGTCACCGAGTTGCAGGGTCTTGCTCATCCGTATCCCGGTTGGTTCTTGACCAGTTCAAAGAGAGCCTTCGTTGACTCACGATTGCGGTCGAGCAACGGGAACAGCGCATTGAGCACCTGCGCCTCACGCGCAAAGTCGCCCTTCCAACCCGCCGGCGCCTGCTCCCGGATGACACGATCAATCTCCAGCGCCAGCCTTGCCAGCTTGCTCCCGTATTCGGCTTCAGATTCAGCGGCGACATCGGCAGCGCCGTGGCCAGCCGCGAGGATCTGCGGGAGGTTCCGAAAGATCACGACAGCCTCCCGGTTGCCGTGAAGCAACGCAGGGACATCCTCCTCCGGTTGCTTCGCCACTAGCCGCTTGGCCAAGGCTTCCGCTTTCCGAAGGAACTCCTCGTAAGCCGCCGCATCTGTACGGCTCTGCTTGATCAGATCACCCAGCAGCTTCGACATTTCAGCGTAAAACTTCGGGTCGGTGAGCTGCTCACGGATGATGGTTTTGCGGACGTTGTTGATGATGCCCTCCGCGATGGCGTTCTTGGAGAGCTTGCCCTTCTCGTTCAGCTTTCGAGCGATTGCGTCGTGGATACCGGTTTCGACGATCAGTTCTGTGAGCGACAGCGAATTGAGGTTGCCCATGTCCGCCGCCGGGTCGGCTTGCACGTAGGTGTTGAGCAGGTGCCGCATGTCAGCCTCGTAGGGCTTGATGTCCAACTCCTCACCTGAGTGCTTTTTGATGGCGCTGCGGGTGTCGCCGTAGAACTCGACTTCCTTCTGCAACGCTACGGCTTCCGTATCGGAGTAACCAGCCTCGGTGAGATTCTGGGCGATGTCAGCATAGTTGCGCACGAACGTGGCGACGGATTTGTAGAAGGCAATGCGTAACGGCTCCGTGTCCGCCAGTGCTTGAGGGATGGCCGCGTCACCGCAAAAGTAACGGAGGAACTGCTCCACTTCACGCGGGAGCGGCACTGGCTCACAGAGGTAGCGAAGCGCCTCGCGGGCGGCATCAATCTGCCTCTTTCCTTCTTTGAGCCAGTCCTTCAGCTCGACGTTGTTGGTGCCGCCGTTGCCCTGGTCAATGTCCAGCTCGTCGGAGCTATAGACCGCGATGGCCTCCTCCACATCTTCCAACAGCTCCTTGAAGTCCACGATATAACCGTAGTCCTTGTCATCACCGTCCAGGCGATTGGTGCGGCAGATGGCCTGGAAGAGATTGTGGTCGTGCAGTTCGTTATCGAGGTAGATATAGGTGCAACTTGGTGCGTCGAAGCCGGTCAGGAGTTTGCTCACGACAATCAGGAGCTTCATGTTCGCAGGCTCTTCGATGAAGCGGCACTTGGTTTTGTCTTCGTAGGCTTTCGTTGTCTGCCCGCTCTTGAGGACGTGCTTCGTGTAGGTGTCGAACTTGTAGCGTTCGTCGCTGTTTGCAGGCTCCTTTGAGATCGCCGTCGCGTTCGGCTCGAAGGACGTGATGATGCCGCAGTATTGGCCAAACGGCTTGCTCTGGAAGATACGGTAGTAGTGGCAGGCGTCGTAGATGCTCGCGGCTACGAGAATAGCCGTGCCCCGGTCGTTGTTCAGGCGTGGCTTCGTGTCGAAATCGTGGATGATGCTGGCGGCGATGCGGGCCTTGCGCTCCTCGGCGCTCATCAGCTCCTCCATCGTCGCCCATCGCTTGCGGATGATGGCTTTCTGGAAATTGTTCAGCGTCTTTGTCTTTTGTTCGAAATACGCCTCAATGGCCTTAGGCGAGGTGATGCGTTGCGGCACGTCACGGGCCTCATATTTCAAATCGAGAATGACGCCATCGGCCACACCTTCATGGAACTTGTAGGTGTGGATGTAGGTGCCGAAGATGTCGCGGGTTCTCAGCTTGGCTGCATCCTTCTTCAGCAGCGGCGTGCCGGTGAAGCCGATGAAGATGGCATGCTCCAGCCAGCGCTTCATCTGGCGGTTCATGTCGCCGCCCTGGGTTCGGTGGCATTCGTCCACGAAGACGTAAAAGCGGCCATGCACGGGCGGCGGTGGGCCTTGGAGGTCGGCAGGATCGAACTTGTGCAGGAGTGCGCAGAGCAGCCGGGGCGAGGCGGCGCCGATTTTGGTGACAAACTCCGCCCGGCTCTCGATGCGCGGTGACGGCGAGTTCTCGCCGATGACGCCAGCATTCCGCATCACTCCCGTAATTTGGTCGTTTAACTCAATGCGGTCGGTGACGATCAGGATGCGAGCTTCGGGATCATGTTCCAGCAGCCACTTGGCAAGCAGCACCATGAGGATGCTCTTGCCGCTGCCCTGGGTGTGCCAGATGACGCCGCCCTCGTGTGTGCGAATGCGTTCCTGCGCCGCCTTCACACCGGCGAATTGATGCGGGCGCGGCACTTTCTTGATGCCTCCATCGAAGATGATGAAGTTTCGGATCAAGTCGAGCAGGCGGGACTTCTCGCACATCTCGGCCAGCGGTCGGTCCAGGAGAGCGCCCGGTGCCAGCGCGGATGCACTCGCCGCCTTCCATTCGACGAAGAATTCCTCCCGGGTGGTCACCGTGCCGTAGCGCAAACCTTGCGAATCGTTTCCCGCGAACACCAGTTGCACCGTCGGGAAGAAGCCCTTGTTGAAGATTTCCTCCTGGTTCGTGATGAGCTGGCGCACGCCATCCGCGATCTCGACTGAACTCCGCTTCAGCTCGATAACGCCGACGGCAATGCCGTTCAGGTACAGCACCAGGTCGGGTCGACGCTCGTAGCCGCCGCGCAAGGTCACTTCCTCGGCGAGGGCGAAGTCGTTGTTCTCCGGGTAATCCCAATCCACCAAGTGCACCGTGTCGTGGGGCCTTCCGGCGGCGATCTGCACCGACACGCCGTAGCGCAGCAGTTGGTAGGTGCGCAGATTAGCCTGATAGAGCGTGATGCCCGTGGCGTCCGTTGCGGCCATCAGCTTTTGAAGAGCTGCGGATATATGCGCCTCGGAATAGCCGCGACGATTCAGATTCGCCCGGAGCAGGTCCGCCTCGATGCAACGGTTGTTCTCCCGCTTGGCCCACTCGCCGAGGTAGCGGTAGCCGAGACAATCGGGACGGGCCTTATCAATGAACAGGGCAATGACGCGGTTCTGCGTCTTGCGTTCGGAGCGGGGCTGTTCAGGCATACGTGGATTCGTCCCTTTTCACTGGAGAATCTCCCAATAACCACCCTTGGCCGGGCCAGTGCGTTTCAGAACGCCTTTGGCTTTCAGTCGTTTGATTGTTTTCTCGACGGCGGTGGTGCTGATTTTCAATTGGCGGGCTATTTCCGTGATACTGCTCGCTGGTCGCGCTCGAATGATCCCCAGGAGCCGGCTCTGTGCGCCATCACCCAACCTATCACCCAACCTATCACCCAACCCATCACTGGGGGCCGCCGACGATGCGACGGCTTCCAAATACGCTGGAGAATACGGAAACTCGATCCACAGGTCTCCGGGTTCATATTGGATCTTGGGTGCGGGCGTTTCCGCCTCGCGGCAGGCGTCGAAGATCCGCTGAATGCCCCTTCCCCATGCCTCGATCTCCCCGGCACGGAAAAAGGCATTCGCCACATTTGGATTGAATGGACGCGAGGAGTGCGACCCCATCAGCTTGCCCACGGTCCACCGCTCCGGCAATTCGCCGGGATTCCAGATCTTGAGACGATCCGCATACACGCGAATCTGAATCGGCGAGCCCACCGAGTAATCCCGATGAATGATCGCGTTGAGCAGAGCTTCACGTAGCGCGTCTTCGGGCACGGGCAGGGATTCCACGCGGTGGATTCCACGGTAGCTGATCCCCGCTTTTAGATACTTCGTCAACAGAAGTTCCATCGCCTTCTGCGTCTGCGTGAAGAGGTCGCCATGGACCTCGTCGTGGTAGCGCAGGTCGGCCTCGCTGCGGAAGTAGCCGATTTTGAGAAAGGCACCCGTGATGAACTGCTCCGGATCGCGGTGATAGAGCAGCACCGCCGCCCGCTTGAGGTGTGCGCCATCCATCAGATTCAGCTTCTCCAGCAATCCCGCGGCAGGCTCGCGCAGCACACTTCGATCCAACCGCCGGCTCTGCCTCGCCAGTTTGCGGAAGCCGTCCACCGCCGCCTTTGAGAGATCGCTCACCTTCACTCGCGGCACCGGCACGCCGTCCCATGTGCGCCCCTGTTTGCGCAGGAGGAACTTGTCCAGCGCCGCACCCTTCAGTGCCTGCTTTGTGCTCCCGCTGCGTAGGTGATATTCGCCCTTGTAGCTGACTGGATACGGGTAGGGTTCGACGACGATCTCCAGATATTCCTTCCCGCCACCCTTCAACAGGTTCACCCCCACGAGGATGCCCAGGATGTCCCGTACCTTGTTGGGAATTTCCTCCAACAGTCGCGCCGCATTGGGCACGCCAACGACCACGCCCTTGTCGTTCCGACCGATGTGCAGCACGCCACCGTCGGCATTGGCAAAGCCGCAAATCCACTTCAGGAATTCGTCGCGCCACGATTCCTTCCATTCGATGTTTTGGTTCTCTTTCATGCCAGTCGTGTCCTGCCGGTCAGGAGCTCCTGCATCATGGCCCGTTTGAGGGCGCGGGTCTTCTCCCGTCGCTGCTCCAACGCCGCCAGCTCAGCGTCCATCTCCGTCAGCACATCGGCGATGGCGGTTTGTTCAGGGAGGGGTGGTAGCGTGATCTCGATGTTCTCGATTGTTTTGGCGTTCAAACTGGGCACACCCGAAGCCTCGTTGTAGCTGCGCCAGCGAATCATCGTAAACTTATAGAAGACGAACTTCGGATGCGCTTCACTGGAGATTTCCGTGAAGAACAACGTGTCCACCGTCCAGAACGGCGAGTCCACATACTGAGGTGAATCAATTGTCCCTTTTCGGCCAATCAAAACGGAAGGTTGGTCGTAGATGTAGGCGTTAGTTCTTCCGATCTCTCCGCCGGAAGCGAGAATCGGATACTTCCCATCTGGCGCGGTGATGCTATGCTGGCTCTTGCCGTGACGAACTTTGAGCACATCCCCAAGCCGCTTCACCTCCCACTCTCCGTGGAAGCCGGGGAGGCGGGTTTGACCGGTGAGGAGTTGCTGCATGGCGGCCTGTTTGAGGTCGCGTTTCTTGGCAATGAGCCGGTCCAGCCCGCCCAGCAGCCCATCCATATCGCTCAACGCCTCCGCGATGGCGCGTTGTTCGGGGAGGGGCGGATGCGCTACAACATAGGCCTGAAAGGTAGCGGGATAGACGTGCTTGATTGTTGTCCCTCTCGCCAGTGTGAGAGTCTTCCTCCGATAATTGGCAGTGCTGAGGAGGTAGGATATGAATTTGCAGTCCGCCGAGGTCTTGAAAATTATCACTTCTCGTCCAATGGCGACCGAGGCAGTCCCTACGATGGCGGACGCCTTCCCAGTGTTTGCCTCCATGTTGGATGAGCTAGCAAAAAGCAAACACGGCTCTCGCACGATGACGGTTTGAGTTTCGTCATCAATGAACCATTTGATGAGACTGTAATCGAGGACTTCAGAAAAATCGGTGTATAGAGCCGTGTAGGGAATCGCAGGGATGGAGCCGCTGCGCTTGATGTCCTCTTTGAGTAGGCCCTTCCCTTTGGTGAGCTTGCCCATCTCGCTAAAGCGCTTCACCTCCCACTCCTCCGGGATGACGCCGACCTCGGTCTGTTTGTAGCCGGGTTTCACTTCCATACCGCTCCCAACTTTTTGAGGTGTCCGTCCACCCGGGCGGCGAGCGTTGCCACTTCATCGGTGAGCTGTGGCAGCGGGGTGGCGTAGCGTTCGGCGAGCTGGCGGATGCGGCCGGTGAGGGTTTGCGAGACGCGGTCCAGCTCGCCCTGCACGGCGGCGGCAATCGTGGCCAACCATTTGTCGTCCACCACGAGCGTCTTGATTTCGTCCTCGGTGAGCGTGGGGTATTTGGCGTCGAGCCTGGCTTCGAGGTCATCCTGCGCGGCTTTGAGCCGGGCCTTGGCGTCCGCCTGCTGGTCGAGCAGGGCGAGGTAGTCCGCCAGGGCTTCTTCTTCGGATGGCTCAGATCCGTCGGATGGGTCAGATCGGTCGGATCGTACAGCTTTCAGGCGGGCGCTGACGCTGGACCGGGTGAGCTTGTCTTTGTCGTCCAGGGCGTCCGCGAGCAGCCCTTCCTCGCCGCTTTGCTCTTCCCGCTTTTCGTCGAGCTGCTGCTCGATGCCGGTGAGTTCGGCTTCGAGGGCGGCGATGGCATCGCGCTCGGCGGCGANNGAGCAGAACGGCGGGGACGAGGTCGGACTTGAAGCGGCGCCTGCCCTTCTTGAAGTCTTCCTTCTCGGGCCAGACGAGTTTGCCTTCCTTGTTTTTGACCTGACGGATTTCGCGGGGCAACGCGCCCGCCTTCCACCCGGCATCGGCGATGAGGTAGCAATCGTCCTGCATGACTTCAGCCCAGTAGTCCATGAGGTGTTGATAGACATCGTAGGCGTCGAGCAGCGGTGCAGTCTTGAAGGTGGCGAGCAGGTCCTCGGCGATGGTTTCGATGAGCGGTTTGGGATGGCCGTTCTGGGCGAAGCCTTTGAGCCGCGGGACGGAGGCCGTCTGCCATTTCGTGAAGAGCTTCCTGGCCTGGGTCGTGAAGGCGGTGAACTCAGGGTGACTGAAGATGGTGGGCTTCACTTCAGCGATGGGTAGCTTCAGCACGGCGTAGCCGGGGCGGTTGAACTTCTCGAACAGAGCGGCGCGCAGGCCGGGCATGATCTTCCAGTAATCGCCGAGCGCATCGAGGTCGCGCTCCGGGATGCCGCCGCGCAAATGGCCGTCAATGTCTTGCAAATCCTCCGGCTCGGTGCTGTCGATGTAGCGCGGGAGGTTGAGGTTGTAGTCGTTCTTCGGGTCGGCGATTTCCGCGACGGAGACCATGCGGGCATAACGCGGGTCGCTTTCATCCAGCCGGGCGAAGGTGTCCACAATCTTGTGGAGGTCCTGCTCGCGGAGGCGGTTCTTCGGGCCGTCCTTCTTGAAGCCTTTGGAGGCATCAATCATGAAGATGCCCTTGCGGGCGGTGGCGTTTTCCTTGTCGAGCACGACGATGCAGGCCGGGATACCCGTGCCGTAAAAGAGATTGGCAGGCAGTCCGATGATGGCCTTGAGGTAGCCGGAGCGGACGAGCTGCTGGCGGATGACGGCCTCGGCATTGCCGCGGAAGAGCACGCCGTGCGGGAGAATGCACGCGCCTTTGCCAGTGCTTTTCAGGGAGCGGATGATGTGCAGGAGGTAGGCGTAGTCGCCCTGCTTCTTCGGCGGCACGCCCCAGGTGAAGCGCTGGAATCGGTCGCCGCTGCCGCCTTCACCCAAGGTGAGGCCGGTGGACCAGGTCTTGTCCGAGAAGGGCGGATTGGCGACGACGTAGTCGTAGGTGCGGAGCTGTTCGCCGTCCTTGAACTTGGGATCGAAGAGCGTGTTGCCCGAGAGCACGTTGGCCGTCGGGAAATCGTGCAGGATCATGTTCATGCGGGCGAGACCGGCGGTGGTCACGTCTTTCTCCTGCCCTTCGAGCGTGATGTGTTTGCCGGCCTCGGCAGCGACCTTCAGCAGCAACGAACCGGACCCGCAGGTGGGGTCGTAGGCAGTTGTGGCCGCTTTACTGTTGGCCGGCGAGATGCCGATGGCCTTGGCCATGATGCGGCTGACTTCGGACGGGGTGTAGAACTGGCCCTTACTCTTGCCGCTCTGGCTAGCGAAGTGCCGCATGAGATATTCGTAGGCATCGCCGAGGATGTCGTCGTTCTCGGCGCGGTTCTTGGAGAAATCGAGCGCGGGATTCTCGAAGATGGCGATGAGGTTGCCCAGCTTTTCGACCTTCTGCGCGCCGTCGCCGAGCTTGTTCGAGTCGTTGAAGTCGGGAAAGTCGCTACGGGCGAGGCGCTCGTTGGCATCGATGAGAGGCTGGATGACCTGGGTGTTGATCAGGTTGCCGATGTCACTGTTGCCCTTGAGCGCGACCATGTCCTTAAAGCTAGCACCCTTCGGAATGACGACCGGCGGAGCGAAGTCATCGGAGTCACCGTATTTGTCGGAGACATATTTGATGAACAGCATGAACAGGACATAGTCCTTGTATTGGCTGGCATCCATGCCGCCGCGCAGTTCATCGCAGGAGGCCCAGAGAGAGGAGTAGAGGTCGGATTTCTTGATCGCCATCCTTCAACTCAGCTAAATGGGTATCCCCATCATCCAAGTAGCGGCCCGGGGCCTGAAATAATGACGTGGTA
>CXWL01126320.1_pt1 | contig 11577 bp, 11 predicted proteins | sample 590931 | NCBI WGS metagenome assembly CXWL01 (sample SAMEA3498368, study PRJEB10139) | groundwater metagenome | biome: water well; material: biofilm material | place: Germany | collected 2015-04-27 | reverse complement strand
AGGCAGAAAAAGCGGACAATTCATGTGCTACAGAACCGGACAATTCTAAAAACCCGCGACACTCATTTCACCAGCCGGTGATAGATGTCCACCGGGTTCCTGAAGCTGAATCCTAATGATGCGTAGAGATTGAGTGCCGCCACATTGGAAGCGGAAATAGAGCTTTTCACTTCCGCGCAGCCCGCACCAAGCATCTCGTTGCACACCGCGCCCCACCAATACTTCGCCAAGCCCTTGCTGCGGTACGCTTCGGCCATTGCATGCAATACCAGGCTGTTGCCAGAATAAGCGATAAAACCGGCCAACTCGTTGCGCCAGAACAGGCCGTACACGCACTGCCGGTCATACAACTGACGCAGCCAGTTGTCATAGCGGAGATCGGCGCTTGCGCGATCCAGATTGAAATCACGGTGGAAACGGCCATGTGTAAACGCGCCGTGGCAGATCAGCAGCAATTCCTGCCAGCCCGCATTTTTGCTGATGGAGACATCCGGATGTGCCAGGATTTTCAGTTTTTCTACCGTGCAATACGGCTCGATCAGCGTATCGCAATAATAAAAACCATACTCGTGCAGCAGTTGCTTGGAGGACAGCGGGGCAACACGCACCGTGTGGTGCCCCGGTGTCTGCGCCGCCTGGCGCAAAGTTGCGGCGGATGCGTCGGCAAGCTCACAGGTGGGCATCCCGAAGGCAGCGGTATCCCAGGGCGTGCTAGTCAATGCGGGCGGATTCATCGAAAGTTGCTCGTCTTACGATATACAAGGGGCGCTTCTTGCTTTCGTCAAAAGTCTTGCCCAGGTAAATGCCCATGATCCCCAGAATGGCGATGATGATGCCGCCGATAAAATACAGCGAGACGAACAGGCTGCTCCAGCCTTCAATGGGCGAGCCATAAAACATCACGCGGGCAAAAATATACACGCCATAACAAAATGCCAGAAAAGCCATCGTGAAGCCGAAGCGGATGGCCATGCGCAATGGCTTGTCGGAATAGGCGGTGATGGTCTCGGAAGCCAGCTTCCACAGTTTTGCCAAAGTATAGGTGGAGTTCCCCCCCATGCGTTCGGCGTGTTCCACGTCTATGCTGGCGGTAGGGAAACCCATCCACTGCACCAGGCCACCGAAAAAGCGCAATTGCTCGCGTATCCTGCGGAAATTAACCACCACCTTGCGCGATAGGATGCGGAAATTTCCGGTCTGCGCGTCGTACTCGATGTCGGCCAGATAACTGAAAATCTTGTAAAACAACCAAGAGGTGAAGCGCTTCAAGACCGGGTCCTGGCGCTTGCCGCGCCGCGCCAGCACGATGTCATAACCTTCCCGCGCCTTGGCGTAGAGGCGCGGTATCTCTTCCGGCCTGTCCTGCAAATCGCAGTCCATTATCACCGCCCAATCGCCGTCGCAGTGATCGAGCCCGGCGGTAATGCCATAGTGCTGCCCGAAGTTGCGGCTGAACTGTATTCCCTTGACACGCGCATCCTGCGCGGAAAGACGTTCGATGATTTCCCATGAGCGGTCGCCGCCGCAGTCTTCGACCAGCACGATCTCGAAATCCGGCGTGATGGTTTCCAATGCGAGCACCAAGCGGCGATACAGTTCATCAAGGCAGTTTTCGGCCTTGTACACCGGAACAACAACGGAGATGACGGGCATTTTCGGCTTATCCTGGAAAAAACAATTAGCCTCGGATTGACAGCGGATAACACGGGTTAAAAATCGGTGGCGAGTGAGCCGGGTTTGTTAATTCCCGTTTATTTCCGCTCCGGTTTTCCGGCAACCGGCAACAGCGGGCTGCCAAGCGGGAATGATAAACCAAGAAAGCCGCACAGTTAATCAGAAACTATGCGAAAAACCCAGAGTTTCTGCGCCACGAACAACAGGATTGCCAACACCAGAATCATGATGCCCTGAACCAGTTGATGTGGGATGCCAACACGGTCAACGAGGATCATTAGCGCCGACAGGTTCAGGAGATAGCCGAGGGCATAAACGATCCAATATCGAAACAAAGCGGTTCGCATCTCACCTTTGTGTTTAAAAGACCAGCGCTTGTTGAACACAAAAGTTTGCATGACACCGACGAGATAAAGTGTTGACATCGCCACCTTGTGGCCCATTCCAAATTTCGTCAAGGCAAGATACATCAGAAAAAGCAATGCGTTTGAAACGCCCCCCACGATGACAAACCGTAAAAACTGACTGCGCGTTTGCATACTCTGCACTCAAGTGCTCCACAAAATATCCGGGTCAAAAAACTCGCACAACAGACTGGCGCCGATAAGCGGAAAAAATGCCGCGCGAAGGATGATAAGCGAGAGATACGACATAACCTTGCCCATGCCAAAGCTTATGCGGCTCGGATATTCTGCTGTTTAACTGGCCCGGAAAATAGCATGCCGGCAAGGATGGCATAGAAATGCCCTTCGCCATGATCGTACAGGAACGAGTTGAACATGCACCCCACCGCCATCGCCAGCACCAGCCCTTGCGCGGCAAAACCATAAGGCGGGGCCAATGCGGCCGATCTTTCCCATTGCCGGTAAAACAATAGCAAAAAGCCGAACAGGCCCGGTACGCCAAGCTGCCCCGCAATCAGCAGGTATTCATTGTGCGGATTCCCCGTCAGGGATGTGGGGTGGTCATAAGCCTTTCTTGCATACTCGCCCGCAAAACTCCCCGTGCCTGCCCCCAGGAGCGGATGGTCGGAAATAACACGCAGCGAGGTTTTCCACATGATCAGGCGCTGTCCGATGGAGGAGGTTTCGGGCGCACTTACTGCCAGATCAATGTCGTTGCTACGGCTGCGTATCGCAGGAGAAGTCAACAGCACGATGGTCGCCACGGTAGCTGTCGCCACAAAAAATATCAGCCAGTGCTTTTTCAACCTTGCCCAATACTGGTAAGACAGCAGCAGGATCAAGGCCACCAGGATAATGTAGCCAGTTCTTCCCGATACCATGAACGTTAAATTAAATATCGCCAGGCAAGCGGCTCCTCCCCAGCATAAACGCTGCCAGCGAACCTGGCTGCGCAGCAGATGATGGATCATCAAATAAGCGGCAAACGCCATAAAAAAACCATATGCGATCCGGCTCTTGAATGGAACCCATGACCACTCGCCCTGCTCTACCGGCCATGGCGGCACCCACCCAAAACGCATGGAAAATGAAACCGCCAGCGCCACCAGAATTGCCGCAAGAAATGCATAGTAAGCGCGGCGACGCCAGGGTTCATCATGAAAAATTGAAATAACCAGCGGCAGCAGCAGCAATTCGCGGTATTGGTTCAAGACCGAGAGCGATTTTTCCAGGCTCGCTGAAGAATAGCTTATCCCCAATGCAAACAAACCAAATAGCAGCAAAGAGGTTATTGCAACCGGATTGGTGCGAATACGCCGCCATTTCTCCCTGTACCCGCCGCTCAACCCATAAACCACCAACAGCAAAAACAAGACAACATTCACCAGCGCCGTGGGGAAAATCAGCACGAACACCATCAACACGCCCATCGCCTGGGTCAGGTTGTTCATAACAGCATGATAGTTTTTCATGACCTTTATTAACTGGCTAAAATGCCTCGATTAAAGTTGAGCCTTGTTATTGAGAATTACATAATTCGCGACACATCTGCCGTCATTCCCGCGCAGGCGGGAATCCAGTGAGTTTAAACAAAATGCATTTTTGTCTTGCTGGATTCCCGCCTGCGCGGGAATGACGTGGCAATTTCTTCATCTCCCCAATTCCATTCCGGATGGCGTGATGCGGTCTCATTTATGTAAGCCTCAATAGTTGGAAAGATCCTGCAACGATTCAACAACCCTTGCCGCCGGAAGATTCTGCAAGCAATCGCTCAAGCTGGCGGTATGGCGCTCGCAGCCCTCATGCATGCACGGCACGCAGTCGCCAACACCTTGCACCAGCACCACGTTGTTAATTCGCTGCGTGCCTTTCATGCGGTAGGGATTGCGGTCTTCCGCATAGCCCTTGGGCCACGGCCCCCATTTCACCGGATTGGACGGGCCGAACAAAGCGACGGTGGGTATGCCCAGCGCCGCCGCCATGTGGGTAAGCGCCGTATCCGGCCCCACGTAATACTTGGCGCGGCTGATGAGCGAGGCGCTTTCGGCAAGGCTCAGCTTGCCTGCCATATTCACCGTGCCAGGCGGCATCGAGCGAAATATCTGATCAACGTAAGCCACTTCATCCGGCAAAACGCTCCCGGTAAGCACGGAACGGATACCGTTTCCCTCAAGCCATTGAGCCAGTTCAATCCATCCGTCCCGCCGCCACATTTTGTAAGGAAATTTCGGGTACATGTGCAGCACGGCAAATGTTTCCGTTCCAATATCAAACGGCAGCACACCAATAACGGCGTTTTCATCAGAGGCGCTCCAGGAAACCGCTACTTCATGGCTGCGTTCTATGCCCAGCAAATCTGCCAGCTTGAGGTTCATCAATACGGTATGGGTATTGAGATTGTCAAACATTGCCCAGTGCGACAGCAAATATTGTTTCCATCGCTGTTTACTGCTGTCATCCAGCATTCCAATTCGTGTCCTTCCGGCAATCCATGCATAAAGGACAGGTCTGTCACTCATCAGGGTTGTAACCGAAAGATCATAGCGGCGGAACAGATGAGCGAGCAGGTTCAGATGTTGCCAGAAACCTGGTCGCGCGGGTACGGTGATCACGCGCCGGATATCCGGGTTGCACAATATAATACCTTCGGTGTGTTCGAACACCAGCACATCTATTTCGGCTTGCGGCCATGCCTGCCGCATGGAGTGCAGTAACGGCGTGGCCAGCAGCACATCGCCGATACGCAGGGTGACGACCAGCAATATGCTGTCCGGTGTTTTCAAGACCGCCCCTGTTCTATCAAGTCATTCTCAAGCCCCATCTGCATGGCCACATTACTCCGCCGTTCAGAGCTCATTCGTACTAGAATTAGGCTTGTTGAGCGGGTTCGGGTTGGCAGGCATGGAGAGGGGTTACTCATGCATCGCGGCTGGAATATGTCATCAATGATACGCAAGGGAAACCGATCAAGAAGCCTATGGACAGTATGATAACATCCCCCACCCCCGCATGTTTCGCCTGCGGCTCGGAGGGGTTCCCTGTTCAAACAAATGTGACTGATCCGGAAGGAATCGTTTCAGGTGTATGGATGTTCAGGAAATGTTCCAACAAAGACTGCGAACTTGTCTGGCTGGATCCCGCTCCTCTGGCAACCGAGCTATGGAAGGCTTATGCCACATACCACACGCATACCCGCAACCCATCCAGGAAAATTGAAAAGCTTATTCTGGGCCTTGTAAACCGGCTTGCCAGAGCAGTGTTTTTCCCGATATGGATCAACAATGGCCTCTGGCGCGAGACTGAATACTTAAGGTACATGACGTTAAAAAATGCGCCCGCCGGAAGGTTGCTCGATGTCGGCTGCGGGGGAGGGCGGTTCATGAACCGGATGAGGCGTTTGGGGTGGGAGGTGGAGGGAATTGATTTTGATGAAAAAGCAACCAAAAAAATTACGGCTCGCTATGGCATGAAAACGTATACCGGCGACCTGGTGGCGAGCAGTCTTCCTGATGAGTATTTTGACGCAATTACTTTAAGTCATACGGTGGAGCATTTGGTAGATCCGGGAAAGACGCTCAGGGAATGTATGCGCATCCTGAAGCCGGGTGGAAAGCTGGTTGTTGTAACACCTAATGTGGAAAGTGTGGCGGCTGAATTGTTTGGCCCATTCTGGCGCGGATGGGAGCCACCCAGGCATTTGCATCTATTTTCCGAGAAAACATTAAAACATTTTTTATTGCAGGCCGGTTTCCGTATGCCCGAGATTCGCACCTCTTCCGCAGGCTCTGCCGTGATCTATCGCACAAGCAGCATGAACCAAAAGAAAAAGGATGGCGGGGCTTCTTTTATTTTTAAGCTATGGCTTGTTTTATGGTCGTACCGGAAAGAACTGTCAGAATTTAAAATGCAGATGGCCGGGAATCCGGTCGGGCAGAATTTACTTGCCTGTGCGGTCAAGCCGTCGCAGAACGCATCCTGATTATTTTGACTTTGAATCAATGGCAACACTCGCATTTCTGACGGCAGGGTGCGAAAAATTAAGGCGGCTCATGGCATGTTTTCAATATTAATCCCTACCTGGAACAATCTCGTGCTTCTTAAGCTCTGCGTGAGAAGCATCCAGGAAAACTCCAGCTACCGCCACCAGATTATCGTCCATGTCAACGATGGTTCCGATGGCACGCTGGATTGGGTGCGCGAGCAAGGCCTCGCGCATACGAGTTCACCGCAGAATATCGGCATCTGCCTGGCGGTGAATGAAGCTGCAATGCTGGTCCAGCATGACTATATCCTTTACTTGAACGATGACATGTACTGCTGCCCCAAATGGGACACGGCACTGGTTGAAAAACTAAAGGGGCTGGATACGGACCTTTTCATGCTTTCCGGCACAATGATAGAGCCGGTTGACACGGGAAACCCGTGCGTGATCGTGAAAGACTATGGGCGCAGCCCCGACGATTTCGCGGAGAAGCAGCTTTTGTCCGATCTTCCAGATCACCGCAAGCCGGATTGGTATGGCGCGACGTGGCCCCCCACACTGGTACACGCCAAGTGGTGGTTCAAGGTCGGCGGGTACAGCAGCGAGTTCTCGCCGGGCATGAGCAGCGATAACGATTTCTCGATGAAGCTATGGCATGCCGGTTGCCGAATTTTTCTCGGCGTGGGTGATTCGCTGGTTTACCATTTCCAGGCAAAATCAACTGGCAGAATAAAGAAAAATAATGGGGGAAAGCAGTTCCTCAACAAATGGGGAATCAGGCAAGCTGTCTTCGACCGTTATTATTTGCGCCGTGGGAAATCTGCTGCCGGCATCACGCTGCCTGAACCGGAAGATACGATGGGCTATCGCTGGCAAGTAATGCGCAGCTCGCTAAAGCGCAGGCTGGGATGATTGCAATGCCGCTAATTTTTTATACTTCATATAGGTCGTCCTGGCATTCATGCGGGCAATGCCCATCCCGGCAATCCCATCCAGGAATCCCAGCCTCAGGACATAGGTTCTAAAAAATGCCCATCCTGCGCGCAGGGGGGCATCGGCAAGAGTGGCAACCCTGCCGTTCCTGAACATCTGCAAGGCCGCCGCCGCGGCGTACTGCTCTGATTTTCGCTTTACGTCCGATTCCGTCAAATAGCTGTAATGCAGCAACGGGCTGGACAACTTTCCGGCAGTCCCTTGCAGCATCACGCGCTCATGAACCATATCGTCGGAGAAACACCCCTTGGTTCTTTTAAAAAGCCGCAGCACATAATCCGGGTACCAGCCCGAGTGCTTGATGAAGCGCCCGCAGAACTGCGAGCTTCGCGGCAAATAATATCCATCTTCCCGCGCCTCGCCCATCGCCGTGATGATCTGCGTATGAAGCTCGGGGGTAACCCGCTCGTCGGCATCCAGCGACAATACCCATTCCTTGCTGGCGTAGTTCAGCGCGCGATTCTTTTGCGCGCCAAAGCCTGGCCAGTCATGCTGATATACATGTGAGGTAAGTTTCCGGGCAATTGCTGCCGTGTCATCCGTGCTGCCGGAATCCACCACTATGATCTCGTCCGCCCACGCCACCGACTCAAGGCATGCGCAAATGTTTTGCGCCTCGTTCCTGGTGATGACAATCACGGAAAGGCTGGTTGGTTTCTTCACAACTCGCAAACCGGGGTGAAAGAAGGCTGGCTGGAAGGCGGCCTTGCAGTTGCATTACACGCTTTGATATCCGGTGCGTATTCCGGCACCCACTGCGCCAGGGCGCATTTCACTTCCATATCGTCCTGCGTCGCATGAGCGCCCACCCAGGCCAGCAGGCTCTCCAGCCAGGCGGCGTCCACTGCGCGCGCCCGTGCGATACGCAGCTTGGGATGCGGCGTGGGCAGGGTATGTTCGTTGTCGGCGAGCAACTCTTCATACAGCTTCTCGCCGGGGCGCAGGCCGGTGAATTCGATCCGGATATCGTCCTCGCTCATGCCGGAAAGGCGGATAAGGTCTTTCGCCAGATCTACAATCCTCACCGGTTCACCCATGTCCAGCACGAATATTTCTCCGCCCTTGCCCATCAGGCCGGCCTGCAACACGAGTTGCGCGGCTTCCGGGATGGACATGAAATAGCGCGTGATGTCCGGATGGGTCACGGTGATCGGCCCGCCCCTGGCGATCTGCTCGCGGAATTTCGGGATCACGCTGCCGGTGCTGCCCAGCACATTGCCGAAACGCACCATGACAAAGCGCGTGCCGCCCGGTTGCTGCAAGCCCTGGCACACCATTTCGGCGAGACGCTTGCTTGCCCCCATCACATTGGTCGGGTTCACCGCCTTGTCGGTGGAAATCAGCACAAACCTGGCTACATCATGCCGTTGCGCGGCCTGTGCCACGCACCAGGTGCCCAGCACATTATTGCGCACCGCCTGCCAGGCGTTATGCTGCTCCATGAGCGGCACATGTTTGTAGGCGGCCGCATGAAATACCACTGCGGGCCGGTGCTTGCCCATCACCTCATCCAGCCGCGAGCTATCCCGCACATCACCGATCAGGAATTCGCAAACCAGATTGGGGTGGGCCGCGCGCAATTCCTGCTCGATGGTGTATAGCGCGAATTCGCTTTGCTCGAACAGCAGGAGCGCACCCGGTTTGAAGCGGGCAATCTGGCGGCATAATTCGGAGCCGATGGACCCGCCCGCACCGGTCACCATCACGGCCTTGCCGGCGATCAATTCATGCAGCCCGGCATTATCCAGTGTCACCGGGTCGCGCCCCAACAGGTCATCCAGCTCCACGGGGCGCAATTGCGAGATGGCAACGCGCCCGCTCAGCAGGTCATCGAACGATGGCACCGTCAGCACTTTAATGGGTGCCCGGTTGCACAGGTCTATCACATGCTTGCGCACCCGGTGCGAAGCCGATGGCATGGCGATAATAACCTGGCTCACGCTCAGCCGTTCCACCCATTGCGGCAGCGTATCCAGCGCACCCAGCACCTTGATGCCGTTAAGAATAAGCCCGTGTTTATCCGTATCATCATCCAGGAATCCAACCAGCCGCCAGTCGCGGCTGCGCGCCAGCTCCCTGGACAACCCCATGGCCGCATCGCCCGCTCCCAGTACAAGCACCGGCTCGCCATACAGCCTGATAGCGCCGTACAACCCCTGCTCTTTCCACGAGCGGTAGATAAAGCGGCTTCCCCCCATGATGATGAGCAGCAGCAGGGGATCCATTACCAGCACGGCTCGCGGCACCACGGCGCTGACACGGAACATCCACAGCACCAGGGGAATAAGCGCGGCGGCGGACAGCACCGCCAGGAAGATGCGGCGCAAATCGGCCACGCTGGCATAGCGCCAAAGGCCGCGGTACAAGCCGAAACCCCAAAAAATTACGCCCTGTAATGACGCGACCCAGATCATGGTGCGCATCATCTCGTCAATAAAATTGGGGGGCGGCTCAAAGTTAAAACGCAACAGGTAGGCGAAGCTCCATGCCAGCGCCGCCGCCGCAAAATCATGCAGCATCGCCAGCAGCGTGCGAACGTTCGGTTTAGTCATGTTGCCCCCCGCGCTGAAACGCCTGCCAGCGCCAATCCAGCGCCAGCATCAACAGCGCGTAAACAACGCCCCATGCCAGGAAAAGAGGCCACGGCAATTCTGCGGGCTGGTGCATACCCCAAATGGCGGAAGCACCGGCCGCAAACATCAGCACGTATTCGAGCAATGCGACGTTGCGGTGCCCAAAACCGATTTGCACCAGACGCTGGTAATAGTGTTCGCGATGCGCCAGCCATATTTTTTTGCGCCTGAATATGCGCTTCAGCAACGTGACGCTGGCATCCGCTATGAACGGGGAAAATACCAGCAGCGGAAACCATGCGGGCCAATGCCCGCGCTCCCACCCCCATAACCCCATTGCTGCCGCCAGAAAGCCCAGCGGGATGGAGCCCGCATCGCCCATGAATACCCTGGCCGGATAAAAGTTGTAATACAGGAAACCGAGCGCCGCAGCGCCTATGGATAAATTCAGCATGGCCTGTGTTTCGTCGCCGTGCATCAGGGCAGCCATGCCGTAGGTGGTGAAACCGAACAGCGCCATCCCTCCGGCCAAGCCGTCAGAGCCATCCATGAAATTGTAAAGATTGGTCATCCAGATTGCGCATAATGCCACTACCAAAGCCTGCATGACACCCTGTTCGGCCACGCCGGAACCGAATACCAGAACGGCGGCGGCGATAACATGCACCAACAGCCGCTGGCGCACTGGCAGGCCGCGGATGTCATCAATCAGGGAAACCGCAAGCAATGCCAGCAAGGGCAATACTATCCACCATGCCAGCGGCATGAGCATCAAGGCCCAGGCGGACAACACGCCCGCCATCATTCCAGCTCCGCCGATACGCGGAACGGGCGCGTCATGCAGCGAACGCTCGTTGGGAATATCCTGAATCTCCTTGCCAGCCTTGCTGGATAACAAGAGGGCGGTCAGCAGCAACGTGGCCAGGACAGCGATCAGCGGGGCATAATGTGATGACAGCATTTAGAGAATACAAAAATTCACGATGATGTTTCGGGTCTTGTCATGTTATGCGCAAACGAAATAACTTCCAGGGCGGCTGCCAATTTAAATCCCGGCGGATTTTACACTATCCGCCTGCGGCAGATTCACCTGCAATAAGCCGGGCAAAGCCCCGAGATGGTAGAATTCGCACTTTGCGGCGCGCCGCTTCATCAATGGAGTCTTTCCGTGCAACTCGTTTGTCTCGACCTCGAAGGCGTGCTCGTCCCGGAAATCTGGATCGAGTTTTCCCAGCGTACCGGCATTCCGGAATTGCGCCGCACTACCCGCGACGAGCCCGATTACGACAAGCTGATGAAATACCGCCTGGCCATCCTGGCGCAGCATAAACTCGGCCTGCGCGACATCCAGGAGGTGATTGCGGCGATGGGGCCGATGGCCGGCGCCAGGGATTTTCTCGACGACTTGCGCCAGCGCTTCCAGGTCATCATTCTTTCCGACACCTTCTACGAGTTTGCCATGCCGCTGATGCGGCAACTGGGAATGCCCGCGCTGTTCTGCCACAAGCTGGAAGCCGATACCGGCGGCACTCTGGTCAATTACCACCTGCGCATGCCGAACCAGAAACGCGAAGCGGTGAAACGCTTCAAGGAACTCAACTTCAAGACCATCGCCGTCGGCGACTCGTACAACGATACGGCAATGCTCGGCGAAGCGCATGCCGGCATCTTGTTCCACCCGCCGGAAAACGTGATCCGCGAATTCCCGCAATTTCCCGTGACCATGAACTATGCGGAACTCGATACGGAGATCCGCAAGGCCAGCGCGAGAATCTGAGAGCGTATCAAGAATTCTGAATTTTTATCGTTAGCCCTCAGGGAAACACCGGATGGGGCTTCCGCCGCCATGCCTTACTGCATAACTCGCGTAAGGCGTAATGTAGGGTGTCAATAAGCGAAGCGCATTGGTGCGTCCGTGAAGGCGCGTAACCGGCGTGGTGAAAGTCCACGT
>CXWL01121521.1_pt1 | contig 11579 bp, 9 predicted proteins | sample 590931 | NCBI WGS metagenome assembly CXWL01 (sample SAMEA3498368, study PRJEB10139) | groundwater metagenome | biome: water well; material: biofilm material | place: Germany | collected 2015-04-27 | reverse complement strand
CCGCCGATGACGGCCCATGCTTTATCCTGAAAGGTCGGCGCGGTTATATGGCTCATCACTCAGACAGCCCGCAAGGGATGGTCAGGGTGGTCGAGAATGTAGCCAACAGCCTGGAAGGACGATTGGCAGAAGCCTGTGATGAGATGGCACGGACAGAAAAGCGTCTGGCCGACATACTCTCGGAACTGGCCAAGCCATTCGAAAAGGAGGAAAGGCTCACGCAGTTGCTGGTGCGCCAACGCGAGATCAACGCAGCGCTCGATCTTGACAAGGATAATGCCGGTGCGATGGAGGCAGAAGCCGAAGTTGCCTGATTGGAATTGCTTTCAACTTGTTCGGGGACTCATGCCAGAAGTGGTGCGAGTTCCCGTTTTTTCTGGAGGCTCATTATTACAAAAATCGTAACACTCATGGCTCCGGGCTTGTTCCGGGGCTTTCCATAAGGTAGGAACTGCACATGCTCTGTGGAAAGATTAAATAGAGTGCGCTTTATGCTCAAAACCAACCTCCGAAAATAACCACAAGCTAGAGCTGATACTGCGTTGGATGGGTATCAATCCAACCGACATTCATGATATACATAAGCCTGGACACCCCCGAGTACATCGTGCCAATTGTGGTCATTGGACTGCCAGAATAGTTACAGTCTCTCATCGACATCTTTTACTTGGAGTGGAGCAATCCCGGCACGTATTGTCGCCTCATCCAATTTGGGGGAGCATAGCTCAATGAAGCGGTATGCGAAGCTGCGCAGGTAATGGCCGCGCCGCAGTGCGATGTAAGTCGTATTCGCGTCAAACAAATACTCGCATTTCAGCAGGCGCAAATCGGTATCCTTGGCCGGGTTAAACGCCATCGAGGCAACGATGCCAATACCCATACCGAGCTCCACATAGGTCTTGATCACGTCCGCATCGAGCGCGGACATCACGATGTCCGGCGTAAGCCCGGCTTTGGTGAACGACTTATCGATCCTGGCGCGCCCGGTCAGTCCTTCGTGATAGGTGACGATGGGGTATTCCGCGAGCGCCTGCAAGGTCAACGGCTGCACTTTTTCCAGTGGATGCCCGGCCGGCACGATCACCGCGTGATGCCATAAGTAATACGGGAATGAATCGAGTTTATTTACATCGGCCAGCGCTTCGGTCGCCACGCCGATATCTGCTTCGCCGCTCAGCAGCATGGAGACAATCTCGTTCGGCCCAGCCTGATGCAGCTTGAGATGCACCTTGGGGAAAGCCTTCTTGAATTCGGTGACCACTTTCGGCAGCGCATAGCGTGCCTGCGTATGCGTGGCAATCACGGTGAGCTGGCCTTCGTCGCGCTTGCTGTATTGTTCGACCAGTTTCTTGATGTTATTTGCGTCCAACAGGATGCGCTCGATGACCTCCAGCAGCTCGCGCCCCGGATCGGTGAGGCCGAGCAGGCGCTTGCCCTTGCGCACGAACAATTCCACGCCTAGCTCATCTTCGAGATCCTTGATGTGCTTAGACACGCCGGATTGCGAGGTGAACAGCGCATTGCCTACCTCGGTGAGGTTGAAGTTGCAACGCGCCGCCTCGCGGATGATCCTAAGCTGCTGAAAGTTCATGTTGCTCTCCCGATTCGAAAATACGGAACTGGCGCGGGCGGATGAATACCCTGTCGCCCTCGCGCAACGGCGCGGCATCGAAGCGCTCGCGGCTCAGTTCGATCTCGATGAATTCGCTGCTGCCGTCCGCCGTCACTTCCACGCGTACTATCGAGCCGATGGCACGCACCAGTTTGACCTCAACCGGCAGGGCGGTGTCATCCTGCTGTGTGATGCTGATCTCGATGTCGTGCGGGCGCACGTAGGCCACCGCGTCCCCATGCTGCTCGGACCAGGGCGCATGGTCGCGGCTGTGGAATAGGTTCACGTTGCCGATGAATTGGTACACGAATGGTGTCGCAGGCGCGGCATACACCTCATCCGGTGTGCCGATCTGCTCGATCCTGCCCTTGTTCATCACCACCACGCGGTCCGCCACCTCCAGCGCCTCTTCCTGGTCGTGCGTGACGAACACGCTGGTGACATGCAGCTCGTCGTGCAATCGCCGCAGCCAACGGCGCAACTCCTTGCGCACCTGCGCATCGAGCGCACCGAAAGGCTCGTCCAGCAGCAGTATCTTCGGCTCGACGGCGAGCGCGCGCGCCAGTGCGATACGCTGCCGCTGCCCGCCGGAAAGCTGCGCCGGGTAACGGTCATGCAGCCAGTCAAGTTGCACCAGGTTCAGCAATTCATGCACGCGGCGCTTGATCTCTGTCTCGTTGTGGCGTTCCTTCTTCGGCTTCACACGCAGGCCGAACGCCACGTTTTCGAATACGGTCGTATGGCGGAATAGCGCGTAATGCTGGAATACGAAACCGACGTTGCGTTCGCGCGCATCACGCTGCTCGACATCTTCGCCGTGGAACAGCAGCTTGCCGGAATTGGCTACCTCCATGCCGCCGATGATGCGCAACAACGTGGTTTTGCCGCAACCGGACGGGCCGAGCAGCGCAAGCAGCTCGCCGCTATTTACTTCCAGATTGATATCGTCCAGCGCCTTGTGGTTGCCGAATTGCTTGCTCAGATTTTGTATTGTGATACTCATTTAATGTGCTCCGTGCAAAGGTTCGCCGCTACGCTTCGCCTGCCACTCGACCAGCGACTTGACCAGCAGCGTGACCAGCGCCAGCAAGGCCAGCAGCGAGGCCACGGCAAAGGCTGCGACGAAGTTATATTCGTTGTAAAGAATCTCGACATGCAGCGGCATGGTGTTGGTCAGGCCACGAATGTGGCCTGATACCACCGACACCGCGCCGAATTCGCCCATCGCCCGCGCGTTGCATAGGATCACGCCGTATAGCAGCCCCCACTTGATGTTCGGCAAGGTCACGCGCCGGAAGGTCTGCCAGCCGGATGCACCAAGCGAGATAGCGGCCTCTTCCTCTTCCTTGCCCTGTGCCTGCATCAGCGGGATCAGTTCGCGCGCGATGAACGGAAAAGTGACAAAGATAGTAGCCAACACGATCCCCGGCACGGCGAAGATCAGTTTGATGTCGTGCGCCTGCAACCAAGGCCCGAACCAGCCCTGCGCACCGAACAGCAGCACATAGACCAGGCCGGACACCACCGGGCTAACCGCGAACGGCAGGTCGATCAAGGTAATCAGCAAGCTCTTGCCCTTGAACTCAAACTTGGCGATAGCCCACGCCGCCGCAATGCCGAACACCAGATTGGCTGGCACCGCGATGGCGGTGACAATGAGTGTCAGCTCAATTGCCGACCATGCATCCGGCTCCTGCAACGCCGCCCAGTACAGCCCCCAGCCTTTTTTGAAAGCCTCGACGAATACCGCAACGAGCGGCAAGCCAAGGAACAGCACGAGATAGGTTAGCGCCACAGCGATGAGCAGCAGCGTCACACCTCTGGATTCGTGGGTGGAGATTCTTCTTTGTATGGTTTGGGTTGCCATCAGCGCGCACCCCTTCTTGAATTCCACCACTGCAACCCGTTGATCGCCAGCAACAGTCCGAACGAGATCAGCAGCATCACCACCGCAATCGCCGTCGCGCCCGCATAGTCGTATTGCTCCAGCTTGGCGACGATCAGTAACGGCGCGATCTCGGAAATGTACGGCATATTGCCCGCGATGAAAATCACCGAGCCGTATTCGCCGATGGCGCGCGCGAAGGCTAGTGCGAAGCCGGTCAGCAACGCAGGTAGAATGGCGGGAAAGATCACGCGGCGGAACACATCCCAGCGCCCCGCACCTAGGCTGGCTGCCGCTTCTTCCACCTCGGCTTCGACATCCGCCAACACCGGCTGCACCGTGCGCACCACGAAGGGCAGGCCGATGAAGGTGAGCGCAACCACGATGCCCAGAGGCGTATAGGCCACCTTGATATCGTGCGCCGCAAAGTAATGGCCGAGCCAGCCGTTCGGCGCATACAGTGTCGCCAGAATGATGCCAGCCACGGCGGTGGGCAGCGCAAATGGCAAATCCACCAAGGCATCGACGATACGCTTGCCGGGAAAGCTGTAGCGCACCAGCACCCACGCTACCACCAGCCCGAAAAAGACGTTGATGACCGCTGCGGCAAAGGAGGTGACAAAAGTCACGCGCAGCGAAGCCAACACGCGGTCGCCAGTCGCTACATCAAAGAAGCCACCCCAACCCAGCGTCGCCGTCTTGAAGAACAACGCAGACAGCGGGATCAGTACGATCAGCGAGAGATAGAGAAGCGTAAAACCCAGCACCAGATTGAAGCCGGGCAGCACGCTATGGGTACGAAAGTGAGGCATTGCTTATTCCTGTTATTGGATAAGCGCGCAGTCTATAGATGCAAAACCGCGCAGGAAAATAATAAATCCTGCATTGGTTAGCAGTTTTTGGAATAAGGATTAGCTTGGATGATTTGTAGCTGATCGGTTTTGAAACGCATTGAGCGATTGACCTGTTTCAACAGGTCGTTCGTATTGTTATCTAATATTTATACTACAGGTCATACCCGAAAGATTTGATCACAGCACGCGCTTTTTCAGTCTTGAGGTATTCAATCAATGCTCTGGCGGCTGGGTTATCCTTGCCCTTTGTCAAAATCACTGCATCCTGACGGATTGGAGCATGAAGAGAAGCTGGAACAATCCACGCCGAACCGCTTTTTAATTTACCGCCCTCATAAACTTGTGATAGCGCAACGAACCCTAGTTCGGCATTGCCGGTGGATACGAACTGGTGAGTCTGGGCAATGTTCTCACCTTGCACGAATTTGGGTTGCAGGGTAGAGAGCAGACCAAGTTTGTCCAATACTTCCACGGCTGCTGCGCCATAAGGTGCCAGCTTGGGAGAAGCAATTGCGATATGCTCAAGATTCTCTTTTCTTAGCACCTCGCCCTTATCATCAACAAAATCAGGTTTTGTAGACCAGAGCACCAGTTTGCCAATGGCATAAGTAAATCTGCTGTCTTGTACTACGTCATTTTCTTTCTCTAGTTTCGCCGGGGTTACCTGATCTGCCGCGAGCAAGATTTCAAACGGGGCACCGTTCTTGATTTGGGAATAAAACTTACCGGTGGCGCCAAATGTCAGCAGCGCCTTATGCCCGGTGGCATTCTCGAAATCGGCGGCGATCACCTTCATAGGGGCGGTAAAGTTGGCGGCTACGGCGACGTTAACCTCGGCGGCATGTGAAGCGGTCACCAGCAAGGTCGCTGCAACGGAAGCGATGAGTCTAAACAGGTTCATTTCGATAATCCTTGAGGTTAAATAATCAGGCATTATCTGCCAAAATGACGTGCGATGCTTTAATCAAGGCGCAGGCTTTCACACCCACCTTGAGTCCCAAAGTCTTAATGCTGTCGTTTGTTACTATGGCTGACACAGTCTTGCCCCCAGCCAGTTCTATGATGACTTCACCGTTGACTGCGCCTTCCTGACAACGCACCTCTCCCGCACACGGGAGAGGGCTGGGGAGAGGGGGGACGCTTTGGTGGCTAGCCAGACAAACCGGGTTCAATATCATTCGTGGCCGGGGTGCTCAAACGCCGCAGGAATGCCTGCGGGCTGACCGTAAACAATGCGGAAGACATCGGCCGCAATCTAGTTGCCGCATTATCCCAAAAACTCGAGCTCGATCTCAGGCACGTGAGGGTGATCTAAACTTCCGTGTTTTGCCGTTTGGACAGCTTGCGTTGCAGGGTGCGGCGGTACTGGTTCTGCTGGGCTTGCGGCGGTTGCTGCTGGTGTTGTGAGACGTTACACATATGTCCCCATGGAACTGTGGGATGCACGGAAGAAGTAATCCTACCAGCTACCTCGAATTTGGGGTGCGACAAATTGTCGCGCGACAATTTGCCGCATTCCAAAGCAAATGAATCGCAGTGATAATCGCACCGCAATTTTTATTGTAATGGGAGAAGAGTAATGCAGTTAAAGCGTATAACCATTTGTGTCGCGCTGGCTTTTGCGCCCGGCGCGTTTGCGGCTGAAGCAACCGAGGCAACACTATCAGAAATAACTGTGACCGCTTCGCAGATAAAACAGGCGGGCGAGTTGGATACGAGGCGCATCAATAGCGGCGACACGGCCTCCTTGCTGGACGACGCCCCCGGCGTCAGCGCCTATACCAATGGCGGGGCATCGAGCCTGCCTGTCATACACGGCATGAACGATGACCGCGTGAAGGTGCTGGTGGATGGCATGTCCATCACTTCGGCATGCGCCAACCACATGAACCCGGCCACCTCCTACATCAGCGCGACCAATGTTGCCAAAACTTCGGTGATTGCCGGGCTGGCCCCGGTCAGCATGGGCGGGGACAGTATCGCCGGTACGATTTCACTCGCCTCGGCGCCTCCGGTGTTCGCGGGTAACGGTGAGGGCATCCATAAGGAAGGCAGCCTTGCCGCTTCCTTCCGCAGCATCAACAACGGCTCCACCCTGTCCGCAGCGGCGGCAGTGGCAAGCAGTAGTGTGAGCCTGGGTTATGCCGGGTCGGTGGATAAAGCCAGCAGTTACAAGGATGGCAACGGCAACCTGGTCAGGGATACGCTGTATGAAACGCGCAACCACCAACTGACTCTGGGCGTGAAGGGCGACAGCAGCACATTTGTCGTCAAGGCCGGTCAGCAATCCATTCCTTATCAGGGCTTCGTCAACCAGTACATGGACATGGTGGGGAATGATGCCAATTATCTCAACCTGAATTACAAGGGCGACTATGCCTGGGGCAAGCTGGACGCCCGCCTCTATTCGCAGGATACCAAACACGAGATGGGGTTCTTCACGCCGGAGAAACCCGGAGCCATGCCGATGAACACGCACGGACAGGATATTGGTTATGACTTGCACGCCGAGCTGCCGCTCTCGCAGCAAAACACCTTGCGTCTGGGTAACGAATACCACAGCTTCAAGCTGGACGACTGGTGGCCGCCGCTCGCCGGTTCGATGATGATGGGCCCGAATACCTACTGGAATATCAACAACGGCAAACGCGATCGTTTCAGCCTGTTCGCCGAAATGGAATCGAAGCTGGATGTGCAATGGACATCGCTGCTGGGCATCCGCAGTGACCGCGTAAAATCGGATACCGGGAAAGTGCAGGATTATGGCTGCGGCATGATGTGTGCCGGTGATGCTGCCGCCGCCGCAGCCTTCAATGCGCAGAACCACGCCCGCAGCGACAACAATATTGACCTGACCGCGCTGGCCCGTTACGAAGCGAATAAGTCCAGCACCTATGAGTTCGGCTACTCGCGCAAGACCCGCTCGCCCAATCTTTACGAGCGCTACTCGTGGGGAACGGGTGCCATGGCTATGGCCATGATAGGCTGGTTCGGCGATGCCAACGGTTATCTCGGTAACCCCAACCTGAAACCGGAAGTCGCCGACACCCTGAGCGCAACCGCGAAGTGGAGCGACGGCGCAAACAAGGAGTGGGAATTGGCCGTTACGCCTTACTACACCAAGGTAAAAGACTATATCGGGGCGAACAAGATTGGTACGTCCATGATGACCGGGACTTCCAACCTGCAATTCGTCAACCACGACGCAAAAATTTACGGCCTGGACGTCTCGTCGAAAGCCGCGGTATGGGATAACAGCTACGGTGTCGGTCAGGTCAAGACGGTGCTGGGCTGGACGCATGGCACCCGCACGGACACCGGCGGCAACCTGTACCACATCATGCCGTTCAACGCCCGCGTGACCCTGGAACAGGCCGTGAGTTCATGGGCGAATGCCGCTGAGCTGCAACTGGTGGGTAAAAAATCCAACGTGGATACGCTACGAAACGAGCCTGCCACATCGGGCTATACGCTGGTCAATTTGCGCACCGCTTATCAGATGAAAAACGTGCGGCTCGATCTGGGTGTCGCCAACCTGTTCAACAAGTACTATTCCCTGCCGCTGGGTGGTGCCGATATTGCCGACTGGAAGGCGAACGGAAGCGTTGGTCTGCCTGGTGCTGTGGCAGGAGCGGGTCGCTCCATTAACGCGGGAATAACAGTGAAATTTTAATTGTCACCCAGACCACATGTGTCAACGAGATGGGACACAACCTGTGGCTGGAGGTGAACTTCAAGTTGGGCTAAGTGAAGTTGCAGTGGAAATAAAAATGCCATTGGATAAAACCGGCGGTGTTTTAAATCTGCGATCTGTAATAAAGCGCAGGGCAGAATTTTTATTAAACCACCACAAGCTGACTCAAAATGGCGTGCAACAATACGTTACAACAATACGTTGTTGCACATTCGCTGTGCGGCATGGGTTACACTTGCAAAGGCAACGCCTGCTTCAGGTTCTTGTGGCAGCGTGCTTATGCCCGTTTTACTAGCCCACGTTCATCAACTTTTTGGGAGATTAGTCATGGACAGAAGAGAATTGCTTAAAGGAGCCGCAGGAGGCCTGATACTGGCCGCTGCCGGGAATGCAGTGTTTGCTGCGGAAGATCATGCCGGCCATCAGCACACCGTTCATAAACATACGCAGAAAAACCAGAGCCTGATTGATGCCGCCGCCAATGGTGTGAAAATAGGCCAAGCATGTCTTCAGCATAGCCTTGAAATGTTGAGCGAGGGAGAGAACAAGGGGATGGCGGTATGCGCCATGCGTGTCACTGACATGATTGCCGCATGCACAGCGATTGAGCAGCTCGCCAATTATCACTCGCCGCATCTCCCCAAGATGGCGAGGGTGGTGATGGATATTTGCTCGGATTGCGAGAAAGAGTGCCGCAAGTTTGAGAAAGAAATGGAAATTTGCAAACTAACGGCAGAATCCTGCGTCATTTGCTTCAATGAGTGCAAAAAAATAGCGGTTTAGTTTATGGCTTGCTATAGCGAAACGGGCTGATTTTTTCAGCCCGTTTTCCTATCCCAAAGGCACTGTAACTCAGACCCAAGCCAGATAGCCTTGCGCTTTGCGCCTACTGCACCTGCATTGGTGTTTTGCCAGCGCATGATTTGTAGAGTCCGGATGTTTTGTTACTCAGCGCGAAATTTAGAAGGCGTATACCTCGGTGCTCTTGAGGGATTTATAGTCATAACGTAAGAAGGGCAGGCTTTCGGTAGTATTTCTTTAGCACGTTGATCGAAGCACAACTGGAAACCCTCGCAATCGGCGCACCCTGGTGGCAATAACTCCGGCATTCTCAGATGCCGCTTCTACTTGCAACCACTGCTGCGCTGCTGCGGGGCGTCCGAGCAGATAGCCTTGCACCAAATGCACTCCGGCATGTCTTGCCAGTTCGAGTTGGCTCTGGGTCTCGATGCCTTCCACCACCACTTCCGCCCCCAATTCGCGAATAATCTCCACCAGCTTGGGCAGGATGCGTTGCAGCCGTGAATTGACTTCTGCCTGTTGGATGATGCCGCCGTCCAGCTTCACGTATTCAGGCGACAGCGTCCAGAGTCGCTCCAGATTGGAGTGCTCCTTGCCGAAATCGTCAATGGCGATCCGGTAGCCGCGCTCGCGGTAATTCGCAATCGCTTCGGCCAGCAGTTTCTCCTCGCTGACCGCACTTTCGTTGATCTCGATCACCACTTCGCTGGTCGGCACGTCATGTTGATGCAGTACACGCTCGAACACCTTGCCGTGCGAATTGACCGCGACCAGCAATTCCGGATGTACGTTGAGAAACAGCAAGCCATTACCAGTCCCCATATTCAAGTAATTCAGCGTATGCAAGGTGCGGCACAAACGGTCAAATTTAACCAACTGTTCGGCTATCTCTGCCTGCCGGAACGCTGCGGGCGGTGCGAAGGGGTTACCTTTTTGATTGAAGGCGCGCAGCAACGCTTCATAGCCAAGCGGTGCATTCCGCTTCAGATCGACGATTGGCTGGAATACGCTGCTCAAATGCAAGCCGATGAAATTGGCGCGCACCTCATCACCGCGCACCTCCAGCCGGTAGTCGTCATTCAGGTTGAGCGTATCGCGCAACTCATTCTGCAAGGCATTCAAACGATGTAGTGTGGGCATATAAACTCACTTTCTTAAAAATAGAGGCAGTTGCCTGCCCCTGAAAACTGGGTATTGCACCCATGGAGGAAAGAAGAAAAATCTATGCGGCTAAGCGTTCATTTCGACAAAGCTGCCCCCGTGCATCAGCCGAAAATTCCGGACGTCCCAGGCAACTGCCTTGCAGCAAATCTGCTCCGGATTTGCGGGCGATCTCCAGTTGCCTGGTGGTTTCGATGCCTTTGATGGCGACTTGAACGCCTGTGTCGTGAAATTTGCTCACCAATTGGTTGAGTACATTTGTCGCATTGTGTGAATTTTCTGCATTCTGAATCAGTATGCTGTCCAGCTTGACGATGTCCGGGTGCAGGCTGAGCACTCTTCTCAAGCTGGAACGCATCGTTCCGAAGCCGTCCACCGCGATTTTGTAGCCCAGGCTGCGGTAGTTGTTCACCGCTTTATGCACGAGTGTTTCATCTTCTACCGCAGACTCCTTGATTTCGATCACCACCCGCGAGGTTGGCAACGAGTAGTAGTGCAATATCTGCTCGAAGGTGCGCCCGTGATCGCTGACGCTGGTCAGCAAGTGCGGATGCACATTCAGGAACAGCAGCTCATGTTCATCAAAGTTGTTCGAGTGATTCAGCAGGTGAATGGTGCGCACGAGCCGGTCGAACTGCACCAGCCTGCGCGCCTCTACCGCATAATCAAACGCATAATCAAAAGAGCCTTCTGGGGTGAGTTTGCCATCGCCATGCTCATAAATGGAAGCGCACAGCATTGCCTCGCGCCCCACCACCTTACCGTTCGTCCGCACCACGGGTTGAAAGGCGCTGGCCAAACGCATCCCCATAAAACTGCACACCAACCCCTGTTGCTTCGTGTCTATCAAATCGAACTCGTCGAGGTCGAGGAGCAGTTTGCTCTTCAGTAACAGCTTCAGGTAAAGGTACTGTTGGTGTGCCATGATCGTTCCTATTTCTTGCTGTAGATTTGGTCGAACACGCCGCCATCGGCGAAGTGTTCCTTCTGCGCCTTGGTCCAGCCGCCGAACACCTTGTCGATGGTAATCAATTCGACTTTGGGAAACTGGCTCGCGTACTTGGCCGCTACCTTGGCATCGGTCGGGCGATAGTAATTCTTTGCTGCGATGTCCTGACCTTCTGGCGAGTACAGGTATTGCAGGTAAGCTTCCGCCACCTTGCGCGTGCCATGCTTGTCCACGTTCTTGTCCACTACGGTCACCGGCGGTTCGGCCAGAATGGATAATGACGGAATCACAATGTCGAATTTGTCCGGGCCGAGCTCCTTCACCGCGAGGAAGGCTTCGTTCTCCCATGCTAGCAATACGTCGCCGATACCGCGCTCGACGAAAGTGGTGGTGGAACCGCGCGCGCCTGAATCCAGCACCGGCACGTTGGCGAACAGCTTGGCGACGAATTCCTTCGCCTTGGCCGGGTCGTTGCCATTGTTCTTCAGCGCATAGCCCCAGGCGGCGAGATAGTTCCAGCGCGCGCCGCCGGAGGTCTTTGGATTCGGCGTAATCACCGAAACGCCGGGCTTAACCAGATCGCCCCAGTCCGTGATGGCTTTGGGGTTGCCTTTGCGCACCAG
>CXWL01015635.1_pt1 | contig 11580 bp, 13 predicted proteins | sample 590931 | NCBI WGS metagenome assembly CXWL01 (sample SAMEA3498368, study PRJEB10139) | groundwater metagenome | biome: water well; material: biofilm material | place: Germany | collected 2015-04-27 | reverse complement strand
CAGGTTGGTTTACCCCATCCCGCCGCTACTACTAGGCTCATCAATTGTTATTCTCATTCTTTCCGGCCTTATTTTCTTTTCCTATCAGAGACTCGCCCTGATCTTTCGTTGGTTAACCTTGCCTCTCCTGGCTTACATTGGTTCTGCTTTTCTCTCCGGTCTTTCACTGCAGCAGATGCTTTCTCACACTTTTATACCTCAGTTCACATTTGATCGAACCACTCTTATCATCCTGACTGCTATTCTGGGAACGACCATCTCCCCCTATCTTTTTTTCTGGCAGACTAGTGAAGAAGTCGAAGAGGGCCGTCTCTCCCCAAATAAAGAAATCAAAGATATGCGTCTCGACGTTGGTCTGGGTATGGCCTTCAGTAACTTGGTTAGCTATTTTATTGTCGCCACCGCCGCGGCCACTTTTCATCGGCAGGGGATCACTACCCTCACCTCCATCGACCAGGCCACCAAATCACTCGTTCCTATCGCCGGACCTTTCGCTTCCATCCTTTTTGCCCTCGGCATTCTTGGTACCGGGGTCCTCGCTATCCCGGTCCTTGCCGGGTCAGCTGCCTATGTCGTCAGCGAATGTTTTGGTTGGCGGGAGGGACTAGGTCGCAAATTTCACCAGGCTCCACGGTTTTACCTGGTTATCATTCTTTCCTGTCTTTTGGGTTTGGCTCTCTCCTTGGTTTCTCTCGATCCGATCAAGCTCCTGTTCTATACCGCCGTTGTTTACGGGGTCCTTTCGCCGATTCTAATCTTGCTTATCCTCACTATTGGGAATAATAAAGCCATCATGGGTGAACAAGTGAACGGTCGCGTCAGTAATTTTCTCAATCTGGGCACCTTTACCATCATGAGCTTGGCAGCCACCGGCCTCTTATTTGCTCGCTAAGGTCGCACGCAGATAGCGGGTCGGGTTCTGTGCCACTCCGTTTTTCCTCACCTCCAGGTGCAAATGTGGTCCGGTCGTGCGCCCCGTAATTCCCACCTCACCCAGCTTCGTTGCCTCATCAATCTCATCTCCCTCCTGGACCATGATTTTACCCATGTGAGCATAACGGGAACTAAGCCCGTCAGCGTGCTCCACCACCACACTTCGACCATAGTTGAAGCGGGAAATAGACACCTCTATCACCTTACCAGCCTTAATCGGGTAAATCTCGCTTCCCAGTGGGGCTGTAATATCTAACCCCGGGTGGGCTGACCAGAAGCCCTGAGATACGCCCTTTAGCTTCGGCACGAGCCTGATTGGCCCCGAGATGGCCGTTTCGATCTCAATTTGGGCGCTCACTGGCTCCAAGGCTGATACGGGAGAACTTTTCGCCACCGGATAAATGCCTACGGCCAAAACGAAGCTTGCCGAGGCCAGCAAACCACCAAAGGCCGTTTTGGCTCTTTTAGCCTCAAATACTGGGCGGAGTATGAAAGAAATAGGGTTACTAACCCTAGTTTTGGGCAGCCTGAAAATGTGTTTAATCATAGTCACGGGAATCCCCGTGAGAATGTGTTATCTAGGCTCCCTTCCCCTAAAGCAAACCGGCTACGGTTAGTCCTCTAGGCTTGAAGCTCGCCTAATAAAAAAGCCTGCTAAGTTAATCGTTTGGGATTAGCCTCTCAGACTGGGGTACATACTACCATTTCGACCTATAAAAGTCAAGTCTCGACCTACGGTGTCCAATCAGGGGGAACTTCCGAAACTCTCAGCTTTCTCATCATTTTTCCGTTATTATCTTCCAATCCAGTAATAAGCATTATTTGTCCCACCTCGGCGTCATCTTTACGCACGATGTAAACGTCGTTCCCTTGGTAAAACACTTCTGGGTCAACGGTTCCAGAAACCCCTTCTGGTTTTCTAATTATTGTTTTTCGCTCTATGGTGTAACCGAGACTTTCTGCTTCTTTGGTCAGACCCGCCCTTGCACCATAAGTCTCGGGGTTAAGAAAATCGCTATCCCTTGTCGTCGTCTCAATCTCAACCGAGAGCTGTTTCCCCAGCTCGAGAGGACTAAGGTCTTCCTGGTTGATCTGCTGAACGCGACCCACCTCTACACCGTCAAGACCATATCTCCTTTCAACTGGTACGTCGACAATACTACGTTTCGTAAGAGCTTCAGGATTAACCCCCTTCACCGCCTCGGGAACCGCACCGACAGGTTGCGCTGACGTTGCCTCTTCGAGTGGTCTCCACCGTACTACCGCTCTATCTCCAGGTTCCATAATTTCTTCTATTTGCTAAACTAGGGCTAATGATAGACGAAAATATCCTTAAAGGCAAAAACATCCTTCTCCGTGCCGATTTGGATGTTCCTATAGAGGAGGGGAGAGTTGTGAATGATTTCCGGCTGAAGGCCCTCCTGTCTACTCTCCAGCTCTGTCTCGACCACGCCGCCTCAACCCTCATCATTGGTCACCTCGGCCGCCCAGAAATTAAATCAGCAGAATTTAGCCCAAGCGAGCTGGTCGAGCGCGGTGCTGAATCGCAATTCAGCCTCAAACCGATTCGAGAGTGGCTAGAAAACGCCCTCCATCGGCCCATTTTCTTTATTGATTCGGGTTTTTCTCCAGGGGAGTGGGTGAGGGGAGTCAATCCCCTGGCTATGATGGACAACTTGAGGTTCCATCCCGGAGAAAATTCTCTTGATAGGGCATTCGCCAAAGCATTATCTGCCGGCAGCGACATTTACGTTTATGAAGCCTTTGCCGCCTACAATGAGGCCGCCAGTCTCCGAAAGATACCCGAATTTATCCCCACCCATACTGGTCTCCAATTTGATCGGGAAGTAGAGGAGTTGAGTAATATCGTGAAAAGTCCTGATAGACCAAGCCTTTTAATCATCTCCGGTGCGAAAGAGGATAAACTAAAATTTGTGGATAACCTTGTGGATAACTTCGACGGCATCCTGATTGGTGGTAAATTAGCCTCCCTGGCAAAGGCTTCCTCAAAAGTTATCCCTGCCACCCTCACTCCTGACGGACTTGATATTGACGAAACTGCCATCCGTCTATTTTGCGAGAAAATAGGCAAAGCAAAGTCGATTGTCCTTAATGGTCCTCTCGGCAAATTCGAAGACGGTATCCATGATGTTGGTACCAAGGCTATTCTTACCGCTATCGCCTCCTCATCCGTCCGAACTGTTATTGGTGGCGGTGACACCCTTGAGGCCATTCCCCTCCTTGGTTTTTCCTACTCTGATTTTGACTTTATCAGTACCGGCGGCGGCGCCATGCTCGAGTTTCTAGCTACCGGCAGCCATCCAATCCTCGATATAATCAAGTCACAAACCTATGCCAATACTTGAACCACCCGTCGATCTTCTAAAATACCCCATCACCCATGGTTTCTGGATTGATGAATCCGCCAATCCTACTTATAAAGGATTTTACGACATCNNACTTCAATCTCCCCGAAGGCACTCCTGTCAAAGCTGCCACTTCCGGAATTGTCGTCCGCCGCGAAGTTCATCCTGGCATGGGCAACACTCTGGCTGTCCGCACTGGGAGCGTCAATGTGCTCTATGCCCATCTTTCCGAGTTTTGCGTTGACCTCGGTCAAATAGTCAAAGCCAAAGCTCTCCTCGCCTATTCTGGTAATACCGGCCTGGCCACCACCAAACCCCATCTTCATTTCGAGCTGCGTGACCTTGCCAAGGTTGACCTGAAATCTGCCGTCTTTGAGCCTGTTTTTGGCCAACCTATAAAACTCTATAGCTCGCAGTTCGACTATGTCGTTAATAATGCTAATACCCCTAAGACTTTTGTTTTTCTCTCCCTCCGTTACTTCGGCACTGCCAAATATGCCCAAAACCTTCGTGATCACAACCCTCAATTCGCCGATCTTTCCTTCGACTCCCCCCTCCCCGACGGCGTCTCCATTCTCATTCCCTCGGTCTAAAAATCACCAGTAAGTCTATCAGGGCTATAATTCCATCATAAAATGACCAAGACTCAACCCGTACTAGAATTTGGACTAAAAAGAGAAAACGAAGAACGCCGGGATGGTGGTTGCGCCATTGTTTATGATCCCAAGGGTGGAAAATTTGCTGTTGGAAGACAATTTGGCAACGGTCGGTTGAGATTTTTTTCTGGTGGTGTCGATTCGAATGAGGATATTCAGGCGGGAATAATAAGAGAAGTGATCGAAGAAAGCGGTTTACATGATTTCGGCCACATTGAAAAGCTTGCCGAGGCTATGACCCACTATTACAATTCTCTCAGAAATGTGAACCGGGTTGCCCACGCGACCTGTTACCTAATCGTCTTAAATAGTAGAGACCTCCTCCCGGTAAAGCTGGAAGAGCACGAGAAATTCGAACTCGTCTGGGCAAGCGCCGACGAAATCCTCGCCAACTTCAAGAAAGAAAATGCCAACCAGGACAATGATCATTGGATTCACTTCATGGAAAAAGGCATCCAGCGTCTTCGGGAACTTGGGCTTCAAAGTGGAAACTAACGTCATAAAATTGTAAATTGGAAGTAATGCCCAATTTTGCCATCAACGGCTTCGGCCGTATCGGTCGTTCCGCTGCTCGTGTCTGGTTGAAAAAATTCACCGATAAATCAAATCTGGTTGCCATCAACACCTCCGGCTCGCTCCCCGCTTCCGGTTGGGCCTTGCTTCTCAAATACGACACCGCCTATGGTCCGCTACCGTATCAGGTCGAGGCTGAGGATCTCAAAAACCCCAAGGAAGTGACTGAGGCAGATCCCCTCATCGGCTATCTGCTCATCACTACTGATAGTAATAAGTTCAAAATTCCTCTCCTGGCCCAAAAAGACCCCGCGAAGATTCCCTGGGGAAACTACTCCGTCGAAGTTGTTGCCGAATGTACCGGAATCTTTACCACTCAGGAGTTGGCCGGCCAACATCTCAAGTCCGGCGTCAAACATGTCGTTATTTCCGCCCCCGCCAAAGGCGGTGATGTTCCCACCGTCGTCCTGGGTGTCAACGACTCTGTCCTCAAAGAACATCACAATGTCATCTCTGTCCTCAGTAACGCCAGCTGTACGACCAACAGCGTCGCTCCGGTCGCCGCCATCATGCACGCCAAAATTGGAATAAAAAAAGCTATGCTCATGACAGTTCATGGCTATACCGACGATCAAAACCTTCAGGACAACAGCCATCGTGATCCTCGTCGCTCCCGCGCCGCCGCCGCCAATATCGTTCCTACCAGTACCGGCGCGGCCATTGCCGCCACCCAAACAATTCCTGAGCTGAAAGGGCTTTTTGATGGTCTGGCCCTACGTGTTCCCGTCATCACCGGCTCTATTTCCGATTTTACCTTTGTCACCTCACGGGCGACCTCCGTTTCGGAGGTCAACGAAATGTTCATCGACGCCTCTCGCGTCCCTCCTTATCAAGGTATTCTGGCCGTGACGACCGATCCTCTGGTTTCTTCCGATATCATCGGCCGCCCCGAGTCAGCCATTGTCGACCTCGGTCTCACCCGTGTTGTAGATGGCGATCTGGTGAAGGTCATGGCCTGGTATGACAACGAATGGGGCTATAGCAACCGTTTAATCGAACAAATCATCAAGGTCGCCGAGATAGTATAAGATTTCTTCGTGGCTGAAAAAGGGATTTATCATATCGAAGTAGCCAGTGAAAACACTGGTTTAGTTTACGTTTTTACCGGGGATGGCAAAGGCAAGACCTCGGCCGCCCTCTGGACCGTCATGCGTGCGGCGCTTTCTGGGAAGAACGTCGCCATCATTCATTGGTACAAAGAGGCTCGTTGGCCTACAAACGACCAGAAGATCCAAGACTTACTCCCAAACCTTCAGGATTTTCTCATGGGCCAGGGGTTTTATAAATTGCGTACTGACCACGCCTCGCAGGACGAGCACCGTTTGGCAGCCAAAGCCGCTCTTGCCAAAGCCATCGACCTTCTCCCCGAGGTTGACGTTCTGGTTCTGGATGAAATCGTCAATGCCATCGCTGACGGGCTCCTGGAAGAATCAGAAGTCCTGAATATGCTCGCCAAACGCGGCCCAGTCCACCTTATTCTGACCGGCCGCGGCGCCAGCGATACTCTTATTGATCAAGCCGATTTGGTCACCGAGATGAAAAAAGTAAAACATCCATTTGATAAAGGCCGGAAAGCTATCAACGGTTTAGACTTTTGAGCACTCCACTGCTTCCTGAGATAGTTCAGGGCGGTCTCGACTTCGGGTAATTTTCGGCCTACAGTGAATATATGGTCGAAACCCAAGTTGCCATCTTCCGTAGCAATAAAATCCGCAAAACAATCCACAAAAATGAATGGTGGTTTGTGGTTGAGGACGTAATTCTGGCTCTAATAGAGTCCAAAGATCCAAAGCAATACCTACAACGCATGAAATTACGTGATCCTGAACTGGCAAAAGGGTATGTACAGTTTGTACATACCCTTCAGATCAAAACGGTTGGTGGCGAGCAATCAATGAATTGCGCCAATACTGAAGGGATTTTTCGCCTTATCTAGTCCATCCCCTCTTCCAAGGCCGAGCCATTCAAACGCTGGTTGGCCCGAGTCGGCTACGAACGGGTCCAAGAGATTGAAGATCCAGAATTGGCCACTAAGAGAACCAGAGCCTTGTATAAAGCCAAAGGCTATCCAGAATCCTGGATTGAGAAACGAATGCGCGGCATCGAAGTCCGCGAAACCTTGACTGACGAATGGAAAAAACGAAACGTCGGCGGCGAAAGAGAATATGCCATTCTTACTGCGGAAATCTCGAAAGCCACCTTTGGCATGACCCCAGCGGGGTACAAGAAGTTCAAGGGATTGAAAAGAGAGAATCTTCGCGACCATATGGATGACCTGGAATTGATTTTTTCCATGCTCGGCGAGGCTTCAACCACAGAGATAGCTAGGAATAAAGACGCTCAAGGCTTTATACAAAACAAAACTGCTGCCAAAAAAGGAGGAAAAATCGCCGGTGACGCTCGGAAGCAGCTCGAAATCGAATCCGGCAGGAAAGTCTCCACCTCCAAAAATTTCATTCCCGGGAAAGCCAAGAGAGGGTTGGCTTGATAAAAGTGAGGCCGATGCCGGAATCACCGTGTCCGGCTTTGACGGAAACCGGCACATAGCGGTTTTGTCTCACAAAGCGAGATCTAGCTCCGCTAGACAGACTTTGAGGCCGATGCCGGAATCGAACCGGCGTATAGCGGTTTTGCAGACCGCCGCGTTACCTCTTCGCCAATCGGCCAATACTCATGAATTTTATCACCTACTTAGCCTCAAAACCCAATCTGATGATTAAATCAGCTTTGGTGGCGTGACCTTTCAGTTGTTTCTCTCTTTTGGTTGCAATCAATTTGTTTTTATAAGCTTCATAATAGACCAACTCCCATGGAGCATAAATTTGGTCGAACCAACCTTACCTGAGATATGTTCAAGAAAACGTGTCCTTAGATCAGTGCTATATCCGACATAAAACCGATTTCGTTCCAAACTACGGAGTAAATAAACGTAATACATAGACCAATTATGGCGGTTTTGTCTCGCATAGCGAGATCTAGCTCTGCTAGACAGTCCCCCGCCTTACCACTTGGCTACCAGGCCAACAAGAACCTTCTTATTTTAACACTCAAATCTGATATACTGAACCTGAATATGAAAGCCGTTAGACTCATAATGTTGTTGGCTTCTTCAATCATCCTTGCCGGCTGTTCCTTGGGTGGAAAGAAATCCGGGGTTCAGGTAGCCGCTAATCCTCAGGCCAGCGTCTTTCTGGACAATAAATCCTTAGGCCAGACCCCCGTCTATCAGGAAGGAGTCAAACCAGGTACCTACAATATCAAGATCACTAGCATTGACTCAACCCTGACACCCTATGAAGGCAAGATTACCTTAAATCCCGGCGTCCTCACCGTCGTCGATCGCCAGCTCACATCAGACCCGACCAAGTCCTTTGGTTACACCCTCGCCTTTGAGGCCCTAACCAATAAGACCCAAACACAGGTCAACCTGGTCAGTTTTCCCGATAGGGTCTCTGTCATGGTCGACGGTGCCCCGGTTGGCTTTACTCCTTTCAAGAGTGACTCCATCGCGCCGGGAGGTCACACCTTTACCCTGACCTCCCCCGGCTTCCAGGATATCATCATCAAAGGCTCAGTCATCTCCGGAAAGCGCCTCGTCATCAATGCCCAGCTTGGTGCCCAGACAATCGTCCCCACTCCTACTCCGACAGCTATTATTACCCCGGGTACCAGCCCCACCCCAGTCGGTGCGATCACTCCTCTCCCCAGACAGGCAACTGATGCCGCAGTTCTCAAACCCTACGTTCAAATTTCCAGTACCCCCACCGGTTGGCTCAAGGTCCGTGACGACGCTAGTAGTAACGGTATCGAAGTCGCCAAGGTCAATCCTGGCGACAAGTTTCCTTATTTTCAAACCTCCGGAGGTTGGCATCAAATCGAATATCAAAAAGGCCAAAAAGGCTGGATTAGCGCTACCTACTCAAAACTGAGTCAATGACGAAGTCCCGCAATGGCGGGATTGGGCTCTTTTAATTTGCTCCCACATAATAGAGCAAGCCTACCACCAGCACCCCCCAAATTAAACCCGTGACGATAATTGGTTTGTCAGACAGGATCACCCGCTCCGGGCTTTCCCCCTCATTTTTCTCATAGACGAGCTGTAAATATCGCATTACCCCGTAAATTACAAACGGCGTTGTGATCATCATTAATTTTGCCGAGATCAACGTCAGTGGCAGGTCGGCCATCAGAGTCAGCACTCTACCACGAGGGATAATCGGTGGATGGTTGAACGAAAATAGTGCATAAGTTAACCAAGTTGCCGTGGCAAACATCGCCATATAAACATCGAGTAGTGGTCCGGTGTAATGTTTCAAAGTCGCCCTCACCTGACCTACGCCCAAATTGGCCAACAAAGTTAACTCACTTCGTCTTTTCCCGGCCGCCAAAAATAGTGAAGCGGAAACCACCGTCAACAGAAACCAAACGTCCATGTGGGCACCGATCGCCAGTCCTCCGGCGTAAACCCGCAGCACATATCCACTACCGACTGTAATAATGTCCACAATTGGCACCCTCTTTAACCAAAGCGTGTAGCTGATTTGGATTAACAGGTATGTCAGACAAGACCAGAAAAAGAAAATGTTAATCTTCGTCGCCAGATACAGCGAAACTATCAGGAAAGTAACCGCCGTTACCACCGCCATCGGAATTGGTAGTTTCCCAGAGGCGATCGGTCTCTTTTTCTTGAAGGGGTGGAGCCGATCCGATTTATAGTCCAGCAGATCGTTAAAAATATAGACACTTGAGGTCAAAATCGTAAACACCCCAATCGCCGAAAGCACAATTCCAAAAAATCCGTCATTAAATAGTAGGCCTGAAAAGGTGATTGGTGCCAGTAGGGCCACATTTTTTAGCCATTGTCGCGGCCTGGTTGTTTTAAAGAGTTGCCAAAGTATATCCATAGGAATAAGCCGGCGATGACGCTGGCTAAGCCTATGATAGCAAATATTTTCATTCTCGCGTCTATTTGGAGGGCCAGGAAGCCAAAAAAGGCCGTCATTAGCCAGTAGAAAAGGGCAATCCTTCTTTTTCCCCATCCCAGATCAAGCAGCTTGTGATGTAGATGTCCTCGATCTCCGTAGAAAGGGGATTTACCAGCCGAAACCCGCCGGGCTATGGTGTAAATTGCGTCCACCAAGGGTAATCCCAGCACCATTATGGCTGTTCCAACCTTTGCCGACGAGAGGATGGCTAGGACCGCCAATAGCAGTCCTCCCAGCGTTGTCGCCGAATACCCCGGCATTATTTTTTGCGGGTAGAAATGAAAGATTGCCAATCCTGCGAAAGCCCCGCTTAATCCGAAAGCCAAAATCGCCACTGGCCATTGGGTGATATCGGCCGAGTAAGTTAAGGATAATAACCCGATCACAAAAGCAGCGATTGCGATCATCCCGCTTGCCTGTCCGTCAACACCGCTGGACCAATTAATCGCATTCATCAGAAACGGAATCCAGATCAGAGCGAATAGATCGGAAAGGATCCAGATCTCGTGAAGAGAGCCCAGTAAGAAAAAACTTATTCGCTGCTGACTCAAATCAATTACCCCGCTGCCAAAGGGATTAGTCACATAAGCAATGCCGACCCCTCCGGCTACCACAATCCCCGCCGCCAGAAAATTAAAGGCCAATCTTATCTTTGGGCTCAATCCCCGCACGTCATCAATCAAACCAATTATCAGGGTTATCCCCATTGCCAACAATATCGCCGTTAAGTGCTTATCCAATTTCAGAAACAACAATGAGGTGAGCAATAGAGCCAAAAAAATCGGTATTCCCCCTCCTTTTGGTACCGGCGTTTTGTGAATATGGGCCGGGTGGGGTGTCTTTTTTGGATCGACCACCAACCCCAGTCTTCTAAAAATCAAAATCGTCAGTGGAGTGGCGACAATCGAGAGCAAGAAAGAGACTACAAATGGCCAAAAGAGCAGTCTTAATGTCTCCATTTAAATCATTATTGATATGACTCTAAAGAATGAGGCCAGAAAAATAATCACAAGCAACAATGTTGCTCCCTCCACCACCAAAGCCGCAATTCTGTCATCCCTACCTATCCTTGTCGAGATAAACAAGTTTATCAGGACGATTGTGCCCATCAGTGGTAGGGTCGAAGCGAACCAAAACCGTCCGATTAGTTGGCCTTCTCCCCAAGGTAGGCTGTAATACCAGGGGACCTCCGAAGGTAACTTCATCCAGGATACCAACAGAATAATCGCCGCCGCAACGATTAATAAACCGGACAAAAAAATAAACCCGTGTTTTCCGATCCAGCTTTTGCTTTTTTCGTTTGACATAAATCGAAAGGAAGTATAACAGTTACGGATTTATCTTGAGGTAAATTCGTAATCCACCAAAATCTTTTACCGGTACGTAATTTGCCGCCAGCAAACCAGCTAATCCCGGGAGTATCCCTTTCTCAGTCGTTGCCACCACTATAATTCTTGGCCTCTCGTTTTCTAGTCGTCTCAGGGTTTCCTCCCCAGCCGAAAAATCCAATATGTGATACGCGACGGTGTATTTTCCCACCGGCTGTCGCTTCGAAAGCGCGTAGATCGCCGGTTCTGTTCCCCAGACAAAAATTTCCTCTTCCTCGCTGGTGACTTGATTGATATAATTTGCCGCCTGGTAATTTGCTAAGACCCCTTTGCCCCAAAACTCATAATACTGGTCCCTTGTTTTTACCCCCCGGGCATAGTCGATAAAATTTTGATAGTACGGCCAGCTCTTGTAATACCAGAAATCATATTTAATCACCGAAATTATCACTAGACAGGCCAATAATACCGTCAGCCCACCAGCGTAAATATTTCGCGTCGAAAAACCCATTGCCAAGACGATCGCCGCCGGCGCGACTATCTCGATGAAGTAATGGGGGTAAGGGCGACCTGATAACAACGCCCCAAACAAAGCCGTCGCGAGCCAGATTGCCGCCAAGGCAAATTTATCGCCAATCTTTTTTCGTAAGATCCATGCTCCTGCCAGATAGGCAAAAAGTATCAGCCCTCTGGTCGCTAATCCCCCTGACAATAGTGAGCCCCCGCCACCCCCGCCACC
>CXWL01071874.1_pt1 | contig 11581 bp, 13 predicted proteins | sample 590931 | NCBI WGS metagenome assembly CXWL01 (sample SAMEA3498368, study PRJEB10139) | groundwater metagenome | biome: water well; material: biofilm material | place: Germany | collected 2015-04-27 | reverse complement strand
GCACAGCGAAAACGGGATCACCAGCATCGACAGCAGGCGCAGTGAGCGCGAGCGCATCACGCGCGTCCCCATCAGCGCGGGAACGTTGCAGCCGAAGCCCATCAGCAGCATGACGAAACTGCGCCCGTCCAACCCCATCTTGGCCATCAGCGCATCCATCAGGAATGCGGCGCGCGACAGATAGCCGGTGTCTTCCACGATGGCCATGAACAAAAAGAACAGGATAATGATGGGCACGAAGGCGGCGACGGTGGCGACACCGTTATAGATGCCGTCCAGCAATAGCCCGGAAAGCCAAGCAGGGAACCCTGAGAGCGCCGGGCCTAGCGCATGTACACGCAGCCAACCGAGCAGATCAGCAACACCACCTTGCAGCGGTTGACCGAAAAAGAAGATACCCTGGAACAGCAGATACATGATGCCGAAAAAGATCGGCAGGCCCAGCCATGGATGCAGCATGACGCTATCCAGTTTGTCGGTCAGTGTGTCTGAAAGGCGCGCAGGAATTTGCACTGCGCTGCTGAATACGCGTGCCATCTCATGTTCGATATGCGCGTCCTGTTCCAGCTGGGTGCGCAGACCTTCGGCCATGCCAGGGGTGGGATAGCGCAAGGCTTTGGCGATGGCCTGCATCGCTTCCGGCTGACCCTGCCCGTATTTCGCGCTGATGAGGTGGATGGGCATCCCCAACAGTTGCGCCATCTTGTCGCCGTCGATGGTGATGCCGAACTTCTTTGCTTCGTCCGCCATGTTGAGCAGCACCACCATGTTCAGGTTGAGTTGTTTCAGTTGCAGCAGCAGGCTCAACTGGCGCTCGATCTGCGTGGCATTGAGCACCACCACGGCAAGGTCGGGTACGTTGTCATGCAGGAAATGGCGCACCACCTGTTCATCTTCGGAAAAGCCGTGGATATCGTAGATGCCGGGCAAATCGATGATCTCGGCCATGTCACCGCCGAGCAGAATCTTGCCGGTAAGCAATTCCACGGTGATGCCCGGCCAGTTGCCGACACGCGCCGCACCGCCGGTGATTCGGTTGAATAGTGTGGATTTCCCGGTGTTGGGCATGCCCAGTAAGGCGATGCGCTTCATGCTGTCTTGACCTCAATCTTGGCTGCTTCGTTCTGGCGTAACAGGATATCGGTGGTGCCGATGCGAACTTGCAAGGGGCCGCCAAAGCTCGCCTTGCGGATGATCTCGATCTGCTTGCCCGCGCGGAATCCCAATGCCAGCAGGCGCTGGCGCAAGGCGTCATCCGTGTGGATGTCGGTTATCGTCGCGCTGATGCCCGGGGTGAGGCTGGACAAGCGGATGTTGGGTTTGAAGTCATTGGCATTCACAATGCGCCGATTATTTCATAGCTGGCACACTTGCGGACAAAATATCAGCCGAATAAGTTAGAATGCGCGCTCTCGAAAAACGCAGCGCACATCATGATTACAGGCAGCATCGTCGCGATCGTCACCCCCATGCATGAGGACGGAAGTCTGGACTGGTCGGCGTTTCGCGCATTGATCGATTTTCATATCACCGAAGGTACGGACGCCATCGTCGTGGTCGGCACCACCGGCGAATCTCCCACAGTCGATGTGGAGGAACATGAGCAACTGATCCAGGTTGCCGTGGAGCACGCCGCCAAGCGCATCCCCATCATCGCCGGCACCGGTGCCAATTCCACCAAGGAAGCCATTGAGCTGGCCTCATTCTCGAAGAGGGCGGGCGCGACTGCCTCTCTCACCGTCGTGCCTTATTACAACAAGCCTACGCAAGACGGTATGTACCTGCACTTCAAGACTATCGCCGAAACGGTGGATATGCCGCACATTCTGTACAACGTGCCGGGACGCACCGGTGCGGACATGAGCAACGACACCGTGCTGCGCTTGGCGCAAATACCCAACATCGCCGGCATCAAGGATGCGACCGGTGGCATCGAACGCGGTAGCGATCTATTGCAACGAGCACCACAGGACTTTGCAATCTATAGCGGCGACGATGCCAGCACACTGGCGTTGATGCTGCTCGGCGCGCACGGCACCATCTCGGTGACGGCCAACGTCGCGCCGAAGCTGATGCACGAGATGTGTGCGGCGGCATTAAACGGCGAAGTCGCCAGGGCACGCGAGATCAACTTCCGTTTGCTCGGGCTGCATCGCCACTTGTTCGTCGAAGCCAACCCGATCCCGGTGAAGTGGGCGGTGGCGCGTATGGGCAAGATGAAGAACAATTTGCGGCTACCGCTCACTCCGCTTACTGCGGGTGCACAACCGGTGGTTGAAGCAGCGATGCGGCAGGCAGGAGTCATTTAATGGGAACGATCATGAAAACAAGGAACATCGTATTGGGATTCGCCGCCGCTTCACTACTGGCGGGCTGCGGCATCATCACCAACCGTAAACAGGTGGATTACCAAGCGGGCGCAGTGCAAGCGCCATCGCTGGAAGTGCCGCCGGACCTGACCGCACCTGCGACTGAGCAGCGTTATGCAATACCGGCTGCCGATGGCACGCAGGTGGCGAAGTATTCTGATTTTTCGCGCAACAGGGCGAACGAGCAACCTTCCGTTGAGCCTGCCAGCGCAACGGCTGCGGCGACATCCGCTGCCGTTCCTGCAGCCAAGTTGCTGGAGGTCGGCAGCATCCGCTTTATTTTGTTGAACGAGCCGTTCGATCGCAGCTGGCGCAAGGCAGGGCTCGCATTGGAGCGCGCGGGGATCGCCGTCGCTGATGTGGACAGAAGCAAAGGAATCTATTTCCTGAAGGCGAGCGGCAAGGATAAAAAGGCGGACGACCTTCAAGTCCTCGTACATGAAGCCAACGGTACGACCGATGTGACGGTAAAGGAAGGTGCCGACCTGAATGGCAAAGAAGCGGCGCGCGTGCTCGATGCGCTGTTTCAGAATCTGGAGAAATAATCGGAACCCCGAAAAATCTACTGCGCGGTTCGATTGCTGCGTTGCGCGGTACTCGCTCAATCACCTATCTTTGTGATATGTCTCAATCGCTCNNGGCAGTGGTAGTGAAGGCAACGCATTGTTGGTGCAGAGCGGCACGACTACGCTGCTGATGGATTGCGGTTTCTCCGTCAGCGAAACTCTTTCCCGCCTTACCCGTCTCGGGCTGCAAGCCGAACAACTCAGCGGTATCCTGGTCACCCACGAACACAGCGATCACATCGCCGGTGTGGCCAGACTGGCACGCAAATTTAACCTGCCTGTTTGGATGACTCACGGCACCTTGCGTACGCAAAGCGCCGCGTTTGATGATCTCACCGTGACCGAGATCAGTCCCCATCTCGCGTTCGTCATCGGCGACATCGAAGTGCAACCGTATCTGGTTCCGCACGATGCAGCCGAGCCGGTGCAATACGTGTTCAGTGATGGTGCAACAAGATTGGGCGTGCTGACCGATACCGGACACGCCACGCCGCATATCGAGGCCACGCTTTCCGCCTGTCATGCACTGGTGCTGGAATGCAACCACGATGCCGAGATGTTGCGCAACGGGCGCTATCCGTCCAGCCTCAAGCAGCGAGTGGGCGGGCGTTTCGGACATATGAACAATCAACAGTCGGCCGAACTGTTATCACGTCTGGATAACAGCTGCTTGCAACACATTGTGGCGGCGCATTTGAGCCGGCAGAACAACCTGCCCGAATTGGCGGTCAGCGCATTGAGCCAGGTATTGGGTTGTGCCGCAGACTGGATCGCAGTGGCGGATCAGCAGCAAGGATTGGATTGGCGCGAGATATCCTGACTGCATAGAAACGCCGGAGATAAAAAAGCCGACTTGCGTCGGCTTTTTTTACTGGCAAGTAGAAGTAATGATTACTTCTTCATCTCTTCAGCAGCAGGAGCAGCGGCAGCTGGTGCGGAAGCAGCAGCTTCAGCAGCAGGAGCAGCAACTTCAGCAGCAGGAGCAGGAGCAGCGGCAGGAGCAGCGGCTTTTTCGCCACAAGCGGACAGAGACAGAGCCAACAGAACAGCAATCAGAGCAGTGTGTTTCATTTCATTTCCTATCGATCAAAGTGACAAAAAGCCAAAGTTACAGAGGCATCAAAGACCTTCGCAGCAATTTCCCGGCTGCAAAGGGCGCGGCATTCTAACAATTTTTTTGAAAAAAGCCAGGAAGTTACAGCCCCAGCCGGGTAGGCGCTGCGCCGGAATGTGAGGATAGCCACATCTCATGGAAGCGCGAATTGAGCAGGCGCGCGCCCTCGGGGTCGTTTCTGGCGAGCAGGCCGCGCGTATCGTCGAAGTGATAGCGGCGCACATAGTGGGCGTTGTCGGCGACGGCGAACGGTTCCGTCTCGCACTGCAAGTGCGGCGGAGTCTGGTAGATCGCCATGCTGTGACTGAACTCGCGCAACAGCAGCATCATGCGCGGGCAAAAGCGGAGCAGATGTTGCGGATCATGCGCCAGCAGTTGCAAACGACTGTTTGTGCTGTTCAGCAAGAAGTGGCGCAACGTGTCATAACGCGCTTCCGCGTTGAAGCCGATGTCCGCGAAATTATTCTCGAAGATATTCAGGGTGCGCTGAGCCAGGCCGCAAACGGTGTCCAGCGCGGCGATGTAATCGGCCGCGCCGTCGAACGGAGTGTGTTGCAGTGTATCGTCATTCATGAGCGCCTCCTTGTGACTGCGGTGGGTGTGGGATAACCGTCCGGATACCATTCATGGAGCAAGGCGACCCGCTTGGCAGGGGGTTTTTCATATGTTGATTATAGCCCTGCCGCCTGTATTGGAAAGCGGGTTCACCAGAAAATTCTGGCGTGCGCATTAACAAAAATTGGATAGAATGCTCACTCGGGAGGAAGTCATGCAATCACAAGCTGTACCGCTGCAAATTGGAATGGATGCGCCGCATTTTGAATTGCCGGATGCGGACATGGAAGCGTTCAAGTTGGTTGCGCAGCAAGGCAAGTCCAATATCGTGCTGTACTTCTATCCCAGAGACGACACGCCCGGCTGCACCATGGAGGCGAACGAGTTCACCGATCTGGACGGGGAGTTTGCCAAGTTGGATACGCGGGTGGTCGGTATCAGCCGTGACGACTGCATCAGCCACGCTTCCTTCCGCGACAAATATGGTCTCTCGGTGTTGTTGCTGGCAGATCCCGAAGCGCGTGTCTGCAAAAAATACGGCGTGATGTATGAAAAAGAAGTGGATGGGCACAAGAAGCTATCCATCCAGCGCTCCACTTTCATCATCGACAAACAGGGCAAGTTGCGCCATGCCCTGTACGCGGTGCATGCACATGGACATGCACAGGAGGTTCTTAAATTGATAAAGGAAATGAAATGAAGATCGCAAAGAACGCCGTTGTCTCGCTGACCTATGAATTGACCGACGCCAGCGGCGCGTTGATGGAAAAANNTATATGCTCTATACCGTCACCGAAGTCACCGACGACGAAGTCACCGTCGATGGCAACCATCCGTTGGCTGGAAAATCTCTAGTCTTCTCAGGTGTCGTCACTGGTGTCCGCGCTGCCTCAGCAGAAGAGCTGACGCATGGCCACGTGCACGGGGACGGCGGGCATCACCACTAAGTTTGCAGGAAAATGTAAACAACGAAGCCCGCAAAAGCGGGCTTTTTGCTTGGTCGAATGCATTCAATGATTGCAACCTGAAACATTGGTATCCGATAGATGGAACTTGTTGCGGGAGTTATCAAAACCCTTGGGTAGAAAGGGTTTGCAATAAATGGGGAAACGGTTCGACTCCGACACTTCGGGGTTGTAAGATGTTTCGCATGACGCGTGGTTTTTAGAGTGTTAGCGCCGTTTCTGCACCGCACCGTACAGTCAGGAGGATGCCATGGACAGACGCTCATTCATCAAGCTCGCAGCCGGCGGGGCAAGTGCGCTGGCATTGTCGAAGTTTCTTTTGGCAGGGCAGGCCTTTGCCGCAGAGCGCATCGCGCAGATCAGCAAGACCGATGCGGAATGGAAGAGGCTGCTCACCCCGGAGCAATATGACGTATTGCGTCAGGAGGGTACCGAGCGCTCACACACCAGCCCGCTTGACCGTGAAAAACGCAGCGGCCTGTTCGTCTGCGTCGCCTGCGATCTGCCGCTATTCCCTTCCAGGTTCAAATTCGACAGCGGCACCGGCTGGCCGAGCTTCTACGACGTGCTGCCCGGCCACGTCGAGACCCGGACCGACTTCAAGCTGTTCCTGCCGCGCACCGAATACCACTGCGCGCGCTGCGGCGGCCATCAAGGCCACGTGTTCAACGACGGCCCGAAGCCCACCGGCCTGCGCTACTGCAACAACGGCGTGGCGCTGAGGTTCGTGCCGGACAATAAATGAACACCCCCGACATCGGCCTCAGATCGCGCAACTCTCCGTCTCGCGCAACTGCTTCAGATAATCCTCCACCCGCTCATTCAGCGTTTCCGGTGAGGTGACGATGTCGCGCACCAGCGAAAACAGCGGGTAGGCGCGCCAATCGAACAGGCGATATTTCTCCACCATCTGCAAGGTATGCACCCCCTCGCCGGAAATGTCCGACCATTCGCCGCGCACCAGTTGCCGCCCCAGCGTGTGGTGATGCGAATCCTCGCTGGTGCCCGTCGTCATCAGGTCGCCCAGTCCGGCGTAGCTATATGGAGTGTGCGCCTGCCCGCCGAATGATTGCACGATGCCGGACAATTCCGCGATCGCGGCGACCATCAAATGCCCGCGCATATTTTTTCCCAGCTTCAGTTCATCAGAGACACCGAACATGATGGCATACACATTCTTCAGGATCACCGACCAGCTCCTGCCGTGCATGTCCGACGCCTGCTGGCATACCAGCGTGCTGCCCCGGAACAGGCTGTGCATCACCTCGAAATCCGCCGCATCGGACAACACCGCATCGGCAAAACCATGCCGCCCCGCCCTGAGTTCCTCCGAAATCATCGGGCCATACACTACCCCGTAGTGATGCCTGCCATCGAACACGCTGTCGAATACCTGCGCCGCCGTCCGCCCCGATTCATCCAGCCCCTTCGCGATGCTCAGGCACAGACTGTCTTTTGCGAGATGCGGTGCGATCCGGCTGGCGATCTCATGGTGCGGATTTACCGGCAGGCAGAACAGGATCACCTGCGCGTCGGCGACTTCTGCTTCCAGCGTCGCTTTGCAACCCTTCACCACCACGCCCATGTTCCAGATGCGCACATCGTGGCGTTCAGCCAGCAGATATTCCATGGCATGCCCCATCTCGCCATAGCCCAGAATCAATACGCGGAGTTTCACACCTGTCCCTTTAATTTAATCATTTCCCACTCTGTACATCCTGAGTTCGAAAATTATCTAACTGATCAATTAAACAATGTATTTCTTGGCTAACTTCGTCGGGGGTCATTTCGGCGATTATCGATCCAGGTGATAAAGTTACAGAGCACTTTTCTTGAAGATAATTGTTTAAGTGAGAGAGAATATCTTTTCCTGGTACAATTTTTAATCGGCTTGAGAGGTTGCTCCAAATATTGTCGAAGTCTTCAAGTAGTCGCTGATTTATTGTTGCAACATCTAAATTGGAATGCTTAATCTGTTCGTACTTTGCGCGTTTCGATAAAAATTGCCCACTAATCTTATTTTTCAAGCTGTCAGTAAGTTGCCTGAGAATATCTTCAGCTTTTTCGTTAAACGTTATATCGTTATCAGTTCTTTTGTTGTGTTCCTTAATTTTCCCTGCCAATGCGCGATCAATTACGGATGGCTCGAGTACATAGTTTTCAATTTCTTTTCTTTGATGTATGTGCGCAAAATCGGTGTGTTTTTTTAAGTCGCTACATGTATGAGTAACTTCATCATCGGATCGATAGTCACGATCAAAGATCACAGCTTTTAACAGCTTTGCGCCTAAAGTAAGCTCGATCCCTTTAGAAAAATCACTAACTTTTTGGGGGTTAAAACCCTCAACTGATACAACCGCAAAATCTGATCTATTGGCAACTTCCACCTTCCCAAGCTTTTTGGCAAATGCAGAGAAAATCTGGAAATCCTTCCCTTCCACAAATACAACGCGTTTTGTCTTTGCTAATTGAGTAAGGGTTGGGTTCAAATTTGAGCCCAAAATATTAAAAACATCTTGTAGCTGTGCAGGGTTGCTTATCTTTTTTGCAGATTTTGCTTTTTTATTGACTACCAACAAATCACCAGGCTCAGCCTCTGAAATAATTTCTGTAGAGTGTGTTGCAATTAGTACATCTGGACCAAAATCCTTGAGAAATCCGACCAGTTGCCGCTGAAGGTCGGAATGAAGATAGATATCCGGCTCGTCTATGATTAATAACGCATCATTTTTTGAGCGCATAATAAACGTTAGCATTTGACACCAAACTTGGAATCCAAAGCCTGACCAGTAAATTTCTCTTGGGAAACGTTGTTCAGGGCAAAACATATGAAGTATTGGTTTTTCTTGGTTGTGATGAACCTCAGGTTTTTCAATATCCATACCTGGCCAGGTTGAACGAATCAAACTACGAAAAAGTTCAAAATCTTCAGGGTAGTGATACCAAATATTTCTGAAATTTCTTGATGCTCGATGTGTTAGTAATGCCAGCCTCGCTGCATCTTTTTGAAATAAGCGCTCATCGTGTTCTACTGGACCTAATACAGGAACAAAGCCAATGGGAGCATTGAATTCTTTTCTGAAGCTTGCCGGTGAACGAACAGGTTTTCCTTCGTTCTTGCACTTTAAGTAGCATGTGTTTTGTTCTGGGAATATGAGTTCTAGTTTATTACCCCCAGACAATCTGAACTCAACTATAGCTGGCTGAGAATTATCGTAATCAGAGAAAATATTTTCAGTGGCGATGGGTAGGTCATCAAGAGGAATCCGATAACCCCAGCCTTCTATACCGGCTGCTTGAATGTATTCTGGGTTTCTAGCAGCGGCCTTACGCATGCCTTCAGACAATATGCGAAATGCACCGATAATTGTAGATTTACCGGCATTATTAGGACCCACTAGAACATTAAAATGGCCAAGTGAAATCGAGTAGCTTTTTAATGCCTTGTAGTTCTTAAATGCAACAGAGGTAAACTGCTTCAAGTCGGGCATATAGGCATTTGCAGACAGTTAAACACACACTTTCAGTATAAACCCAACTCATCTACAAAGTTAAATGAACCGGAGTCGAATTGAATTCCGGCAACTCGTCAAACAAATTTCTTCAACTGATACAGTTTTTCCAGCGCATCCTTCGGACTGAGTTCATCACAGAAATACCGCCGGTGATACGTTGAAACGCTTTGCCAGCGCCTTCACCTGGCGCGTATTGAGTTCGCGCTTGCCGTTCAGTATCGCGGATACGATGCTTTGTCCGCCTAGTTCTTCGGCCAGGTCAGTTTGTTTGAGGTTGTGCTCTTCCATCAGGTAGGCAAGCACCGCAGCGGGTTCTGCTTCTGGAAGAGTTTGATGTTTCGCTTCATAGGTTTCGACCTCTTTGGTCACGAGATCGAGCAGCGGCATCAGGCGATGCGATTCGTTTGCACCAATGCGGTCGAGCAATTCGNNTCCTTGTTCCACTGGTCGTATTCGGCATGGGTAAAAAATTCCTTGATATAAACCCGCTGATATCGGTAGTGGATGATCGTTATCAGCCGGTAGTTATTGCCTTTGATATTGAAAACCGTATACGGGTCGGCAAAGTCCGCAGACGGCAGTACGGCGCGTATGGCATGGATGTCCGAAAATTCCGTCTTCTCGAAAATTTTTCGCCAACTCGCGAGAGCATCAGCGACATCGGCATGGCGGGCGGCATGGCCATCCAGCGTTTTCTTCTTGATGACATTCATTTGGAAGCAAATATAGCAATTTGCTATATGTGTGTCAAGCGAGGGTTTAAAGCAGCTTTTTCAGTGTGTACAGTTTTTCCAGCGCTTCCTTCGGGCTCAATTCATCCGGCTGCAATTCGCGCAACGACTTCAACACCGGATGCTCTTCCGGTTCCGGTATCTCCGGTTTGCGATCAAACAAGTCTCCCTGCGGATTCTGTGCGGCGCTGTTCTGTTCCAGTTTGCGCAACTGTTTCTTCGCGGCCTTGATGACGTCGTTGGGCACGCCTGCCAAGGCTGCCACTTGCAGGCCGTAGCTCTGGCTGGCCGCGCCTTCGTTGACAGAGTGCAGGAACACGATGCTGTGCTGGTGTTCGATCGCGGCGAGGTGGACGTTGGCGAGCTGGGCAAATTCTTCGGCGAGCCGGGTGAGTTCGAAGTAGTGCGTAGCGAACAGCGTGTAGCTGCGGTTCTTTTCCAGCAGGTGGCGCGCTATGGCATAGGCGAGGGCGAGGCCGTCGAAGGTGGAGGTGCCGCGCCCGATCTCGTCCACCAGCACCAGACTCTTCTCCGTGGCGTTGTGCAGGATGTTGGCGGCTTCGGTCATCTCGACCATGAAGGTGGAGCGTCCGCTGGCGAGGTCGTCCGATGCGCCGATGCGCGTGAAGATATGGTCGATCTCGCCGAGTACCGCAGCTTGAGCGGGGACGAAGCAGCCGACATGCGCGAGTAGCGCGATGATCACGACCTGGCGCATGTAGGTGGACTTGCCGCCCATGTTCGGGCCGGTGATCAGCAGCATGCGGCGTGCCTCGGAGAGCGTGGCGTCGTTCGGCGTGAACTGTTCTACCTGCGCCTCCACGACAGGATGGCGGCCCTGCGTGATGACGATCTGCGCATCGTCGCTGAACTGCGGCGCGCTGAAATTCAAGGTCGCGGCACGCTCGGCGAAGGTGGCGAGCACGTCGATCTCGGCGAGCGCGGCGGCGATGCGTTGCAGTTGCGGGATGCTCGGTGCGAGTGCATCCAGTAATTGTTCGTAGAGCAACTTCTCGCGTGCCAATGCGCGGTCGTTGGCGGAGAGCGCTTTGTCCTCGAAGGTTTTCAGCTCGGGCGTGATGTAACGCTCGGCGTTCTTCAACGTCTGGCGGCGGCGGTAGTCGTCCGGCACGTTCACCGACTGCGCGATGCTCACCTCGATGTAGAAACCGTGCACGCGGTTGTATTCCACTTTCAGCGTGTTGATGCCAGTGCGTTCGCGTTCGCGTTTTTCCAGTTCCAGCAGGAAGTCGCCGCAGTTGGTTTGGATGCCGCGTAGCTCGTCTAACTCGGCATCGAAGCCGTCGGCGATGACGCCGCCTTCGCGCAGGATGCTGGAGGGTTCTGGTTTCAGCGAGTTTTGTAAAATGGAAACGAGTTCANNGCGCAGGCCGGAAAGGTCGCGCGGGCGCGCACTGCGCAGTGCGATGCGCGCGGTGATGCGTTCTACGTCTACGCTGGGTTTGAGGTGGTCGTGAACTGAACGGAACAAAACCCCTCCCGGCCTCCCCTTCTCAGGGGAGGTGGCTGTTGCGCCACCTGACTCCGCTCCTCCCCTGAGAAGGGGAGGTTGGGAGGGGTTGGGGGTTAGGGTGTTGAGTTGTTCCACCGCATCCAACCTCGCACCCAGCACAGCGCGGTCGCGCAGCGGGTGGTGCAGCCAGTGGTGCAGCAGGCGGCTGCCCATGTTGGTCGCGCAGGTATCGAGCAGCGACAGCAGGGTGGGGGCGGATTCGCCGCGCAGGGTCTGGGTGATCTCCAGATTG
>CXWL01128263.1_pt1 | contig 11582 bp, 13 predicted proteins | sample 590931 | NCBI WGS metagenome assembly CXWL01 (sample SAMEA3498368, study PRJEB10139) | groundwater metagenome | biome: water well; material: biofilm material | place: Germany | collected 2015-04-27 | reverse complement strand
CCGCCACACCGCAAACGCAAAGACACAACAACAGCGTGCTGCGATAAACAAGCGGCAAAGGTATCATTGTTGAACCTGCTCAAAAAACACCGGGATTTCCCCGTTGTTTTCAAGCCGCGACAGTGTTAAACGCTTGTCCGAAAAGCTGAAATCGCGGCTGGTTTCTTGCCGGATGATCTCCTCCAGCTGCGCCTGCGTCGTATTTTTGGGATCAAAGCGCACGGTGCGGATATGATCGTAATCCGGCCCGCGCGCGCTTTTTGCCGGCAGATAGATCGCGCCGGTTGAGAAATCAACCGCGAAGGCGATGATGCCCGGGATAAGTCCGGCAAGCAGCCAAAATCCGTCGAGCAGCGCCACCCCGACATCGATACGCCCGACATTCTGATTTCTTCGCTCGGGATAAAGGATCGTCCCGCACGAGGCGAGATGAAACGAAAGCAAAATGATCATAAAATGCTTAATAATCCTTGATAAGTTCATAACTTCTCCTGTTTTTAGATCCGGCATCGGATTTTCTTTTTTACACCACTTCCGCGAGGAGCGTGACGATTTTCTGGTCGAGCTTCGCCGCGAANNGAAAGCTTCTTCTTTGCTCAAAGCCTTGCGGTAAGGGCGGTCGGTCGTCAAGGCATCGTAAATGTCGGCAACCGTCAGGATCCGGGTCAGCAGGGTGATCTCTTCTCCCTTTAATCCGTCCGGATACCCGGTACCGTCGAGCATCTCATGATGATGGCGCACAATATCGCACAAATTGCGCAACGAATGGATCGGCAGGATGATCCCTTCACCGATCAGGGTATGCTTTTTCATGACCTCCCGCTCTTCCTCCGAGAGCTTGCCGGGCTTACGCAACACTTCGTCCAAAATGCCGATCTTCCCGATGTCGTGAAGCCGCGCGGAATCAAGCAGGATGGACCGCTGTTCTTCGCTCAGATCCATTTTATCGGAAATTTTTTGCGCATAAAGCGTCACGCGGTCGAGATGACCGCGGGAATATTGGTCCTTGGCCTCAACGGCAAGCGCCAGGGCCGAGATCGTTTCAAAATAAGTTTTTTCGGCATCCGCGTTAAGCCGTGAATTCTCGATGGCGACAGCCGTCTGGAGGGCGATGTTGGAGAGAAGATTGATCTCTTCTTTCCTTAACCGTCCCTCTTCACGGCCGCTGATCGTGATCATCCCCAGCACCTTGTCGTGAGAGACCAGCGGCGCGCAAAGAAGCGGCGTGGGGAAAAATATCTTTTGCAAACGGTCCTCGATCTCCCCTGCCTCGAAACGCGCGATGATCCCGGCCTTCTTCCGGTCGATGATGGAACGAAAATTCCCCTCTTTAACAATAAAACTATGCGCGATGCCTTTTTCATCCGTGCCAAAAGTCACCTTGATCGTCAAATGCTCTTGTTTTTCATCAAGGAGCAACAGCACCCCCTCTTTAGCGTTAAAACCATTGGCGACCGTCTCAACGATAAGCTCCAGGAAGCTGTCGATATTCTGGTTCGCCGAAAGCCCCTTGCCGACCTTGCGCAACACCGAATGCAATGTCTTTTTGGTCAGCTCCAGCCGTTGGACATTCTCCTCAAGCTGGTGGATAATCTCATCAAAGGTGTCCGCCAGGATCGCGATCTCGTTCTTGCCCGCGGTGATCTCCGAAAATCGTTCCTTGCCCAAGAGCTGGCCCAGCGTTTGGGTGTGGACCTTGACCACGTTGACTAGGTCCTTAAGCACGACCCTCATGCCCCAATAGGCGATGGTGATCCCGATGACCATCAGAAAGAAAGCGACAACAAAATTGTTGTCGATCAGACCTATTTTCTGCAGTTGGTTGTAAAAGGTAAAAACCAGAACGAACGGAAGAAAAGAAAGGGCAAAAAAGAGAATGGAAAACCGACGGAGAATAATGCTGTTTTCAAGCGGAGATTTTCTGTTTTTCTGGACCATATCGGGTTATCTCNNATATCGGGTTATCTCTATTCGGGGGCGCCTAATTCCTAAGACATCCGGCAATTAATATACCTCCTAACATCTTTGATTTCAATCTTCATTATGACCAATTACCGGAGGCGCCCAGGGCCCGATCAGCCTGGTAAAATATTCCGGAACGGGCGCCGTAAAGGTCAACCGCTTGCCGCTAAAAGGGTGGATAAAAGAGAGCGACTGCGCATGCAACGCCAAACGTTTGTGCCGCCGGCAGGCTCCCTTTAGGAGGGAATCACTCTTGCCGTATTTGTCATCGCCCACGACCGGATGTCCCTGGTCGGCAAAATGGACGCGGATCTGATTTTTCCGTCCGGTCAAAAGGTCAATCTTCAATAAACTAAAACTTTCTGTTTCTTTGATGACCGTGTAGGCGGTGTGAGCCAACTTGCCTTTGGCGCTGTCGGTCGTCGAACGCATCACGTAGTCCTCATCTTCAATGAGATGGCTTGAGATCATCCCGGACTTTTGCGCGAGCCGTCCATGAACGATCGCGTAATAGATCTTTTTCGTCGTCGTCCAATTATCCTTTAGAAATGTTTGCGCCTGCGCGGTCTTGGCGAAGAGCATGACCCCTGAGGTGGCTTGGTCAAGGCGATGGACCACAAAAACGCATTTCTTTGACCGGGCATTACCCTTGCGGACATACATGTTGAGGGCGGCGTGAAGGGTGTCCTCTTTATTCCACAACGCGGCGACCGTTAAAGACCCCGCGGCCTTGCTGCCGACGATAACGTCTTTGTCTTCATAAAGGATCTCGAAACCTTTGGGCTGATGTCTCCTGAACATTTTTCTAAGCTAATCCATAGATGAGAGTTTGTCAATATGTTTGGAGGGGGCTGGAGGGGGTCTGGAAATTTAAAAGATTATCTTGGATTCCCGGCAAAGTCATGTATCATTAGATTAAACAGGGGATCGACACGGAGGCTGTACTGGTGTCCAGCCCGGCCCGGTCCCAAGATCAAGGAGATGATATGAGTTTTGACAGAGAAGGTGGTGGCAGAGGTGGGTTCGGTGGTGAACGTCCGAGGGAATTTCACAAGGCGGTCTGTTCGGACTGCAAACAGGAATGCGAAGTCCCTTTCAAGCCAAGCGGGGACCGTCCGATCTACTGCAAAAGCTGCTACGCCAAACGCAAAGACAGCGGACGCTAGTTCAAAAAAGTTGTCGGCTCAATGTCTTGGGCCATTAAAAAGCCCGACTGAATTGTTTCAGTCGGGCTTTTGCATTAAAACAAAGGCCCGGAGATTTCTCCCCGGGCCGATTGTTTTCTTACTTACGCCTTTACGACGTTTTGGGCTTGCTCACCTTTAGGTCCTTGAGTGATTTCGAACTCAACTTCCTGTCCTTCGGCTAATGATTTGTAGCCTTCACCCTGGATCGCGCTGTGATGTACGAATACATCCTTGCCGTTTTCCGGAGTAATGAAGCCGAAACCTTTTTGGTCGCTAAACCATTTTACTTTTCCTCTTGCCATGACTGTGTTACCTCCTTTTTCAAGATTTGAGTAAAATGGCGGCTTAAATCCTTACCCCAAGAACTTTGGGGGCAAATAAAAAAAGCCGCAAAGTAATTACCTTCTACCTTGCGGTCCAGGATCACTTCTTCTTCTTGAACGTTTTACTCGAACGCAAGTATGCGCTGTTTCCGCTGTTTTGTCAACAACTATTTTTTGCACAACTATTTTTTGCGTTGTCATCTACGATTAAAGTAAACAAAAAAATCGTTTCTGTTCAACGCCGTCAGCAAATCCGCGGCAGTTGATCTCCGCTGAGCATATCCAGGATGCGCGTTGCGCCAATTTTGTTCTTCAAGGTGACCACGCCTTCGGGTCGCGCTACGCAGGTCCCGATCCATTGGGCCTGCGCGCCGAGAGGATGCCCGCGCAAAACGTCAAGACAACGTTGCGCATCCTGCGCGTCGACAAACGCGACGAACCGCCCCTCATTGGCCACATAAAAAGGATCCAGCCCCAGCATCTCGCAGGCGGCGGCCACGTCCTGGCGCACAGGGATCCGCGACTCATCGAGTTCGACGGCCACACGCGCGGCCACGGCGATCTCGTTTAAAGCGCTGGAAAGCCCTCCGCGCGTCAAATCGCGCAGGCAATGGACGCGGATTTTCTCCTTCAACAATGTCTGTACGATATCCGCCAGCGGCGCCGTGTCGCTCTCGATGGAACTTTCGAACTCCAGGCCCTCGCGCACGGCCATAATGGCCATGCCATGGCGCGCCAAATCGCCGTTGAGGATGACCGCGTCGCCGGGCCTGACGCGCCCGGGCGAAATCCCGCCGTCGTATTCGACTATACCGATGCCGGCCGTCGTTATGAACATCCCGTCGCCCTTGCCTTTGTCAACGACCTTGGTATCGCCAGTGACGATCGTCACCCCCGCGGCATCGGCCGCGCGCTTGATGGATTGCGTGATCCGCCAGAGGGTATCCATAGAGAGCCCTTCTTCTAAAATAAAACTCAAACTCAAATAGAGCGGCCTCGCCCCGGCCATGGCCAAGTCGTTGACCGTCCCGTTGACCGCCAATGTCCCGATGTCGCCGCCGGGGAAAATCAAAGGATGAACGACATAGGAATCGGTCGTGAACGCCAGCCTTTGGGACGTAAACGGCAAGACAGCCGAATCATGGCAATCCTCAAGCGACCGGCGCGAAAAGGTGGCCATAAACATTTTATCGATCAGCTGATGCATCAGTTTGCCGCCGCCGCCGTGGGCCAGCAAAACCTGCGGGTAATCCCGGATCGGAACAGGACAGGAAAACGTGATAACGTTATCAATGGGCTTTAACATTTCAAGCGTTCACAGGATGACGGATGTTCCGGTAGCGATAATAGGCCGCGCACGCCCCTTCGGAAGAGACCATCGTCGCTCCCAGAGGATGTTCGGGCGTGCAGCGCGAAGCGAAGGCAGGGCATTCATGGGGCTTCCTGACCCCCTGCAAAACAAGGCCGCTGATGCATTCCGCGCTTTCTTCCACATCCATCTGTCCCACGTCAAATTTTATTTCCGCGTCGAAGGCGCGGAATTCTTCTTTCAGCCGGAGCCCGCTTTGGGCGATCGGCCCGACCCCGCGCCACTTGCGGGAGACGACCTCGAAAACATTCTGGACCATCGCGATGGCCGGGACGTTGCCGTCTTTCGCCACGGAGCGCGCGTATTGGTTCTCCACTTCACAGCGGCCTTCTTCCAGCTGCCTGACGCACATGTAAACACCCTGCAGGATATCGACCGGCTCGAACCCCGTCACGACGATGGGGACCCGGTATTTCCGGGCGATGGGCTCGTATTCCGTGTACCCCATAACCGTGCAGACGTGGCCGGCCGCGAGGAACCCTTGCACGCGGTTGGCCGGCGACGACAGGATGGCCTCCATCGCCGGGGGCACTAGCACATGGGACACCAGCATGGAAAAATTCTTTATGCCCTGCGTCTTAGCCTGAAATACGGCCATTGCGTTGGCTGGCGCCGTCGTCTCGAACCCGACGGCGAAAAACACAACCTCCTTGCCGGGGTTCTCTTGGGCGATTTTCAAGGCGTCCAGGGGCGAATAGATGACGCGGATATCCCCTCCCTGCGCCTTGACCGAAAAAAGGTCTTTGGCGCTTCCCGGGACACGCAGCATATCGCCGAAAGAGGCGAAGACAACATCCTTGCGGGAGGCCAGGGCGATCGCCTTGTCGATGAGCTCCAGCGGCGTGACGCACACCGGACATCCCGGGCCGTGGACCAATTCAATCGCGCGCGGCAAGAGGGTATCGATGCCAAACTTGACGATGGAATGAGTCTGCCCCCCGCAGACTTCCATCAGGACGTGGGGCCTGGTCGTAATCCTATGGATCTCCTGCGATAATTTCTTGGCGAATTTCGGATCTCTGTATTCGTCGATGTATTTCATATTCTATGGGTTTAACTCCTCCAATTCGCCCATTTCCCGCAGATGCTCGAAGACTTTCCGGGCCTCCTCCTCATGCACCTTGCTGATCGCGAAGCCGACGTGGACGATCACGTATTCGCCCACCCGCGCCTGGGGCACGTACGCCAGCGAAATATCCTTGACGATGCCGCCGAAGTTGACGCGCGCCCTTTTGAACAAAGGGTCGTCGTTGTCATTGATGGATTCGATTTTTCCCGGGATGGCCAGACACATATTGGGATACTCTAACGATTTCTCATTTATTTTGCAACTGGTATGTTGCGGCCCCCACCACCGCCTGCCCAAGCGATATCCCCCCGTCATTGGGAGGGACCTGCCGATGCCACGCGGGACGCAGCCCCGCCTGCCGCAGACGCCCGATCATGCGTTCGCAAAGATATTTATTTTGGAAACATCCGCCGCTAAGTACGATGTCCTTAAAACCCGTTTTTAGGACGACCTCCAGCGCGGCTTCCACGAGACTGTTGTGAAATTTTTGGGCGACAACACCGCGGGCGAGGCCGCCGCGGATGTCCGCGGTTGCCGCGCGCAGCATGGGCCGCCAGTCGACAACNNGTCTGCACGACATCTAAAAAAGACGCGAAGGCGTCGAACAATCGCCCCACGCTGGAGGTCAGCGGGGAATTGAGGCCCTTCTCCCGCATCCGGGAGAGCACCCGCAATTCTTTTCCGTCAAACGCGCGCAATACCGCCAGGTCCCCGAAGGTCTTGAGGGGATCAGGGTCCAGTTCGTAAAGAAGCGAGAGGCCGGCGCGGCGCGGTTCGCCGACGGCCTTGTCTCCGCCCAGAAGCCTGAAGGGACGAAAATGTCCCACCCGGCGAAAATTCCGGAAATCCGCGGCCAGGAATTCGCCCCCCCAGACAGAGTTGTCCAGACCGAATCCCGTACCGTCCCAGGCAAGGCCAAGCACTTCGCCCGTGATGTCATTTTCCGCCATGCAGGAAACAATGTGCGCGTGGTGGTGCTGTACCGGCTCGAGGGGATAAGGCATCCGGCGGGCCTTGGCCGTCGAGGCGTAATCGGGATGCCGGTCGCAGGCCGTCAAATCTATCTTCGGCTGATAAAGTTCTTTAAGACTGGTGATGGCCTGATCAAAGGCCTGCCGCGACCCGGGTGTTTCCAGGTCCCCCAGGTGCTGGCTGAGGAATACATTGCTCCCGATTTTTAAGGCGACCGTATTTTTCAGGTGCCCTCCCAGGGCCAGCACATTACCCTCGGGAATCGGGACTTCCACGGGCAAGGGGGCGAATCCCCTGGCCCGGCGCAGGACCATCATGCGCCCCGCCACGACCCGCGCCAGCGAATCGTCGACCGGACGGACGATCGGGCGGTTGTGGACCAGAAAAAAGTCCGCCACGCCTTTAAGCCGCGCGAGCGCCTCCTGCTCATCGGTGCAGATCGGTTCTTCCGAAATATTGCCGCTCGTGGCGACCAGCGGTGTAGCCGCTTCCCTCATCAGGATATGGTGCAACGGCGAAAACGGCAGCATCGCTCCCAGGTAAGGATTATCCGGCGCGACCGATTCCGCCAGGGCGGCCCGCCCCTGGCGAGGCCCGCCCCGGGCGAGGCTGNNCCTCATTGGCCGCGTCCACGCACAAGTGGAACCCGCCGATGCCTTTGACGGCGACGATCTTGCCTTCCCGCAGCGCTTCGGCCGCGGCCTGGATTGCCCCGTGCTGTTGTGCCGACACGTTCTTTTTCTCGTCCCACAGCTCGACGTGCGGACCGCAGGCGGAACAGGCATTAGGCTGGGCGTGGAAGCGACGGTCGGCGGGATCGTTGTATTCCCACCGGCAGTCGTCGCACATGGCGAAGGCCTTCATCGTGGTATTGGCCCGGTCGTAAGGCAATGCCTCGATGATCGAGAACCGCGGGCCGCACTGCGTGCAATTGGTAAACGGATAAAGGAACCTGCGGTTGTTCCGGTCAAAAATTTCCGAACAGCACTGCGGGCAGGCGGCCAGATCCGGCAGGACCAGAGTCGTTTTCTCCAGCGATCCGTCGCTTTCGAGAATATCAAAAAATGGGGCACCCGACGGTTCGAGGAAGGTGTGCTCGAGGTGCTGGATGATGCTCTGGGCGGGTTTCCGCGTTTGCAGCCGCCGCAGGAACTCTTCGAGATTTTCCCGCGCGCCTTCCACCTCGATGAGAATCCCCTGGGCCGTATTTTTGACCCAGCCGGTCAGGCGCAGTTCGTTGGCCAGCCGCCAGACAAAAGGACGGAACCCCACACCCTGCACGGCGCCGCGCGCCGTCACCCTCAAGCGACGGACAGACACCGGGGTTGTCTGGGATACCTTCACGGTCACTCCTTGTCGAGGATATCGACGCTCAAGAGTAAAATATCCTGCGCGTGCGGCTCGGCGAGATCCTCCGAAATTTCAATCTCCAGCACGGCGCCTTCCGCCACCGTCCCTTTTGTCCCCTCCACAAAATGTTCGCGGAAATGGTCCGCGGAGATGTGGCTCAAGGCCCCCAGCCGGACCCTGGCTTTGGTGATCTTTGAAACGTTCCTCTGGCGGGCGATGCCTTCCATTTTATGGATCAAATCGTTGATCAAAGACATCTCATGCACGGCGGCCCTCACTATTAAGGAGACTGTTTATTTCTCCGGACAACTCTTCTGCCAGTTTATCGGCGCTGACCTTGACTTTTCCGGTCAGGCCGCGTCCGTGCTCGAAGGATCCTGCTTCAATGCCGTAAACGATGACTTCAGGCGGAAGCGCGTCGAGCGTTTGGGCCAGGTGGATGACGTCCGCCAGGCTCAAGGCGTGCGTCGAAGTACAAAACACGCTTTTAGGAAGGGACTGCGCCGGGACCTCAAAGCGGTGAACCGTGCCGGGTTCCTGGCCGGAACTGGCCGCGTCCACGACGTAAACGATTTTATACCCCCGCCAGCATTCGATCAGGTTCGTGCCCTCGCGCTCCAGCACCTTCGCCGCCAGGCGCCCGCCGCTCCGGGACATGATCTTGCCGACGACATAACAGCCGACCCCGTCGTCCTTGCGGAACTCATTGCCGATCCCGACCAACAACACATGATGATTTTTTTCAGACATGCTTATCCATTTCCCCTAAAATCCATGTTCCTTAAGACAGAAAACACTATGACCGCTCGACGGTGAGCTTGAGAAAATGGCAGGAACAGGAAATGCAGGGGTCGTAGTTGCGGATGGCCTGCTCGCAGTGCCACTGCAATTTTTCATCCGTCATCCCGAGGTTGAGCTCGACGAAACGCCGCAGGTCACGCTCGATGGTCGGCTGGTTGACCGCGGTCGGTGAGACGATCTTCGCGTTCCGGATGATGCCGCTCTCGTCGATCGTGTAGCGGTGGTAACAGATCCCGCGCGGGGCCTCGGTGCAGCCGTAACCGGTCGCGGCCCGGGGCTTGACCTCGACGCGCGGCGCGTCGGGCTCTTCATACTGCCCCACGATGCGGATAGATTCTTCAAAGGAGTAGAGCACCTCGATCCCGCGCACCAGAATGCTCTGGAACGGATTAAAGCACGTCGGCCCCAGCCCGGCCTCTCTGGCCGTCTGCTGGCACAGGGGTGTCAGTTGATTGAAATTGAGGCTGTAGCGCGCCAGCGGCCCGACGTGGCAGGTGTCGCGGCCCACGACATGGGTATGAAGACTGGTTGAATGGGGGACCTGCGATTCCACCAGAGTTTTGTCGTAATCCCGGAGGGGGATGTCCATCCCCTTGTTGGAGACAAGCCGGCCCTCGATAATGGCGTATTCCTTGGGGTGGCGCATAGCGACGAATTCATAATCCTGCTTAAAATCAGGCATGGGAAACGTCTTGATGAGCTTGATAAGCGCGATCGTCGCCTCGCGGCCCCACTCCAGGTCAGGCATCAGGGCGCGCACCTCGCGCTTTTTCGGGACTTTGTAAAATCCGCCGACGCATAAATTGATCGGATGAATTTCGCGGCCGCCCAAGAGCACCATGATGTCGTTGCCGATCTTTTTTAAGCGCAAGGCGTCCCGGACGACCCCGGGGTGGTCCTTGGCCATCTGGATGGCGTCCTGGTACCCTAAAAAATCCGGGGCGTGGAGCATGGCCATATGAAGGATATGGCTCTCGATCCATTCGCCGCAATAGATGAGCCGGCGCAGTTCCCGCAGCTGTCCGCCGACGGTAACGCCGCAGGCGTCCTCCATCGCGTAGGAAGCGCCCAGCTCGTAAGCGATAGGACATATCCCGCAAATGCGCGCGGTAATATCCGGGGCTTCCCGGAAATCGCGTCCGCGCAAAAACGCCTCAAAAAAACGCGGCGGCTCAAAAATCTTGAGCTTGACGTCCTCGAGTTTATTATCCTTGATCTTGATGTACATGGCGCCTTCGCCTTCGACGCGCGCCAGGTAATCGACCTTGATCGTCCTCTCACTCATGGGCTTCGCTCTCCTTGCGAAAGGCATCAGCCCAGGCGTTAAAACCCCGGAAGGCCCGCACCAATTCCTCGGGGCGCTTACCGCCATTGTCCTTGAGCCACGCGCTCAACGAAGAGGTGTTGGGCGTTTCCTTGGGGCCGAAACATCCGTAACAACCGCGGTCAAACGCCGGACAGATCGCCCCGCAGCCAGCCTGCGTCACCGGCCCCAGGCACATGGTCCCCCGCGCGACCGTCACGCAAACCGTCCCGCGGAGCTTGCATTCCACACAAACGCTGTGCTTGGGAATATTGGGCTTTCGCCCCCGCAACAGGGCGCTGATCAATTCGATAAGCTGATATTTATTGATCGGGCAACCCCTTAATTCAAAATCGACGGGAATATGGTCCGCGATGGCTGTCGAAGTTGCCAGCGTCTGGATATATTCCGGTTTGGCGTAGACCAGAGAAATAAACTCGCGGACGTCCTTAAAATTGCGCAAGGCCTGGATCCCGCCGGCCGTGGCGCACGCGCCGATGGTGACGACAAACCTGGATTCCTTGCGCACCTGCTGGATCCTTTCAGCGTCGTGGGGGGTCGTGATCGAGCCCTCGACCAAGCTGACGTCATACGGCCCAGGCGCGACGGCCCGCGAGGCCTCCGGGAAATTGGCGATCTCGACTTCTCCGGCGACCGCCAGCAACTCGTCCTCACAATCCAAAAGGCTTAACTGACACCCGTCGCAGGAAGCGAATTTGTAAACCGCCAGTTTAGGTTTTGTCGCCACACTCATCAGATTTCCCTCAACCCGAACAAATGCCGGACATCGCTGAAGCGGAACACCGGCCCGTCCTTGCAGATAAAATTCGGCCCGTACTGGCAATGGCCGCAAAAGCCGACCGCGCATTTCATGTTGCGTTCCATGGAAATATAGATATCCTGCTCGCGCATCCCATCTTTGATCAGTTCCTGAACGGCAAACCGCATCATGATCTCCGGGCCGCAGACCATCGCCATNNCTGCTGGCGCTGTCCACGGTGACCCTGACCTGCAAATCCAGCTTTGAACGCCACTGCCCGAGCTGTTCCCGATAAAGAATGTCTTTGGGGGTGCGCGCGCCGTAGAGTAAGGCAAACTTCCCGATTTTTTCCCGCTGGCCAAGGATTTGGTAGACCGCCGGACGTAACGGCGCCAGGCCGATCCCTCCGGTGACGATCACGACGTCCTTACCCTTGACTTTATCCACCGGCCACGCGCTGCCGAACGGGCCGCGGACACCGACGAC
>CXWL01004227.1_pt1 | contig 11582 bp, 9 predicted proteins | sample 590931 | NCBI WGS metagenome assembly CXWL01 (sample SAMEA3498368, study PRJEB10139) | groundwater metagenome | biome: water well; material: biofilm material | place: Germany | collected 2015-04-27 | reverse complement strand
AGATAGCAATCTAATACGGTGGTCGCAAGATGAGGATTCTGTATTTTTACAAAATATAGCCAATGATCTCGGTTTATGGCTGGAACAAAAGCAGCTTCTTGATGGACAAACAGCTTCGTTGAACGAAGTCAGAATGATTGAAAGGGCGCTTGATGAGCATGCCATCATAGCAATAACCAACAAACAGGGGAAAATAAAATATGTTAATCAAAAATTTTGCTCTGTTTCCAAATACTCGACCGAAGAATTAATGGGGCAAGATCATCGGATTATTAGCTCTGGTTATCATTCCAAAGAATTTATACATAACTTATGGACTACCATTACGAAGGGTGAAACCTGGAAGGGGGAGATCAAGAATCGCGCTAAAGATGGTACTTATTACTGGGTTGATACCACAATTGTTCCATATCTTGATCATACCGGCTCTCCGTATCAATACGTTGCAATACGCACCGAGGTGACGGAATACAAGCGATTGGAACAAAAGATGGAAGAGCAAGTAGCTGAATTAGCTCGTTCTAACGATGAGCTTGAACAATTTGCGTATGTCGTTACGCACGACTTGCAGGAGCCGCTCCGTACGATTAGTAGCTTTGTTCAGCTACTGAAGAAGTACTTTAACAATCAATTGGATGAGCGCGCAAATGACTTGATCTCGCACGTGGTAGCCGGTACAAGTCGCATGCAGATGCTGATTGATGATTTGTTAACTTATGCACAAGTCAATGCGAGTCAAACCCTGAAAGAAATAGATTGTGAATGTTTATTAAACAATGTCCTGGCTGATTTGTCTGTCACGAGTGGCGAATGTAACGCGATAATCACGCATGATAAGCTTCCCGTGGTTAGCGGTATTCCTTTCCAGATTATTCAATTATTTAGCAATTTAATCAATAACGCATTTAAATTTCAAAGAGAGCAGCCACCACGAATACATGTCGGTGTAGAAGAAAATCCGGATGAATGGGTTTTTTCGGTGAGCGATAACGGAATTGGTATAGAAGCACAATATTTAGAGCGGATTTTCCGGGTATTTCAACGGTTGCATAGTCGTAGAGAATATGCAGGTACGGGTATCGGTTTGGCAATTTGTAAGAAAGTTGTCGAACATCATGGGGGGAGCATATGGGTCAAATCAGAGCCTAATGTAGGCTCCTCATTTTATTTTTCAATTCCAAAAATTAATTAAGTATTTGCGATGCGCTATAAAAATAAGACTCATCCCAGCGTAATTCTGATGATTGATGACAATCCTACAGATGTTTTGTTGATTAAAGAGGCTTTTGCATTCTGTGAAGCGGATAGTGAAGTTTATGTGGCAGAAGATGGCGTGTATGCATTAGAGTTTCTAAAGCAACAGGGCCAAAATATTCACGCACCTCGTCCAGATCTCATCTTGCTGGATTTAAATATGCCGAGAAAAAATGGACTCGAAGTTTTGGCGGAATTGAAAGCGGATCCTGAATTAAATAGCATCCCTGTCATTGTCTATACATCTTCTGTGGCAAAGGAAGATATCAAAGCTGCCTATAATAGTCATGCGAATGGCTATATTAGAAAATCGGTGGATTTTGATGAATGTATAAAAACAGCAAAATCAATTAAAGATTTCTGGTTTTCTATTGCAATATTATATGAGCCATAATCTGTCATGACCCCGACCAAGATTCATATTTTATTAATTGAAGATAATGAAACTGACGCAATACTCGTGCAAAGTGACTTACAACAAGCGATGGGCGATCAGATTTCTGTGGTTCATACGGAACGATTAGATTCTGCGCTGCAATTAATTCAACAGCAGTCATTTGATCTCATTTTGTCGGATCTTACGCTACCCGATAGCGATGGAATTACAACGATTAATCGATTGCGTGAGAGCGCTGCCGATACACCTATCGCAGTTTTATCTTTCAGGGATGATGAAAAACTTGCAATCAAAGCGATTAAAGCCGGTGCGCAGGATTATCTCGTTAAGGGAAGTCTGACAGAGGGTGTTCTGGCGCGGGTTATTCGCTATTCAATCGAAAGAAAGCACATAGAAGAAAGTAACCGGAAAGCACAAAAACGGTTTCAGACTATCTTTGAAAAAGCACCTCTGGGCATTGCGTTGATTAATTTATCAACGGGAAAATATTATGATGTGAATCCAAAGTATGCATCCATTGCCGGAAGACGTGTGGATGAACTTCTTGGTACCAATCAGGCGGATATTCTTCACCCGGATGATGTATCCTCTTACCGGAATGATATCGAGAGATTTGTCAATCATCAGTCGTGTGATTGCAAGCTAGCAAAAAGAGTCCTGCGCCCGGATATGTCCATTATTTGGATTGAAATTTCTATCGTGCCGTTTGAGATCACGGGTAGTGGGGAAGTATGCCATTTATGTATGATTGAGGACATTACGGAAAGTAAGCGGATGATCGAAAATCTCCGCCAGTTAACGACACATTTGCGGGATGTCAGGGAAGAAGAAAGAACCCGGATTGGCCGAGAAATACACGATGTTCTGGGTGGAACCTTAACTGTTCTGAAAATGGATCTGGATTGGCTTTCAAAGAAAATAAGTGCGAATCCAATGCATGAACGGATTCGATCGCTTTATGAATTAACGGGTGAAGCCATCGAAACAGCACGAAGGGTTTCAATAAATCTGCGTCCCAATGTACTGGACAATTTAGGATTGTACGGTGCCATTGAGTGGCAAATACGTGAATTTGAGCAGCGCACCAATATTAGATGCGCATTAGAATCAACGATATCAAGCTTATCTTTTAATAATAAGAATTTTGAAACCAGTATTTTTAGAATTATTCAGGAAGTGTTTATCAACATAGTCCGACACTCACAAGCTACCAGAGTCGATATTGAGCTTTTTGAAGATGAGAATGATATTTTGATTACCATTAAAGATAATGGTGTCGGGATCACCAAATCACAAATGCTGAATCCTGAGTCATTTGGAATAATCGGCATGAATGAGCGGATACAGCAATTCGGCGGTAAACTGGAAATAACTGGTATACCTTCACAGGGTAGTGTCGTAACACTTAAAATACCGCTTACCATAGCAACAACAAATGTTGGGGAATTAATCAATGATTAAAGTTCTGATTGCAGATGATCATGCTTTATTTCGTGACGGACTTAAACGAATTATCAATGAAACAGACGATATCGATGTTGTTGCGGAAGCCATTGATGGGAAGGATATTTTAAAGAAAGCGAAGGAATGTGATTGGGATATTGCGCTGTTGGATATTAATTTGCCCGATAGCAATGGGCTGGATATTCTGAAAAGAATATTATTAGCGAATGCTGCTTCACGTGTTCTGGTTTTAAGCATGTACCCGGAAGAGGAATATGCGATTCGGGCAATTCGTTCCGGAGCATCTGGGTATTTGACGAAAGACAGCCCAACCGATCAGCTGATTAGTGTGATTCGCCGACTTGCCAAGGGAGGGAAGTATGTAAATCCTGAGCTGGCAGAGAAGCTCTTCTTTAGTCCTATTCCAGATGCTGAGAAATTGGCTCACACAACATTCTCAGACCGGGAGTTCTATGTTTTTAAACTTATAGTTGGCGGGGAATCTTTAACATCCATCGCCAATAAATTGTCACTCAGTGTTAAAACAGTCAGTACGTATCGAACGCGAATTCTGGAAAAAATGAAGATGAAGAATAATGCACAATTAGTTCGGTATGCGATTCAACACCAGCTGGTTGAATAAGATTGTATGCGATGGCTGCATTAAATTTGTGGGGAAAAAGATTGTAATATTACTTGTCTGAGTATAGCTAGTTTTCCATGGAAAAAATGTTCCGCGCCGGGTATAAAAACAACAGGTTGTGATGTTGGTGTTGCCCAAGCCAAGACTGCAGCAGGTAGTACGATATCATCTTGATCACCGTGTATGATCAAAGCACATTGTGTTGTTTGCGGCACTGGCGGTGCTTTCAGGTTAACAACCGATGGTGCAACCAGCACCAGAAATTCCGGAGCCAGTTGCTCGGAAACATGCAGCTGAATGGCGCCGCCAAATGAGAATCCTGCCAACAGCAACGGAATGTCCGCTACTTGATTACTGAATTGATCTCGGATTGTCTGCGTGACTGTAACCACATCTTCGATCTCACCGGCGCCATGATCGAAATGACCTTCACTCTGACCCACGCCACGAAAATTGAATTTAGCGGTGATAAATTCAAGCTCCAGCAAAGTAGTGAATAAGGTGTGCACCACTTTGTTGTCCATTGTTCCGCCATGTAACGGATGCGGATGCGCAATGACGGCAATTCCTTTCGGAATGGATTCTGGTTCCCTCAAAATGACTTCAAGTTTCCCAGCAGGGCCATTAATGAAAAATTTTTGCGTAACAGCAGGCAAGTTTTTTACCTTAAAAGCGTGTCAAATTCGGTTGCTATTAAATTTTCAGGCGTTCAACGATATTGCCTTTAATCAGATGCTCATCGATGATTTCATCGATGTCGTCTTTATCGATATAGGTATACCAGATTTCATCGGGATAAATGACGATGACCGGCCCTTGCTCGCAGCGATCCAAGCAACCGGCAGTATTGATGCGGATTTTTTTCTCACCATTCAGCTTTAGCGATTTAATACGTTGCTTGGCGTAGCCGCGCAATTCCTGGGAGCAAAAATTGTTACAACATTTGGCACCGCCTTCACGTTGATTGGTGCAGAAAAAGACATGATATTGATAATAGCTCATAGGTGCTCTATAAAAATTTGATATATCGTTAGTTTAGCGTACATTGATCTCTGTCCATAAATCAATGTAAATGAACTTGCGATTCCCCGTGGTCTTGCCGCGGGGATAGGTGCAGGGCGCGCGGAGCTAATTTATTGATGAACCGGGCCAAATGATCTTCCGGTAACCATTCATCTAACGACGACGGGAGCAGGTATAGCTGATGGCGATCGCAGGGCTTGAAATGACTCACGCCGCTTTTCCAAAAATCCGGTTTCAATTAAACACTATTTTAACAAATTGACTATCCAGATGCTTTAAGTCCGACAGACTCCTAGACTCTGCAGTGTATATCGCCACGACTCACGGTGGTAGGTATGCTGGCTGCCGACTAGTAGAATTAGTCTAATGGAATAGAGCATTAGCATTTGTTGATTACATGTGTCATGAGACAAGGTTAACGCAAAATGCTAACGCTCGACGATCATCCACTCTTGATTTCCTTCAACAGCCTTCTGCAACACTAAATTTCGCTCCTTCTTCGGAAGCTTGCTAATTTTTGTGACGGCAGTAAAGAACCTTTCCATATCCTTGTCATGTTGTGCAAGAATTGCCTGAAATGCGGGTAGCAACTGGGTATAAATCGAAACAGTTGCCAGTAATGCGTTATTTAATGGTTGCGCGAACCATTGATCATAATTACTGAATTCAGCCTTGTCGGTCTTCAGGCGTAAGAATTCTTTGTGGAGCTCTTCAAAAATATGTGCTTTTTGGGTACGTTTCTCAACGTCACTGATATCCGAATGGAACATTTCTTGTAACAGTTTGCGATGTCTTAACACTAGATTGGTAAAAACAGCTTCTCTTTCTTGCCTTGAACTTAATATAGCTTGCTGAGAGGCTGTGCCATTACTCACAAACCAGCGCCGGACACCTTCATGTTCAACTGCAGTAGCAAAAGACTCATTGAAAACACTGTCACCAGGTACATAAACCACTTGATGGGCGAGCTCATGAAATATCAGGCGGGCAAGATTCATTTCCGAATAACCGATAAAGGTATTCAATACCGGGTCGCTGAACCAGCCTAAAGTGGAATACGCGCGGATTCCACCGACATAAACATCATAACCCTCATTTCTAAGTTCCTCCGCATATTGCTCTGCCTTTGCTTGCGAAAAAAAGCCACGATAGTTGACACAGCCCACCTGCACAAAACACCATTCTTTGAGCTTCATGGAAAGTTCTGGTGAAGCAAATACATTCCACACTACGTAGGGGCGTTCTAGATCCGCATAACTGGTGTAGCTCAAGTTATTTGGTAACTTCAATTCACGACTGGCAAATTCACGCAACTGAACGATTTTGTTCAGCGAGTGCTTTAGTTTTGGATCTGTTTCGGGGTGGGCAAGAATTGTACTAATCGGTTGCGAACGGTGTAGAACATTAAAATGCCCATCGACAGCTTGGGCATAGTAAGAAAGATTGGCGCAAGCACTGAGCCAGATAACCTGACTCGCAATCATAGCCAGTCTTAAGTAAATTGAAATTCGAAAAACCACGTTAGCTCCTGATGAAATAGAAAAACTAAGATATGGCGGATTAAAACATCTTACTTATTTTTTAATTTTTCTTAAATAATTTGGTTGTAACAGACACTCAATGTGATCTATGTCAGTTGTAAAACATCAGATCCTATTTTTCCTGGCTAATTCCATAGTTACTTCCTCATTTTATTGGAAATTTTCTATATTTTTTTAAAGTTATGCCGTAATAACCATTAGGATTTTAAAGAAAAGAAGATTCTTATCATGAATTCTACGCATGATTGCAGAAAAATTTACCAAATTATTCTGGGACACCAGTCTAATAAAATCGTCATAGCCCCAGTTCATGCTGTTTTTCTGTTTCTCAACTTTTATTTTTCTTATTGTTGCAATGCGTATGAAGTCTGAACCTGAAGAGTGGTTGATTCTGGGTGTTACCCCTAATGGCCGATCATTTCGTCCAAGTGACTGGTCAGAAAGGCTCTGTGGATCCCTTGCAAGTTATGATAGCCATGGACGTTGGGTATACTCGGAGCATGCTCAACCGATCATACATGAGGGGCAAGTGGGCGTACGGGTAAGAACAGTGTTAAAAAATAGCAATCCGGGTGCCTACAAATTTATTATGGATTTTGCCTGTGACAACCAGCTCAAAGTGGTATCAAGAAGAAAAGTAATTTACCTGAATGAGTCTGCAGCGATTCCAGAAGACGCATTGCCGGTACGAGAGCTGAAACTCGCGCTATAAAATGCATCACTGAGAAATGAGATTCCCATTTAAATATTCCGGTTTTAAACAGTAAAAGCAGATTGAATCGTAATCATTTTTCCTGATAACAGTTATAAAGATTTAAGGTATTCCAGCAAATCCATTCGTTGTTCTTTAGTCAATGCCGGTAGAAATGTTCCATCCGGTTGTGGTGTGCGGCCAGAAGCATACTCATGTCCGCTGTTGTTATTACCCCAAATGCTGGTACGAAACAAGAAGCCATCGTAGCCTGCCGATTTTAAGCCAACTTTCTCCGGATCGAATGCACGTGAGCCGACCATAAATTCATCCGGCCGATACTCACCATCTACCGGATCATTTACCTGTCTTTTGGGCAAAAGCAGATCATACAGTGTCGGTACCGAACCATTATGTAAGTAAGGAGCAGTTGCCCAGATGCCATTGAGGGGACGTGCTTTATAAGCCATTACCGAAGCAAAAGGTTTGGCGGTCGTATCGGGCGTGTAATTTCCATTTTTAAGAGAAGATCGCACTTCGTTATCAAAGAATGTATATGCAAAATCATACGATCGCTCTACCCACCGTCGTATAAACCATTTGTCGCGATCGGGCGTGGTAACCACATTGCGCGTAGCGGAGGTCAATAGAGCAACTGCTGGCGCTTGACGTTGCAATAAGATGTTTCCGGTACTGACACTGACATATTGATTCTGCAGTATGCCACTATAGCCGGTAAATTCTATGCTGTTTGCAGCCATTTTAGAATCTGTTCCCACCAAAGAAACTGAAATCATTTTAGCCACGACACGGCGATCAGGGTCGGTGCGATTTATTTGACTGTGGCACGATGCGCAATACTGTGCGAATAATTCCGCACCCTTAATTAGCCGTGTTTTATCGAGCTTGGGCAGAATATGTTCAGGCCAAAGGGGTGAGGTTAATTTGCGCAGATGGTTTTCTACCCGGCGTAAATTCCAGATATCAATGGAGGATTGGAAGTCGATGTGCTTGGAACCAAATCCTTGACCGCCGAGTACTGAAGATAGCGTGAAACCATCTCTTTCCTGCCAATCCAACGTACCGAATACACCGATTACTTGTCCTGCATTACGCGCCATTGGGCCCAGTCCACTGTTCTCGACTCTGCCGTTCCATTGAATATAGTCATGCTGTGGAACATCCCACAGAAAAGGGTAACTGACCGGAGCATCAGCCGGATTGTAGATTTTATTGCGTAATTTGATGATTTGCTTATCAGTTAAGTACGCCTGGGTTCGTTCGATAACATGGTCACGATCACTGCTGCTGAGCACTGGTTCCATGTCGGCCATTACTTCAGCCAGTTCAGCCGGAGAGAGTGTCTCGGCGAGTAATTCGCGCAATTGTTGCGAGCTCATAATATGCTCGAGTACACGATTATAGATACGTCCAAATGCATCCAGTCGCGCATAGCCATATCGGGTTAACGGGCGCTTGGTGTCACGGGGCGTATTAATGATGTTATACGTTTTAATACGCTGAGCATATTTCTTGAGATCGGTTAATACGTCGTTTGCGTTCTCATAGTGGCCTTGTTTTATTACATTTGTAACAAAGCGATCAAGTTTTTCCGGAGTCTCTAAAGTAGCATACAGGGCCTCCGCCAAATCGATCATGAAAGTTTCCATATCTGAATTCGCGGGGCCACCATCAATACGAATTCCGGTACCGGCATAGTTGATTTGGGTCGTATGGCAGGCCGCACAAGTAAATCCCATATGTGGCTTACCTTGGTACTCATCTCGTACCATCCCGACAGGCAGGCCATCCGGGTTGCTGATGGTTGGCCGTTGCGGCAGATAACCATAGCGATCAATGTTTTCATCGCTGCGGAGCAATGCTGATGAATCGGACTGTTCCAGCGCCAGAAAAAAACTGTAAGGTAATAAATTGGAACCTTGTGACGTATTGTAGAACCATAGGCTATCAGCCGCAGACCAGCCTTGATTAAGATAAACTGTTTGATAAAATTGAGCGCCAAATTTATCGGTACCGTTTGTGATAGCGCCACGACTAGAATCATTGTCTCGCAATTCATACCCCCGCCAGGATATTCCTGTAACCAGCCAAATAATGGCTAATACGCTGAGAATTAGCATCAAAAGCTTTATTTGGTACAGATAGTGATGTGAGGGTTTCGAATGCATATGGATTTATGTCATCGTTCAGCAATCATTCAGGATTGTTTTGGTAAATTCCGAGCTTTTGTTGATTAGCTATTCTGATTTTTCTTCAAAATATTAATAAAAGACCTTATTATCCTTAATATTAAGATTGCCGAAACATAATATTCCTATATTATTAGCAGCTAATTTTATGTGAAGAATATGTGAATGACATCATATCTCTGTAATAATTGAAAGGGCACTATGCAGAAATCTACATTTTGGTACTTATTACTTAGTTTAAGCTTTGCGTTCTCCTCTCCATCCACATTAGCCCAACAAACAGCCAAACTCAAAATTGATGAAATACAGAGACTGGGTTTACAAGCCAACGGTCTTGTGCTTGCTGCGCGTTCGCAAGTCGAAATGGCTAAGGCAGGTGTGGTAGCCGCTGCTGCGTTTCTTAACCCTGAAGTCACTGTGACAGCCGGCCCCGATAGTAATCGCTATTCATTAGCGATAACCGGGCCTACCTCGATGCAGCGCGCAGTGACGGTCAATCAACCGATCGAGAACCCTATCATGCGTAGCGCGCGTATCAGTGCATCTGAGGCAATCGTAGATGCCAGCCGCGCAAGCTTTGATCAGGTGCGCGCCGATTTGGCCGCGCAACTGCGTGTACGTTCTTATGAATTATTGCTTCGCCAGGAACAATTTGCTATGGAGCAAAATATCTATGATTTGGTCGATGATGTGCGGCGGCGTATCAAAATCAATGTCGAAAGAGGTGAAGCGGCGCGCTTTGAACTAATTCGCGCGGATACTGAAGTACAAAACGCCGCGAATCGCAAGGAAGCGGCCCGATTGGGCGTGCAGCGCGCACGCATAGCGCTCTTACAGTTTACAGCCGGGGCAATACCCGCTGATTTTGAAATCAGCGCTTCATTAAAAGACCCCGTCAATTTGCCGCCGCTGGAGGAGCTACGTAATCAAGTTCCTCAGGTTAATCCTGATGTGCTTCGGCTGCAGGCTGAACAAGAACGAGCTACCCAACGGATCAGTCAGGAAAAGGCTTCGGTATTGCCGCAAATTAACGTGTTATACACCAATTATCAAGATGCGCAATTCACCTCTAATATGGCCGGCATGAGTATCCGAATTCCACTGTGGTATCGTCGTCGTGGTGAAATTGATACTGCTATTTACGATTCTGCTCGTATACGCGATACGCTTGAGTTTCGCCGCTATGAAATCGGGCAATTATTCGAATCGGCATGGCAAATGCTGCAGATTGCACAGCGCCGAGTAGATATGTTTGAAGGCGGGTTGCTCAAAGAGGCTGAAAATGCAGTAGAAGTTGCCAGAGCTGCGCATCGATTCGGCGAACGCGGGCTCCTCGAGTTTTTGGACACACAACGTATACTTCGGGGAATTGTAGGGGATTCCTTGCTGGCACGTTTTGATCTGCAATCGGCTGCAGCCGAAATCGACCGTCTGCGCGCACATTATCCCAAGGAGTTACTTGTAGAATGAAATTCAAATTATCAATCATTGGTTCCATCGTTATCGCCGCATCGTTGCTGATTGGCTGCGATAAAGCTTCGGAAGAACAAGCTTCAAAAGAATCTACAGCAGAGCGTGATATTAATAGCATCACAGCTCGCCCAGAATTGGAAGGGCGGCTAGAAATTGGGCAACCAGCGCTCGTTGATCTTGCCGATAAAATACTTGTACCCAGCCGAGTTCAAGTCGATGAAGAACGAACCGCACAAATTGGCTCTTATGTCACAGGGCGGATCATCGATATGTTTGTGATACTGGGCGCTTATGTTAAAGCAGGCGATCGATTGGCGCGCATCACCAGCCCGGATCTAACACAAGCCCAGCTCGCCTATCTACGTGCTTTATCGCGTGTTGTAGTCACCCAAAAAGCATCCGAACGCGCGCATCACTTGTTGGCCGCCGATGTGATTCCACTCGCTGAAGTGGAGCGGCGGCAATCCGAACTGGAAATCGCCCAAGCCGAGTTAAGTGCGGCAGCAGACCAGCTCAGATTATTTGGAATGGGCGATCCAGAATTAAAAGAACTGAAAAAACAAGGGAAAATCTTGCCGTGGATGGATATCAAAGCAACTCGAGAAGGCTATGTGATTGCCCGTAACGTCATTGTAGGTCAGGTAGTGCAACCGGCTGATCCGCTTTTTCAAGTTGCAGATTTGTCGCATGTTTGGGTCGTCGGCGATGTGCCTGAACAAATTGCTCGCGAAGTTCACTTGGAGCAACATGTCGAGATTCAAGTGCCTGCATTAGGAGCTCAATTGATGGATGGCGTGATCATCTTTGTTTCCGATACGATCAATCGTTTAACCCGTACCGTGATGACCCGGGTCATGGTAGAAAATCCAGATCGTAAGCTTAAACCGGATATGCTGGCAAATATGCA
>CXWL01133222.1_pt1 | contig 11584 bp, 11 predicted proteins | sample 590931 | NCBI WGS metagenome assembly CXWL01 (sample SAMEA3498368, study PRJEB10139) | groundwater metagenome | biome: water well; material: biofilm material | place: Germany | collected 2015-04-27 | reverse complement strand
CGATGGCCTGATCGGGATAACCATGTTCGTGCTGTGCGCGCTGCTGATCGAGCATGCCCTGGGATGATTCACGGCGGCGCGACCGTAAAAAAGGCTGCCGAGCATATACTGCCGTTCAGTCAAGCTGTCATTCCCGCGAAGGCGGGAATCCATGGCCCGCGTGCTCATAGGCGTTATGAATCCACGCACGCCACGGGAATGACGTTTTCCAGGTTTGCCTTCGCGGGAAGCTCAGCGCCCCTTGTTGGCCGCCGCCTTGCGCGTGTGCTCTTCGACCTCGCCGGCAGCCTGGTGGTCGGTGTGGGCGTCGACTTTTTCAGGCGCGACTTCAATGCGCGTGATGCCCGCGTCGACCGAGATCGGGTCGCTGGCCGGGAACGTCATTTCGACGGCGTCGTCCAGCAGCGTTTCCTTGGCGAGCTGTCCTTCGGTATCGCACTCCTCGTTGGCGAGCGTGCGGATGGCGCTTGCCCACTTGACGAATTTCAGGTCCGCCAGCTGGCCGATCGTGGTAATGCCGAACGCCTGGGTCAGCGCTTTCGCATCCTTGGCCGAGACGCCGCTGAGCGCCTCGACCGGCGCATTGCACAGGTCGCGGAAAGTCATGCCGCAGTATTTGTTATCAACAATTTTATCGATGTTCATGTCTTGTCCTTTCGAGGTTGGTTCCGTTATTTCATCTGCTCTGGCCTACCCCCAGGCCCTCGACAACGGTAGATCCAACTATTGCACATCTGCCCTCAGCGGTATGTGCGGCAGCGTACCTTAGACACCCGCCACCCCTGCGCACGGGTGCTTTTGACACATGATTGCACCATTGATATGATGCTTCGCCACAACAATGGCCGTGCTGGCGGTCAAGCCTGCGCGTGATGTGTGAAGAACCGCTGGTTCTGTCTGCTATCCTGTTGACCGGATATGTTGATTACCCGTAACCCCCAACCATTGCCGCGCAGGACTTCCGTGCCCAAAATAGAGAAACCCAAGATCCTGGTCGTGAATGACGACGCGGCCAGCCTTCTTGCTCTGACAAGCTTGCTTGATCAATGGGCAGAAGAGTCGAACTACGAGGTTCTCGCCGCGCGCTCCGGACAGGACGCCTTGCGCCAGGTGCTGCTGCACGATTTCGCCGTGATCCTGCTGGACGTGAACATGCCGGGCATGGACGGCTTCGAGACCGCCGAGGCGATCCACCAGCGCGCGCGCTCGGCCGACATCCCGATCATTTTTGTCACCGCCTTCCTGGCCGACGAGATCGACCGCCTGAAGGCCTACCAGCGCGGCGCCGCCGACTTCCTGTTTACGCCGGTGATCCCGCAGATCCTGCGCGCCAAGGTGCAGGTATTCGTCACCCTCGCCACCAGGAACGAAGAACTGCGCCGCCAGGCCCACAAGCTGTCGCAACGCAGCACCGAACTGACCGCGACCAACAAGCGCCTGACGCGCGAGATCGAGGATCGCCAGGCGGCCGAGCGCAAGAGCCACGCCAAGGATGAATTCCTGGCAATGCTGGGGCATGAGCTGCGCAACCCGCTGTCTGCCATCAGCAGCGCCGCTTCGCTGATCGGCATGGCTGGCGCCGGCCCAGACACAGTCACCCGTGCCAAGATGATCATCCAGCGCCAGAGCCAGCACCTGTCGCACATCGTCGACGACCTGCTCGACCTGTCGCGCGCGATGTCCGGCAAGATCTTACTGGCGCGCGAGCCGATCGATGTATCGACCCTGGTCGGTTCCTGCCTGGAAACCTTCCGCGCGACCGGACGCACCGGCAGCTATTCGCTCAAGGCCGACCTGGCGCCGGGCTGGGTCGTGGGCGACCCTACCCGCCTGGAACAGATCGCCAGCAACCTGATCGACAACGCGCTCAAGTACACCCCTGTCGGCGGCACCATCGGCATCACGATCGCCGAGGAAGGCGACGAGGTCGTACTGACCGTCAGCGACTCGGGCGTCGGGATTTCACCTGAACTGTTGCCGCATGTGTTTGACGTATTCGTACAAGGCGCCATCACGATCGACCGCGCCCAGGGCGGGCTCGGGATTGGCCTGGCGCTGGTGCGCCGCCTGGTCGAACTGCACGGCGGCAGCGTCAGTGCGCGCAGCGAAGGCACCGCGGCCGGCAGCACGTTTGAAATCCGCCTGCCGCGGGCCGTTCCTGTGCAGCGCGCGCCAAGCGAATACGAACATGGCGCGGCGGCCGGCAAGCCATCCGTGCTGCTGATCGAAGACAACGACGATGGCCGCGAAATGATGGCCACCATGCTCGACGCCTACGGCTATGCAGTCAGCTACGCGGCCGACGGCGTGCAAGGCGTCGAAATGGCGTCCACCAATACGCCCGACGTGGCACTGGTCGATATCGGCCTGCCTGGCATCGATGGCTACGAAGTGGCGCGCCGGCTGCGCAAGGACCCCGCCACCCGTGGCGTCAAGCTCATTGCCCTGACCGGCTACGGCCTTGCGGAAGACCAGCGCCGCGTGCTCGAAGCGGGCTTCGACTTGCACCTGGTCAAGCCGGTCGGCATCGACCAGCTGCTCGAAGCGCTCGGCAGCTGCGACCCGCTGGCGGAGGCCGCCAAGTAAGGGAGCGGCGCTATGCCGCCGCTTGCGCCGCGGTGGCGCAAGCTGTTGTATGATTTTGGAAACTATCAAGGGCGACCGATGACAGCACCGTCAAAACACATCCCCCGCAACCAGGCCGAGCGTTCTCTGGCCGAGCGTAATGCCGACCTGGAAGAGCTGCTTGGTCACCTGACGACGCGCTGGGACGACGANNCTGCCGGCCGAAAAGGCGCTGCAGGACCGCGCCGCCCAGATGAAGCAATTGCTGGCGAACATCATCAACACCAACCGCGAGATGCAGCTGGCACTGTGGAACGACAAGCTGGAGTTCCTCGGCATCAAGGCCGCGCTGCGCGAACTGGTGACCGAGTTTAATGCCGCACATGGCATCACCGTACGCATCAGCCTTCCCGACGAAGACCCGAACTACACCCGGGAACAGGGCGTCGCCCTGCTGCGCAGCGTCGAGGAAGGCCTGCGCAATGTCGCCGCCCACGCCAGCGCCACCGAGGTCGATGTGATTTTGGATGACAACGACGAGGAAGTGATGCTGACCGTGCGCGACAACGGCATTGGCCCTGCCGGGGCACTCACTGCCGGGCCGGCCAGCTGCCACGGCCTGCGCCTGCTGCGCGAGCGCGCGGCCTGGCTGGGCGGCGCGCTGCACCTGTCGGCGTCAAGCACGCGCGGCTCGGTGCTGACGGTGATCCTGCCCAAGCAGGTCACCGCCCTCAGTGGAGCTTGACCAGCGGCGTCGAGCGCTTGATCAGGAAGCGCGCCAGCGCCAGCACACCGGTACGCACCGAGCCCAGCACGGCGCGGTGATGCAACAGGTGCAGGCTGACATACATCGTGCGGGCGAAGAAGCCCTCGACGAACCAGCTCAAGCCCTTTAACGAACCCATCAGGCTGCCGACAGTCGTCGTCTGGCCGAATGACACCAGCGAACCGTAATCGCGGTAGCGGTATGGCCTGCCGCTGCCCGCCTTGCCGGCCGCGTCGCGCACGAAGGTATCGAGCAGGTAGTCGGCCTGCTGGTGCGCAGCCTGGGCGCGCGGCGGCACCGGCTTGCCGTCGCCGTCGACGCAGGCGGCGCAATCGCCCATCGCATACACGCCCGGCACGCCGCGCACGCGCAGGTACGCGTCGACCTCGATCTGGCCGCCCTTGTTCACCGGCAGGCCCAGCGTCGACAGGAACTCCGGCGCGCGGATGCCCGCGGCCCACACGCACAGGTCGGCCGGATAGGTATTGCCTTCCTTGTCGGTGACTTTATCGGCGTCGATGGCCGTGACCCGGCAGTCGGTGACCACCTCGATGCCGCGCTCGCCCAGCAGGCGGCGGGCCGCCGCCGAGACGCGCTCCGGCAGCGGCGCCAGAATGCGCGGCGCCCCTTCGAGCAGGGTGATGCGCACATCGCGCCTGGGCTGCAGGTGCTGGAAGCCGTAGGACGCGTACACCCAGCTGGCCTCGCGCAGCTCGGCCGCCAGCTCGACGCCGGTGGCGCCGCCGCCAATGATGACGACGTCGAGCCCGCCGGGCCGGTGGTCCGCCTGCTTGTGTTCAGTGACGGCCAGCAGCTTGAGCAGCGTCAGGCGGAAGCGCTCGGCATCCTCGGTGGCGTTCAGGGAGATGGTGTGTTCTTCGGCGCCGGGAACGCCGAAGTAGTTGGAGACGCTGCCGACGGCGACGACCAGCTGCGCATAGCTGACGGCGCGCTCGGGCAGCACTGCTTCGCCGGCCAGGGTGGCGATCGGACCGACCTTGATGGTCTTGTGGGCCGCGTCCAGCCCGGTCATGGCGCCGTACAGGAAGGTAAAACCATTATCGTGTGCCAACATCTGGTAGGACAGGCCTTCCTGGTGCACGTCCAGCGTGCCGGCCGCCACCTCGTGCAAGGATGGCTTCCAGATGTGAAACAGGCGGCTGTCGACCAGCATCACCTTGGCAGGGCCCAGCTTGCGCCCCAGTTTACAAGCCAGTTCCAGTCCACCGGCCCCACCGCCCACAATCACGATTTCGCCCCGCAAGTGCTTCTCCCGCTTGTAAATTTAATACCAGTCTAGCATGCGGGGCGGCTGTGACGGGTGACGGTCAGTGACGGTCCTTGCCGTGGCCTTTGCCGTGGTCCTTGTCCTTGTGCTTGTCGTTACCATGGCCGCGGCCGCGGTCGTCATCATGGTCGCGGCGGTCGCGCTGGACTTGGCGGTACACCACTGTTTCACGCACCCGTGGTGCGTAGCTGTTGGTGTACCAGTCGTCGCGCACGAACAGCACGCGCTGGCCGCAGGCATCGTACTTGCGGCAATGCTTGGCCCAGTTCTTGCGGTGGCCAGGGGGTACGCGCAGGTAGACCGGCTCGGCACGATAGCGCACCTGGCGCTCGACGATGACCGGCTGGGTGACGTACACGCGGGGACGCATGTCGACGCTGTCGATGCGGCCGTAGAAACCCGGGTCGCCGATGTGAATGTTGACGTCGATCTGGGCCAGGGCCGGTACGGCAGCCGCGCACAGGGTGGCGGCGATGAGCAGTTTTTTCATGATGCCTCTTCTTCGAATAATGACCGCGCAATTGCCCGGTTCCATGCTGTGAAGTTTAACAGAGGCAACATCGACGTCCGTGCGCCACCGCACCCCTGTAACAACAGTTACACCTCGACAGCTCAATCCTTGTCCCTGCCATGGCCGTGGCCGCGGCCATGGCCCTTGTCGTGGTGCTTCGGCTTGCCATGGTGGCGGTCGTCGCGGATCACGTGGCGGCTGTGCACATCGCGGTAGACCACTTCGCGCACGACCTGGGGCGGCCGTTCGCGGTAGCTGGCGCGGTACTCGTGACGCGCACGGTCGCGGTCGCGGTCGCGGTAGCCATCACGATAGACGTGCCGAACGCGTGGCGCGTAGGTGTCGCGGTACCAGTCGTCGCGCACGAACAGCACCGGGACGCCGCAAGCCTCATAACGGCGGCAGTAGCTGCCCCAGTTGCGGCGGTGGCGCGGCGGCACCCGCAGNNACCGGCGGCGCCGCGTAGCCGCGGTTGTCGATCAGCCCGAAGAAGCCTGGATCGCCGATATGAATGGAAACGTGGGTCTGGGCTACTGCCGGGACAGCCGCCGCGGCGAACAGCGCGGCGCCAATAAGCATCTTCTTCATAAGTCCTCCTGACAAGGGGAAGGCGGGGTGCCCGCCTGATCTTTGAAAAGATGGTAGCAGACCAAAACCGCGTTTCCGCCCTCCCTTACAGGTCCGTAACAGAACTTACATATTCTTGAACAATGCCATGAACGGCTGGCTCACGGACAGGGTTTCCGGCCGCGTGCGCAGCTTGACGATGCCCCGTCCCGACTCGTCGCGGGCCACCGAGGCGATCGCCTTCAGGTTGACGATGGTCGAGCGGTGGATCTGCTTGAAGATGTTCGGGTCCAGCACATCGAGCAGTTCGCGGATTGGTTTGCGCAGCAGCGACTCGCCCTGCTGCGTCATCACGACCGTGTACTTGCTGTCGGATTGGAAGTAAGCGACGTCGTCGACCATGATCAGGCGCGTCTCGGCGCCCGAACTGGCGGTCAGCCACACCAGCGGCGGCTGGCGCGAGGCCGCCGGCAGCGCGCGCCCAAGCTGCTCCAGCAGTGCCGCCAGCTGGGCCGGGTCTGGGCCGGCCGGGGCGCGCTGCCTGAGCCGCGCCACGGTGGCCAGCAAGCGCTCGCGCGCCACGGGCTTTAACAGGTAGTCGACGGCGCCGCGCTCGAAGGCCCCGATCGCGTACTGGTCGTATGCGGTGACGAACACCACCCGGGTATGCGGGCTGGCCCCGGCCAGCGCGCCGGCCACCTCCAGCCCCGTCAGGCCAGGCATGCGGATGTCGAGGAAGGCGATATCCGGCTGGTGGGCGGCGATGGCTTCCAGCGCGGAGCCGCCGTCCTCGCAGGCGGCCACCACCTCGAGCTCGGGCCAGGCCTCGGCCAGCAATTCGAGCAGCGAATCGCGCAGCAGGGCCTCATCTTCAGCGACCACGCAGGTCGTCATGCCGTGCCTCCGGCGATGGCCGGATAAGGAACGGTAATGGTAGCGGCCACGCCGTTCGGGAAGTTCGACACGATCGCAAACGACGCGGCGCTATTGTAGGCCAGGCGAAGTCGTTCGCGCACATTGCGCAGGCCGATGCCGGTGCCGCCGCCCTCGGCGGAGAAACCGCGGCCATCATCGGCCACCGTGACCGCCACGCCCTGCTCCACCGCGCGCGCCAGGATCCACACCGTGCCGCCGCCCGGCTTCGGCTCCAGGCCATGCTTGATCGCGTTCTCCACCAGGGTCTGCAGCATCATGGTCGGGAACGGCACCGACAGCAGCGGCTCGGGGATATCGATCGACAGGCTCAGGCTGGGGCCCATGCGGATCTTCAGGATATCGAGGTAGGCACGGGCGCGTGCCAGCTCCTCGCCGAGGGTCGACGGCAGGTCTTCGGTGCGCGGCAGCGAATGGCGCAGGTACATGATCAGGTTGCCCAGCATCTGGTCGGCGCGGGCCGGGTCGCTGCGGGTCAGGACCTGGGCGCTGGCCAGCGTGTTGTACAGGAAATGAGGCTCGACCTGGGCGTGCAGCAGGCTCAGCTTGGCCACGGTCAGCTCCTTCTCGGTGACAGTCTCGCGCACCGACACCTGCTCCATGCGGCGACGCTCGGCGACGCGGCGCGAGATGGCGCGGCTGATCGCCTCGGCGGTTTCGAGGTTGGTGCCGAAATCGACCAGGAACCAGTCGGTCCACGCCAGGCGCTGCGGCTCGCAGATCACCGTGACGCTGCCGGCGTCGCCGTTGGGCGTCACCGTCACCAGCACCTGGTTGGTGCGGGCGCGCAGGTCCCATGGATCCATGCGTTTGAGTTTGGCGCGTACCTGCAGGCTGTCGCGGGCGCTCTCGATATCCTCCACGCCTGGCAGTTCGCGGATCGCCGCCTCGACCATATCGAACGCTGCGCCCGCCTCGAACGGCACCTCGATCTGGCGGCGCTGGCGGTTGGCCAGGTTGGCGCTGTCGATACTGCCGGCGATCAGGCGCACGCGGCGCAGGTGCGAGAACGCGCTGTTGAAGACCACGAACAGCAGCAGCAGCGCCAGCGTGAAGAAGAAGCCGCCCGAACCATCGATCTCGGGGCCCATGACTTCGTTGATGAGGATGACGATCAGCATATACGATGCCATCCACACCAGCGCCAGACGGAGAATGAAGAGAGTACTAGTGATCATGTCAGTTCCAGGTTGATTGAGCCTGAATACAGAGTAGCAAGGCGGCCGGCGCTAACGGGCAGCAATCCGACGAAACCCCGACAGCGCCGACGAAACGGGGAAAGTTGCGAACGCCGTAATGCCGTTCAGTCAAGCTTTAAGGAAAACCCGGAAAACGTCATTCCCGCGCAGGCGGGAATCCATAACGCCGATGAGCTGGCGTGCCATGGATTCCCGCAGTCGCGGGAATGACGGCTTAACTGAACGGCATTATGGTCGGCCGGGTCACGCTGCCCCATCCTGTCCCCGATCCGGGAGAGACGTTTTTCCGCTTAACGCTGGGCGGCGATCCATTCGTCGATCAGCTTGGCGAGGACGTCCATCGGCACCGAACCGGAGCGCAGGACGACGTCGTGGAAGCCGGGCAGCGAGAATTTCGGGCCGAGCTCGGCCTTGGCCATGTCGCGCAGCGCGAGGATGCGCAGCATGCCGAGCATGTAGGCGTTGGCCTGGCCCGGCCAGACGATGTAGCGCTCCACTTCCGATGGCTTGAGGCCGTAGTCGATCGCTTGCTGGCGCGTCCAGCCCTTGCTGTGAAGGCCGGTGTCGACCACCAGGCGGCGCGCGCGGAACAGTTCGGAGCCGAGCGCGCCGAGCAGGCCCGGGACGTCGCCTTCGTACCAGCCCTGCTCCACCGCCAGGCGCTCGGTGTACAGCGCCCATCCTTCCGAGTGGGCGCTGCCGCCGCCGAAGATGCGCATGGTGCGGAACTTCGGCAGGCCTTGCAGCTCCTGCTGGATCGCCAGCTGGAAGTGGTGGCCAGGCACAGCCTCATGATAGGCCAGGCTGCGCATGCGGATCATGTCGAATACCGGCCCGCGCAGCGGTACCCAGAAAATGCCGGGACGGCTGCCGTCAGGCGCCGGCAGGCTGTAGTGCGCCGAGGCGCTGCCTTCGGTCAGCGGCGGTTCGCGCCGCACGTCGACCGGCGACTTCGGCATCAGGTTGAACAGCTTGGTGGAACGCAGTTCGGCGTCGCGCACCATTGCGTTGTAGCGCTTGATGATCTCCGGGCGCGGGTCGGGCTCGGCCGGCAGCTGGAAGGTCTGGTCGAGCGCCCGCATGCGCTCTTCGATGCTGCCTTCGGTGAAGCCGAGGGTGCGCAGGTGCTTGTCCATCTGGCCTTCGAGGCGCGCCACTTCGCGCAGGCCGATCTGGTGGATTTCGGCCGCCTGCAGCTTGGTGCCGGTGAAGTTGGCAAGCGCCTGGCTGTACGCGGCCGCGCCGTTCGGCAGGCGGTCGATGCCGGCCGCGTCGGTCGTCTTCGGGTGGATCCCGGCGAGGAAGCCGCGGGTGCGTTGATAGGCCGGGAGGACCTTGCCGGCGACGATGGCGGTGGCGCTGGCGATCGCCGCCTCGCGTGCCTGCGGCGTCAGGTCGGACAGCCTGGCGCTGCGTTCGGCCAGCGAGGTGACCAGCACGTTCTGTTCGGGCGCCGGCTTGAGGAAGGCGTCGACCTGGCCCTGCGCGCGCTCGAGGATGAAGCGCGGCGGTATCAAGCTGCGCGCGGCGGCGCTGCGCGCGCGCGCGGTCGCCTCGTCCAGGCGGGCGCCGACCTGGGCAAGGCGCGCCAGATAGCTGTCGACGTCGGCCGCGTTGCGGATCGGGTGGGTCTCGGTCAGGAAGGTGACCAGCGCGATGTGGGCGCCGCTAAATTGCGAGAACACGAAAGCGTGGTCTTCGAACGGCTCGTTGGCAACCGTGTTGGCCAGCGACCAGCGCATGGTCTGCGCCGAGATACGCTGGGTGGCGTCGAGCTTGCCGGCCAGGAAGCGGTCGAGGCGGGTAATGCCGTTGCGCGCCATGACGACGTACTTCTGGCGCTGCGCCCTGGTCTGCGGCGACAGCTGGCGGTCCAGCGCCAGCTGTTCGGCGCCGCTGAAATATTGCGACGAGGTCGCGCGCTCGGGCGACAGGCGTACCCAGTCGGCGGAGAACTTGTCGGCCCAGGTATCGAAGGCAGGGTTGCGCTGCTCGGCGGCGGCGGCCACCGCGACCGGGGCCGCCGCTGGCGCAAGCTGGGCCAGCGAGCTCGATGCGAAGAGGAATGGGGTGAGAAGCGCGAGGGTAATCTTCGAGGCGCGACGGGTGTCAACTGGCATGCATGGTCTCCGTGTTCGTAAAAGGCAGGCGCCGGACGCTCTTGCCGCGAGAGAATCTATCACGGATCAATGCTGCAAACCAGAACGAAGTACCGCTTTCTCACCGTGTAAAGACGCATGGCGGCGCCGTGTTGACGCGAAACGCACTATGATGCAGTGGCAAAGGGGGAGTCCTATGAACCACTGCATCAAGGCTGTCGCCGCCCTCGCCTGCCTGTTGGCGCTTGCCGCGTGCAAGGACAGGCACGAGCCGCTCAAGCCGACCGTCATCACGCCGCACTTCGCTACCGTCGACCGCGTCTGAGCGGTCTCAGCAGTATCCCCGGCTGCGCTGCAGCGGGCTTTCCTGCGCCCGCTCACCACCCTGTGCAACGCCGCCGATTCATCATTGTGGCTGGGACCCAAGGAGAACAGGGTAAACTGTCGCCCTGTTTCCCTTTGCTGCAAGGTACCCCCACATGTCGTTTGCTTCGCTCGGTCTGATCGACCCACTGCTGCGCACCCTCGAAACGCTGGACTACGAGACCCCGACCCCGGTGCAGGCGCAAGCCATCCCCNNCCCCGCCGTGCTGGCCGGGCGCGACGTCATGGCCGCGGCCCAGACCGGCACCGGCAAGACGGCCGGCTTCGCGCTGCCGCTGCTGCAGCGCCTGACGATGGAGGGCCCGCAGGTGGGCAGCAACGGCGTCCGCGCGCTGGTGCTGGTGCCGACCCGCGAACTGGCCGAGCAGGTGCACGAAAGCTTCCGCACCTACGGCGCCAGCCTGCCGCTGCGCACGATGGTGGCCTACGGCGGCGTCAGCATCAATCCGCAGATGATGAAGCTGCGCAAGGGCGTCGACGTGATGGTGGCCACGCCCGGCCGCCTGCTCGACCTGCACAGCCAGAACGCGGTCAAGTTCAACCAGCTGGTCACGCTGGTGCTGGACGAGGCCGACCGCATGCTCGACCTGGGTTTTTCGCGCGAGCTCGACGCCATCTTCATGGCGCTGCCCAAGACACGCCAGACCTTGCTGTTCTCGGCCACTTTCTCCGACCCGATCCGCACCATGGCCGGCAAGCTGCTGAACGATCCGGTCTCGCTGGAGGCGTCGCCGCGCAACAGCACCGTTACGAAGATCCGCCAGTGGGCGGTGCCGGTCGACAAAAAACGCAAGCCCGAACTGTTCCTGCACCTGCTCAAGAAGCACCGCTGGGGCCAGGTGCTGGTGTTCGTCAAGACCCGCCACGGCGTCGACGAACTGGTCACGCAACTGGCCGCGCGCGGCATCGCCGCCGACGCGATCCATGGCGACAAGCCGCAACCGGCCCGCTTGCGCGCGCTCGAGCGCTTCAAGGCCGGCGACGTGAAGATCCTGGTTGCCACCGATGTCGCCGCACGCGGCCTCGATATCGACGACCTGCCGCACGTGGTCAACTTCGACCTGCCGATCGTGGCCGAGGATTACATCCACCGCACCGGCCGTACCGGCCGCGCGGGCGCGTCGGGCGAAGCGGTGTCGCTGGTGTGCGCCGACGAGGTGCGCCAGCTGGCCGCGATCGAGACGCTGACCAGGCAAACGCTGGAAAGGATCGAGGAACCGGGCTTCGCGCCGGACCACCGCGTCCCGGAGACCAATGCCGCCGGCGAAGTCG
>CXWL01017585.1_pt1 | contig 11585 bp, 10 predicted proteins | sample 590931 | NCBI WGS metagenome assembly CXWL01 (sample SAMEA3498368, study PRJEB10139) | groundwater metagenome | biome: water well; material: biofilm material | place: Germany | collected 2015-04-27 | reverse complement strand
TTGGATCAGATGGATGAAAATGCGTTGGCTCTCTTCCGCCGCAAAACGATGGGGTTCATTTTTCAATCGTTCAACCTTGTCCCAAGCATGTCGGCTTTGGAGAATGTGGCTTTTCCGATGCAGTTTGCGGGAATTCCCACGGCACAACGCAATGAAAAATCAAAAAAATTGTTGGAGCAGGTGGGGCTTGCAGACCGCGGCCATCACACCCCGTCCGAATTATCCGGTGGACAGCAACAGCGTGTGGCGGTGGCGCGGGCTTTGGTCAATGACCCCAGCCTGATCCTGGCGGATGAGCCGACAGGGAATCTCGATTCTCAGAGCGGCATTGCCGTGATGCAGTTGCTTTCCGATTTGCATCGTTCCGGGCGGACGGTGTTGGTTGTGACCCACGATCCACGCATGACACGCTTTGCCACGCACAAGATATTTCTGCTGGATGGCAGGGTTGTCAGCGAGGCCGAGTACCAGTCTGCGGCGCTGGATGCGATGCAGGTTTCTCATGGAGGATAAATGTTTTTAGCAAGGAAACGAGTTTCCACGTACGGTTTGATCCTGGCTTTGTTAATGGCTTTCATGCCGGCTTCTACATTAGCGGATGTTACTTCGGTAACGCCTGACAGTATCGTAAATGATGCGGCCACGATTATCGTAGTTACAGGCGATACGATTGGGGGCGGTTTTGTGGACGGTACTTCAAAAATATTGCTGGATGGCGTCGAATTACCCGGTACAGTTTTTGTGAGCGACACTCAGTTACAGGTAACTGTTCCAGCCGGGGTTGCGCCAGGAGCGCACATAATCACAGTTTCATCGTCAAGCGGCTCGGCTGTGTTGACGGTTTCCGCTCCCTCTCCGCCTTTCACCCGTCCGCAGGTCGTTGTGGAATGGTCGGAAGCCAATGTGGAGCAAATTTCCACAGGAAATAAATTCAAATTCACGGTCAGTTTTGCGAACGCCGGCAACATGACCGCGTTCAACGCGCAGGCTGTGTTCGCATCCGCTGACCTGGTGCCTTTGAGCACCGGCGGCGTTGTGGCTGTGGGAAATATCCCCACTGGGGGCAGCGCTGTCGTTGACCAGCGCTTTGTTTCCGCCGATTCGTTGTACGGCAAGACCTACGTGCTAATTGATGTCACGCTGACGTATTATGACGATAAAGGAGCTTCGTATTCCGACAAGTTCACGCTCACTGTTCCGGTGGCAGGCGGGGGCGGAGGAACAGGCGTCTATGCCACAGCAACCCCGAGCGGAGTCCGAAGCGGGCAGTTGATCATCCCTTCCTATGGGACGACTGTCAACCCATTGCAGCCCGGTTCTCAATTCACATTGACGATGACGGTTCAAAATGCGGGCAATGATAAAGCCCAGCGTGTCACCATGATCGTGGGCGGCGGAACATCCGGCGGAAGCGGCGGCACGCCCCAGGCAGGCGGGGTCTCCGGTGGAAGCGGCGAGTTTACCAACTTTGCGCCTGTTGGAACATCCAACATAAAATCGCTTGGCGATATTTCATCGGGCGGCATGATGCAGGTTTCGCAGGATCTGATCGTCAATGTTTCCACCGTGCCGGGCGCCTACCCCATGAAGGTTACTTTTTCCTATTTGAATAACAGCGGGGAAGTGGTGAACGATGAACAGGTGATTACCCTGCTGGTGTACAGCCTGCCAAATATCGAGGCCAGTTTTTACCGCCCGCTCGATTTATTTTTCAGCGGTCAGCCCAGCGCCTTGCCAATCCAGATCGTCAACCTTGGAAAGCGCACAGCGGTTCTTGGAAACATGACCGTCACTTCGGAAAATGGCATGATCGAGAGCGGCACGTCTCTTGTCGGCTCGCTCGACTCTGGCGGTTATTACACCATGGACGCGATGCTGACCCCGGATTCATTCGGGGTGGTCAAGTTAAATATCGTTATCGAATACACCGATGATTTCAACCAGCCCCGCACGATTGAGAAGTCGCTTGAAGTGACTGTGGAAGAGGAATTTAGTGAAGCGACTCCCGACCCATCCATGGGAGGAGGAGGCGGTGAGGAATTTTTCCCGGTGGAGGAAACGTTCCTGCAAAAAACCTGGCGCTTCATTCTTGGACTTTTAGGCCTGGATAGCGCTCCCCCGGCATCTTCTCCCGAAATGCCGATTCCGCCAATCGAAGAAGTCCCTATTCCGAGCGAGGGGCAGGGCGGCAAAGGCGGATAGCCGCAGATATGAAATTCCGTGACCTGTTACGCCTTGTGATAAACAACTTGAACCGCCGCAAAGCGCGCGTGGGGCTCACCGCCATTGGCGTGGTGATTGGCACTGCCGCAGTGGTGATTCTGGTGTCGCTTGCCATTGGCTTGCAAATGAACGCAACCGAGCAATTGTATAGCATCGGCGATTTGAGCCAGATTTATGTGATGCCAAGCTATGGCGGCGAGGGTTCCTTTGTAGGCCCAATAGGCGGCGGAGGAGGGGGCGGAGGAGAAATTGCCAGCCCGGATATTTTGTTGTTGACGAATAGCGCTGTGGATGATCTACGCGGCATTCCCGGGGTGAAGTCTGTGATTCCGCGTGAATATTTAATGTCATCCATGTTTATGCAATTTAGAAAGATGATGGGATATAGCGGCATTTACGGGGTTGGCACAGCCGACCTAGCCGACCTGGGACTCGAAACCCAGCAGGGCACCACCCAGCTTTCCCGCGCCACGGTCGTGATTGGGTACATGGTGGCTCAAAATTTTTCAGACCCGAATCTCAGGCCCGGGCAGGAGCCGCCTCCTCCGCCTGAATTGTACGATCAGCAGGTACAACTCATTATTTCGAAATGGGATAGCGAGGGAAACGAGATCCGCAGGAATTTCAGCGTGCGCGTGGCTGGTGTTTTGAGCGAATCTGGCTCGGAGGCGGATTGGTCGGTGTATATGCCGCTCGAACAGGTTAAGGCGATGAATGAATGGGCAATGGGCACGCGCATCAATTACAACAAGACCGGCTATAACGAAGTGATCGTTAAAGTTGAAAATGCAGATAGGACTCTCGAAGTGCGCGACCAGATTTTGGCAATGGGTTTCCAGGCCAATACCATGCTCGACTTTGTGCAGGGCATCAATAACTTTTATAAAATTTTGCAGGTTGTCTTGGGAGGCGTGGGAGCGATTGCGCTGCTGGTTGCCGCAATCGGTATTGCGAACACAATGGCCATGTCCATTCTGGAGCGAACGCGCGAGATTGGCTTGATGAAGGCGGTGGGCGCAACCAACCGCGATGTGTTGACCATCTTTTTAGGCGAAGCGGCTGGCATTGGGTTCATCGGCGGCGTAGGCGGTGTGTTGACGGGCTGGCTCGCGGGGCAGGCGTTAAATGTGGTTGCGGTGGTTTACCTTGCTCAACAGGCGGCGGAACAGGGAGGGATGCCCCCAAGTGTGGCGGTGTATACTCCGTTGTGGCTGCCCGTTTTTGTTTTGCTGTTCTCGATCTTTATTGGCATGGTTTCGGGGTTGTATCCCGCTTTGCGAGCGGCAACCATGATCCCTGTGCTGGCATTGAAGTACGAATGATAGGGGATTGAAAAGAAAAAAACTTTGCCATCCATGTATAATTAAGTAACTCACCTTACGCGGAACGTCCCGAAGGTTCTCGTAAATTAAGCCTATTTGTAGTCTAAACCTTCGGGACGGTGCGTAACATCAGTTAAGTAAAGGGTTTCCGAGTTTGCGAAAGCAGAGGTCATATGGCTGAAAAGCGAACTGTACCGCGAAAAAACTTTTCCTTTTACATGCGTGTGTTGAACGACGACACGGAACAAATTCTGGGGCATATGGTGGAGGTCAGCGCAGTTGGATTGAGGCTGGAAACGGTTGGGCCTTTGCCGATCAACAAGGATTATTATCTGCGCGTTGAATTAACTCCCGACCTGGGCGACCTGCCTTATATCGTTTTTATTGCGCGCTCGAAATGGTGCAAAATTGACGATATCCAGCCAAACCTGTTTCGTGTGGGCTTCGAGATGATCGAGATCATGCCTGAGGATAGGGAAATATTCCTGCGGATTCAGGCCAAGTTTGGTTCGTGAAAAAGACGAGGTTTTCAACCCCTGCAGCGAGCAGGGGTTTTGTTTTTACAACTGCCAACGGGTAGATTCTGTTTGGGATGACTGGGCAGATGAATGGTCGAGTAAAGAGGCGGGCGGGTATATTTGGGGGCGTCTTGTGAATATTGTCCACATCTGGGGCTTGATAATTTAGAAATAATGTTCTAAAATAAATCATCTTATTCATTCAACCAAAGGAGTGTGTCATGTCGAAACGAAACGTTGTTCATGTTGAGATTCCTGCCGCAAATGTGGAGGCCGCGGGCAAATTCTATGCCGATTTGTTCGGTTGGAAGCTTCAGGCCATGCCTGAGATGAAGTACACCATGTGGGAGGCAGGCGACGGGACGGGCGGGGGCTTTCCCGAAGTTTCCGATGAATTTCCCGCAGGGCAGGTGCTGGTTTACATTGCCAGCGACGATATCGACGCCGACTTGAAGAATGTAAAAAAGCTTGGCGGCAAGGTGTTGCGCGAGAAGACTGAGATTCCAGGCATGGGCTGGTTTGGAATATTCCAGGACCCAACCGGCAATGTGCTGGCCGTGTACACAAGCATGAACCCGGCTGATAACTAAAATTGCGGTTTTCTGGAATTTGCTTTTTTAACGCAAAGCCGCTAAGACGTAAAGAACAAAAGGTTTTCCCTTTGCGACTCCGCGTCTTTGCGTTAAACCTATTTGGCAAAAGCGCAATTTGTACCCGCGCGAAGGATAACGTTCACATCGTCCCGAAATCCTTTGGGAGGGCGACATGGAAAGCGGGATTGAGTGAAAGCTCTGATAAAGATTTAACCCTGGGAAAATTTATATGTATGCAATGACTGGAAAACTTGTGGCCCAGGCTGGCAGGCGCGCCGAACTCGTGGAAATTCTGAATCAGGCCGCAAACCTTGTTGGTGAAATTCCTCAATGCCATTTATATATTGTCAACGAAGACCTGTCCAATGAAACGCATGTGTGGGTTTATGAATTGTGGGATGATAAGCAGTCGCATGATGCCGCGCTGGGCAATGAGCGGGTTCGCGCTTTGATCGCACATGCAAGACCTTTGCTTGCATGTGCGCCCGACGGAGCGGAGTTGAGAGCCATTGGCGGGCATGGGATTAACTTTCGATCATAAAAATTCGATGCGGGGGGATGAATTTTCACGAACTTCTTGACGCATATATCTCACGGTGGTATGCTTGCGCGCAATGTTCAACCAACCTGTTTTTGATACTACGAATACCAATCGCATCACTCGCACTGATATAGTGACGGGGCGTTGGTATTTATCTGGTGAACATGAGCAAGTCCATTCATCTAGATAGGAAAACCAAACGCCCCGAAGCTCGGGGCGTTTTTCTTAATTCCACCAAGCATGTGACAGTCACCTAAGGAGTCGCAATGATTTCCAACACCACACCCGTCTTCGCCGTTGACGAGAAGAATCTCGTTCCCGTCAATGAGCATCTAAAACAATTGGCGGATATTCCGCCTTCCCGCATGTTCCTCATCAACAAGTCGTTGAAAGTTTATGTGGAAAAGAACCCTGGCGCGAAGACCTTTGACGCTTCGCAGGGCGACGGCGGCGCGTCTCTGCCCGGAACCCCACGGGCGATTTTGGAACGCGCGCTTCAACTCCAACTGGAACATGGTACGGCTTACGATATGCCGTTCGGCACGGACGCATATCGCAAGGCCGTGATCGAGCAGTACTGGAAGTTGGACTCAAGCAGTGGCTGGGGTCCCGCCAATGTGCTCGGCGCCACAGGCGGACGTGACGCGCTGGTCAAGGCATATCAAGCCATGCTTGCGCTTGGCCACGGACGCCAGGGCGACATCATCATGGTTTCCCGCGTCCCGTGGATTTCCTACAACTGGGGGCCGTACGGAGTCGGGGCGAACGTGCTTTGGACTCCTGGCGACCCCGCCCAGGGCTGGGCATATTCCGAAGATGCGATCCGCGAGAGCGTGAAGTTTGCCGAATCCAAGGGGCGTAATATCGCGGGCCTCGTCATCACCAACCCCGACAATCCCACAGGCCTCACCATTGCCGTTGAAAAGCAAGTCTCACTTGCCAAAGCCGCTTTGGAAGCAGGCGCGGCCTTCGTGCTCTTTGACTGGATGTATCACTACGTCACCGACGAATTGCCGATGGATTTGAATTCCTTCCTTAAATTCTTCACCCCTGAAGAACGCAAACGCCTGATATTTCTCGATGGAATTACCAAATCGCTGGGCGGATCAAACATCCGCAACTGCCATCTTCTTGCGGACGAAGCCGTTATCAAATTTATAACAGCGCGTGCATCCCATACCGTCATACCGTCCTTCTATTCATTAGCCGTTGCCATGGCCGCCTACGAAATGGGATTTGCCGAAGCCGCCAAAACCATCATCGAACCGACCAACGCCAGCCGCGTGGCTTTGAAGAAACTGCTCGCCGAAAGCGGAATGCAGCACATCCTCGGCAAAGGCTACTATGCTTTTATGAATGTCGGTGAATTTATTAAGGCAAAAGGCTGGGCAGACAGCGAACCGCTCGGTCAATATCTCGCCGAGAATCACGGCATCGCCATCGTCCCCGGCGCGTTCTTCTCTCCCTTTGGCAACGACTGGATCCGCTTCTCGTATGCGACTCCAGTGGAACGAACCGAGGGCGCGTTTATGAGGTTGATGGAAGGGTTGGAGGCGTTGAAAAAATAGAAAATGGATGAAAGAGGAAAGTATATAAAGGCTATCATCCTGGAGACTCTTCATGAGGCAAAATTGGAATTTGCCTTTTGTGACTTCTCATTCCACTTTCTGCTCGCCACCTTCCGCCCTCTTTCTTCTTTCCTCTTTCATCGTAACTCGTAACATGCAAACATTCCAACTTTTAGGACTTCCCCATGCCCACCCAAAAATTCCCCGAAAAATACCATCTCGCCGTAGAACAAGCCGTAAGGCGGACTCAACGGCTTTGAGCAAGAATGGAATCTATTCTATGAAGGATAATATAGCAGTCAAAACCTGCTCAATATCCACTGGAGGATTTGCCTTGATTTTCTCCCCAACATGCAAATGGTCGGGATGCGTCTTGACCTCAGGATGATGTGGAGCGTTATCCCACCTGGCAATCATTTTGTCATCAGCCGATTGGAGATGAAAACGATATTTCAATCTTTTGAATTCCGGTTCTGTGACGACATATTCAGCGATATGAAGTTCATATCCGCCATTAAGATTCAATACCCCTCGGATGTAACACTCCTCTTCCGAGATTTCATTAAAGGAGATATCTATTTGAATCACATGCGGCGCGGCAAGGATTGCTTTCTGTACCTTGGCGTAATATTCGCGGGATTTCACACAGAAACTCCCGAAAGAATTTCATACCGCTCACGCCATAAATTCAGCCCGCGCGCGGCGGCGTACCAATCGAAGAATTCCTGCTCGTCGCCGAGGTTGCCTGCGTCAAATTGCTCCATGAATTTTGTCGATGTGATCTTATGCCTTTTCTCGAATTTTTTACAAATCTCTGCATAATGCTCAAACCGCTGACGTGCATTCGACGCAGCGCTATTCAATGCAAATGACACCGCATTGCGGATACTGCCTTTTTCATAACGCGAATTTTCTGTTTTTACTGCCAGGTTCATAACACACCTCTATGATACAAATTTTAGCACAAACCACTCACCACTCACCACTTTCTATCCTCTTTCTTCTTTCCTCTTTCCTTTTTACGAATTACGCAGCACGCATTACTCACCCCACACCTTAGGACCTCCCCATGCCCACCCAAAAATTTCCCGAAAAATACCATCTCGCCGTAGAACAAGCCGCCAAGGAAAAACCGCAGGGCGGACTCAACGGCTTTGAGCAGGAATGGAATCTGCTGGACGAAGAACTGCGTCCATTATTAACGGTTGGCGCGGGACCCAGCCAGCAATCCTTTGTGGATTATCTGCGCGCCGAATGCCTCCCGCAATGGCAGACGCAGTTCAGCCAGCTTGAAGTATTCCATTGGATGATCGAGTGGGCCACGCGCCCGTATTACACGCCGCGCGGAGCGATCTACGAAGCGCGCCTCATGGAAGCTTCGCTGGTCAACGCGCTTCATCGCGCTGGCTCCAATTTCGATGAGCGCCTGCATTACTGGCATGGCAATCTTTTATTCCTCACCGATATTGGCCACAATTCCATCCCTGGCAATTGGAGCATTGCCAAACGCCGTTATCTCGAAAAGTGCGTGGACCTCTACGGCGACACGCTTGCCACCGCGGGCATTCATTCAAACCTTTCCCTGCCCGACCCGCTCTTCGCATGGGATTTCATGCACCTCTCTGCCAGTGAGCGCGGCAATCAGCATCTTGACGAATACAAGTCCGAGTTCTACATCACTGCCAGCCGTCTCCTGCGCGCGTTTTCCAGTCTCTTCATTGCCACTGCTGCGTCCACGCCGATGCAGGCCCAGGTTAAGGATGGACGCGCCGCCGTCATCCTCACCGAATATGATTCGATTCGCAATCTCACTTTCCCAAATCCGCGCGAGCTTGATCTTCCCGATCTCTATCGCTCCTACGATGATTATTTGCAAATCTCATACGATCTTGTGCGCCGCGGCGTGCGTTTTGGAAACAACAACTGGACTCCCGTCCGCGCGCGTTCCTTTGCCGAACCTGTGGAACGATTGATCTCCACCACCAGCGACGAACTGACGCATCTTTACACCCGCGGCCTGTTCGCTGTCGGTCAGGCGACTCCTCCCGAGGAAATGGCTCTCCAAATCGAAAAGCAAAACCTCATGGCGCGAATCAATTTACCGATGGGACGTGTCGAAGTCCGCGTCGATGACGGCGGTCACACCCTCGATATCGACATTGCGAACCTGACTCTTAAACATCTCCTGCTCCTTCGCATTTACTCCGACCCGCAGTTTGCGCGCGCTTTCCGCTATGACCGTGAAGATATTGTTCGCGCCCGCAATAATGAAAACCTTGCCGCAAAATTCAGCCTGCGCGCCGAAATTGAAAATCCATTCACCGCCAAGCCGATTGCCATGCGCGATTTTCTCAAGTGGACTCTCAACGAAGTCAAACCACTAGCCGAAGCATTGAACTTGTGGAATGATTTGACTCCGCTGGTTGAAATGTCTGAAGGCGGACGCAACACCGCCGAAAAATTCCGTGCATGTTTACAAGGCGAACTGGGCGATGGCAATGAAGTGCCGCTGGATGTTTTGAAAGAAATCCACTTTGAACGCGAGGCGCAAGTCAAAAGTGACGTGGAACGTATTGCTTCCGAATATGGCTCCATTGGCGAAGACTCTGCCAAGATTGCCGAGTTCCTGCAACGCGGACGAGACGCCGTACGCAACACGCAACAGGCGCCAATCTCATTCCGTCCGCGCCCACAGGCGATTGTTGAAATTTCCTACCCTGATAAAACCAGCGAAATTCTCGATCTGGCTCAACAATTGATCCGCATCCCATCTGTCACCGCCTGCCCCGATGAGCGTCTGGACGAAGTCCACCGCGCAGGCTCGCTAATTGACGACTATTTGCGTAACGCGGGTCTTGAAGTCAAATTCTTCGATGGAAAATACCCCGCCATCTACGCTACCTTCCCAGTCACCAATCTCCAGTCTCAACGCGAAGCGTCCAATCCCCCAATTCTCCTCACCGGCCACTTCGATGTTGTCGAACCCGAACCTGACGACTCGCAATTCATCCCGCGCATCGAAGGCGATTATCTCCTGGGCCGCGGCGCGGCGGATATGAAAACCGTTGTCGCGACCTATCTTGTTTGGATGAAAGATATGATGTCTTCTAGTAGGGGCGCAGCGGCGCTGCGCCCCTACCCTGATATTGCATTGTTATTAGTCGGCAACGAAGAAAATGGTGAAGCCGAGGCATGGGGCACGCCGCATGTTCTAAAAGAATTGAGTGACCGGGATGGCCGCCCCTACATCCCATCGCTTTTTATTGCAGGCGAACGCACAGGTGAAAAAGGCAACGAGCTTTTCGGAGAAATCTGCGTGGAGAACCGCGGCGTGATGCGCTTTGACGTGATTGCGCGTGGCGCGAAGGCTCATTCAGGCGTGGCTGGCACGGGTGACTTGAGCGAGAGATTGATCAATGCGCGATCTGCATTGAATGAGATTTTTGCAAAATATCTCACACTCAAAGCCGCGGACGGCTGGCAGTCGCAGGCGAAATTCCCGTTCATCAATGTGGGAACGCCTGGCGTGTATAACGTCACCGCGGCGGAAGGAGTTTTGGGAGTTGAGATTCGCCCTATTCCACAGGATAATGTTGAAGGTTTAAGATTGAAGGTTGATGATTACTGCGAAGCCAATGGGTTGGAAGCGAAGTTCTCGGTGATGGAAAACGGTGTGGCTTGCGACCCGAATAATCCAGCGTTGAAAGCGCTGCTCGAAGCAGTCAAACAGGCGTCGGCGGGGCAGGAAGCGCGTATCGGGAGAAAGCTCCCAGGCACCAGCGCAAGATTCGCCCCGCGCGGTCAGGCTGTTGTGTGGGGTCAGTCTGGTTTAGGTCCACATGCAAAAGATGAGCGGCATTACATCCCAAGCATCGAGCCGTATTACAAATCGCTGAATGAGCTGGCGAAGTTGTGGAAGTAACCTGTATCTATTTATGTTTCCAAAGAAAGACGCTGAGTTTTCCGTAATCTTGAAAGCCAAGCTGGCGATACACTTTATAACCTGATTGTGATGCTTGCAGAATGCCAACCTGATACCCCATTTTTTGCGCGTCCAGCAAAGGCGCCATTGTGATCGCCGTTCCAATTCCCCGGCCTCGCGCCTGTGGAATGCAGGTGACATTATAAATGCCAGCCACACCTGCTGAGAGAAAGAGTTGCGCTGTCGCTACCGGCTTTCCATTCAACAGGGCCAGATAAGTTTGAAAGGGTAGATCAAAGACAGCTTTTTCAAAAAAGTCGCACCAGATATCTTCGAGGCTTTCCGTTACGCCAAAACTAATGCTGGCAACGTGAATCCACTTTTTGAGGGTTTCGTGATCGTCAACTCGCAGAATAGATAATCCGTCTGGCAGGGGCATGTTTTCTGGCAGTGAGGTCAAATCGGCGGCCATTTCGGTTGCAAACGATTCCCGCAGGGTTAACCCGTAGGCGAGCAGGTGTTTTTTCACTTCATTCGCCGGCGCCCCTTCCTCGATTAACCATGAAAGCCTTGTGACGTTGATTTCCCTGAAGTGTTTCATTGCATTTTCAACTAGGTCTTCAACGCCATCTTTCGGTAGTTTTGTGCATACCACCAGGTTCATGAAGTGATCTGGGATGCCGGTAAGCAGCCAGGTTAAATAGGGGTTTATGGATAGTTCGACGTTTGGCGATTGCCAAAGGCAGTAATGATAATTCTTCCAGTTCGCCTTAATAGCCGCTTTCAGCAAATTTATTTCTGAAAGGCCTTTCAAAATATCCTGCATGGAACTGTATACCTCTAAAGTTGATTCTCAAGAACAATTTATCGCGGCGACCTCAGCGGCGGCTCGCAACAT
>CXWL01004218.1_pt1 | contig 11585 bp, 17 predicted proteins | sample 590931 | NCBI WGS metagenome assembly CXWL01 (sample SAMEA3498368, study PRJEB10139) | groundwater metagenome | biome: water well; material: biofilm material | place: Germany | collected 2015-04-27 | reverse complement strand
ACCCAGAGCGGCGTATCAGTACTGGTGAAGCGTTGCCGCTGCATGAGCACGGCCGCGCCCGCCGTATTCGTCACAAACCCAGGATTGCCACGAATGGCATTGGCCCCCCCAGCCGTCGAGACGAAGGCCAGAATCTTGGCGTAGGTGGCGGTGGCGGAATCCTGGCCGGACGTGATGCCGGTCGTGTTCTTGATCCCGAGCGGCTGTGCGCCGCCGGCGCCGTTGATGACGGCATTGTCGACGCCATCGATCGCGATATCCGCCGCGAGGTCGGCCATCACAAACTGTTCCGCCGACGGCGTGCTCTGCCGGAGCATCTGCTCCGACACGTCGGTGATGGCGATGGCCGTCTTCGGCGTCATCGACAATTGGCCCAGCGCTTGATCGCTGGCGGTGATGCTGGTGCCGTCCCCGCCTTGCCAGGTCACGGACGCCTTGCCGGTCTGGCGGGCAAAGGTGACATTCCCGATCAGGCCGGAGAGATTCCGCGCGCCCATGGCCATGGCCACGGATCGGTTGCGCAAGATGTCGATGAACCCCATGTTCTCGACGTTGACCATATAGCCGCCCTTGGAGCCAGGCTGTGTCGCCATGGCGCGCTGTGCGGCCTCGGCACCAAGCGGGCGCGTCAGCACTTCGCCGGGCACCAGAATGCTTGAGGTCAACTCGCGACCGAGATTCTTCGCCACGGTCCGCGAACATTCGATCTCGAAGCCCGCCTCTTCCATGAGCTTGGGATTGGCGGCGCCGAACTTGAGGGCGCGAATCGCGCGGAAAATGCTGTATTGCCCCGCCTCTTTCTTCGACATCCCGACCGCCGATGCGGCCACGGGATTCTGACGTCCGCGCTCTTCCATGACGTTGAGGATCTCGCCGGCGATCGCCGTGAGAGGCGTCCCGTCCTCGATCCAGCGCGCTTCGACGCGGGAGTCGATGCGATTGGACTTACACAGATTGATGATCGCCTGACGGCGTTCCTTCTCGGCCTCCACGGCGCCGATCCCGTTCCGCTTGGCCGCCTCAGCGGTCGCCTGAGCGGCTTTCTCTTCGTCTGTCATACCCTTCTCCTTTGGTTGGGCGCAGGGCGCCGGTGTTGAGGCCCGAATCATTCGCACGTCGTACTCCATCTCACTCCGTCCAATGCCGACGGTCGCATCGGCAGGCACCGTCACGATCGAAACCTCGTAGGGCTCCCAATCGGTGATGGTGTAAGTTTCAGTCTTCGTGTTTTCCTCGATCACGTTGATGCGGTACGCGATGGAGACGTTGCGGAGGCCGCCGTCCATCATCGCTTTCACTTCCGCGGCGCGCGCCGTCGCAAACAGCACGGCATCGACCATGAGTCGGTTCTTCTCGACCCGCGCGCCCGTGATCATGCCGATGGGGTCATCCACGTTATGATTGAAGAGCAGCGGCATCGCGCCAGACTTCGCCCGATCAAGCCGCACGGCGCCTGATTCATGCGAGAGCACTTCACTGCCGTACCAGCGATCGCATGGCTCTTCGGATGAGGCGGGAAACGTCAGGACGTCCTGCTCGGCCTGGCGCGCCACCAGAATCGTGCCGGCCTGGACCATGCGTCGGAGCAGGCCCTTTTGTTTGATGGTTTCTTCGACGACGTTAGGCATGTGTCCTCCCTGCGCCCTTCAACATTTTTTCAGCCTGCTGCACGGTGGGATCCGCTCCCTCATCGGCTGACTCGCTCTCCCCAGGATCTGCAGGCCGTGACGGATCTGCTGGCTCTTGCGCCGGTGCTTTCGCGGCGGATGGCACGACCGGATCGGTATCGAATTGCAGCCCGGCCTCGGCCATTTGCTGGAGCTCCCGAGATCGTTCGTCGAGCACTTCCTCCAGATCGCGGCCGTTGCCCGTCTGCGCAATGACGTCCGAGACGGTCATGAACCCGCAGCGCACCGCGTCCTTCGCCGCGTTGACTTCCTTCGTGGGATCGACCCAATTCCAGCCACGCGGCTTGAAGCAGGCGGCTTCGAACTTCTTCGGGTTCGCGCCATATTCCTGGATGCGGATCGTCGAGAGCGCGCCGGCCAACACGGCCTGCTGCAGCCAGATCTTGTGCAGGTTCTTCCGGAAGGACCGGATAAACCAGAGCTGCAGGACGCGCCAGAGGTCGCGATCGTCGAGCAGCGCGAGGCGGCTGCTGGAATAGTTGCTCTGCGAATAATCTCGCGAGAGGCTTTCGTAACTGCAGCCCACGCCGGCGGCGACTTCGCGCAGCATCATCCGCATGAAGGGATCGATCTGCGTATTGGGACGATTCGGACTGAAGCTGTTGAACTTCTCCCCGGCGGCGAGACGCTGCACCACGGCGGGCTCCAGTTCGATTTGCAGGGATCCGTCCTCCTGCTCATCGCCGAAACTCGGATCCCCGGCGGGCGTTTCGATGATGCCCATGTAACAGGCTGCGGCGCGGGCGGCCGTGATTTCCGCTTCGGTGAGCCCGTCCATATCGTTGAGCTTGCGCGCTGCGGCATGCATCCAGGGAATGGCGCGAGTCTGCGGCCATCGATCGATGATGCGCAGATGTTGAATGAGTTCCCCTGGCACCCGCTCAAGCCGATCGGTCGTCTGCGGACGGAGCGAGAGATCGCCGGGGTGGATGGTGCGGAACCAATAGGCGACCGGTGCGCCGAATTCGTTGATTTCGACGCCGAGACGGACCGTGGCCGTGGAGAGACCGGGCGAGGGCTGAAATTGCTCCGCCACGCGTTCAGGCTCGATGATCTCCAGCGCCAGAGGCACCGATGAATCGGGCAACTTCACGAAATGCAGACGGACGAAGATTTCTCCGGTTTCGAAGACCTGGCCCACGAGCTGGCGCTCCAGATCGGCGAAGTGCAGCGAGCGGCCCATATGACAGGAACCTGCCTGACACCAGTCTTCCCAGATGGTTTCGATATCGTCGTTGACAAGATCGTTGAACCCGCCGCGGGTCGTCTTGACCTTGGCCTGCATGCCGATGCCGGAGCCGATGATGTTGTTCTGAATAATGACTTTCGCCCGCTTGGCATAGGCCGCATCGCGGACCAGGGCCCTGGAGCGGTTGCGCGCGGTGATGAGGCTGGTCGAGAGTTCGTTGTCTTCGCTGGTGGTCGAGGTGCCCCATCCGCTGGTGGTGCGGCCTGCACGGCCGACGGCATACATGCGTTGGGCTGTGGCGCGCTTGGCCTGAGGCAGGATGAGCCGGGCGATCTGGCGGCGCAAGTCGTCAAACACGAGTGCACCTCACGCCGATGCGCCGGCGATTGATGCCGGTGCGCGCAAAGGATTCAGCGTCCGCCTCTTTGGCGACGGCGGCCTTGAAGAAGCTCTGCCACTGAATCAACTCGGCGACGCCATAGCTCCGGATGCGGCGGCCGTTGATTTCCATTTCGAGCTGGGTTGACGAGGCACGGCCTTCGTAGGCGGCCTCGATCGCGTCCAGCATGGTCTTGGCATGTGAGCGGCCGTCGAACGTGGTGAGCGCCGCCAGGTTCGGGAGGATCTCGATCGTGCCCTGGCCGACGGTATAGATCTCCGTCGCCTTCGTGACGCGCGCCATCCAACTGTAGGTGCCAACGATATAGGCAGCGGTCGTCGCCGCGGCGACAGAAACCAGGAAGTCGGCACCACTAGCCCCGGCGGTGATCGTAATTTTCGCGGAAGCGTTAATGAGCGTATAGGCGAGCGACCAGCCTCCGCTGGCAGGGTAGTCCGACAGTGATTTAGACCATGTCAGCAGATCTCCTGCGCGAAGGCTGGTGGGCTCTGTTGTGGGTGTCGTCGCACTCATGCGCGACGTTGTACGGGAGATCGGAAAAACGGTCTATGGGATGTTGTGGTCTAAACAGGTATGTTCGGGTATGACTTTCAGGCTACTTCCAGCCGTTCACGAATCCAGCGGATGGGCGCTGGGTGCGGCGTGGTGCTGATTCCACCTCGCCTGATTCGTCGCCATTTTTCTTGATCATTTTTTTGATGTCGCTCGCCGGCACATACCAGCCTTCCTTGATCTTGAATGCGCCGGGGAACACGCGCTCGCGGATCCAGGTGCGGATCGTCTCTTCATCCTTCTGAAACATGGCGGCCAGATCCTTGACAGTGAGCAGCTTCGGCGCCAAGGTCAATCCTCCCTAGCACTTTCAATTATGATGGGATCCGCCTGAGGAATCAGACATCCAACCAACAGATCCTCGTAGGATTCGCTTTCGACGACGAGTTCTATACAGCCGGTTTCATGATTCGGGAACACCCGCACAACCTTGCCATCCTGCGGCACCCCCTCGCCGACAATCTTAAGGTGCGAGCCGGTTCGTAAGGCATGGCAGAGGCCTTCAGGGCTCAGCGTAAAGCGTTTCAGTCTCATCGATCTTCCTTTCCGCAGACGTCTGCACTCATCGCCGGCACTCCTACTTCATGATCCCGCGCGTGCGGATGATGTTTTGCAGGTCAGCCAGGTGCGCAGATTGTGCCGCGAACTGCCCTTCGATCTTCGTTAATTCCTTCGGCTTCACTCCGGTCTTTTGCAAGGCTTCGACCAGTTCCTGAGCCGAATGATAGTCGATGGTGAACGTCGGCTTGACGTCCTGAACGGGCCACACTCCTATCGGCACGAACACTTCAGACCCATCTGGCTGCCTGACATAGGTCCCATGCCCTTCGATCTCTCGGAGCTGAAAGATCTCATACGACCGCTGCATAAATTGATCGCGGATAAATACTCTCATCGCCACCCCTTCACGAAGTTGTTTTGCCGTTGCCTCGGCAACTGAGGTTTCTTGATGCGCTCTGCCGAATGGGGCCGTTCCGGCGCGGCACAGGACGCGCCGACCGCCACTGGCTGCTGTTCTTCGTCCTCCGTTGCGATCTCGATCTGTGGAGAGCGTTCCATCTTCGCAACGAGCTTCTCCCAGTTCGGATTCAACAAACAAACGGCCGCCAGGTTATAGACTTTGAGATCGAGCGCTTCATTGCGGGCCCGGATCTTCTTATAGAAATAGCCCGTCAACACGCCGCGATCGTACTTCGACCGTTTCTCTTCGCCGGCGAGCTGCTTGAAATATTCCTCGTCATAGGCCGGGCTTTCAGGAAAGTGCATGTAGCCAGGGCCTGGTTCCGTGAGTTTGAGCCGCGGGAAAATCGTATCTTTCGCGGCGACAGTCCCGAGGTGATAGAGATGCACGGTCGTTCCGCGTGGCCTCGTGGGCCTTGGTGGGACGAGCGGCGCCCCTGGCTGATTGCTCCCCTTGATGGCATAGCACCGGCCCCGGTACCTCCGGGCAAACCAGTAGGCCTCTTTCGTATGGTGCCCGCCTGTATCGACGACGACACATTCCACGCGCAGCGAGACCCCGCAGGCATGCAGGCGCGGACGAGCGAGCCATTCGGTGACGTCTTTCCAGACGGTGGGCTGTGCCGGGCTGCCAGGGAACACCCGATATTCGATGCTCCACGACTCTTCCTCGACGCCCCAGCCGCACACCTCCACTTCGAGCCGATTGTCCTGCAGATCGATCGCCGCCGTAAGGACCAGGACGCCCTCCGGGCAGAGCGCCTCATAGGTCTCACGCCGCTGATAGATGGCGCTCTGGTCGACCTTCTCGCCCTTCTCTTCCCAGGTCTCGGCGAGGATCGTGTTGATGAACGTCTTGAGCTTCCGCATATCGCCGGCGGCAGCCTTCGCGTTCGCCTCGATCCACTGCCGGGCGAGCTCCGACCAGGAGAGCGCCCAGCCGTAAGGCTGATAGAGCGCGTTGATGTGAAATGAGCGGACAGGATTGTCCGGATCCTCGTGCACCCACTGCCCCTGCTCCAGCATCCAGCCCTTGGCATGCTCCGGAATCAGCTCGGCACACCCGGCGCAGCGATAGGCCGCCCGCTCAGGATCGGCGATCCCGTCGAAGGTGTAGACCAGCTGGCCCCATTGGAGATGCTGGCGATGCCCGCAGAAGGGACAGGGCACGTGATAGCGGCCGCGGCTGCCCTTGAGGTAATCCGGTTCAATACGGCTGGTGTCAGCCTCCAGCGGGGTCGATAATTCGAAAATCTTTCGGCGGTCGAACGTCGCCGTGCGCTTTTCAGCGAGATCGACCGGATGGCCTTCTCCATTCACGTCGGCCGGACAGGCGTCCACTTCGTCGATCAACACATAGCGCGCACTGGTGGAGCGCATCCCGATCGCGCTGTTGCACCCGATGAAGTTCACGAACCCGCCGAGGAATTCCTTCGTGAAGATATTGTTGCCGCTGTCGCGTGACCTGGCCTCGCGCACTTTACCCCGCAGGCACGGCGTCAATTCTATCATCGGCTTCACTTTTTCATTCGAGAGTTTCTTCGCGAGATCCTTGATCGGTTCGAAGGCGAGCATCACGCCGGGTGCTCGGTCGATGATGTAGCCGATCCAATTGACGCCGACCTGGGTCCCGCCGATCTGCACGCATTTCATGAACACGACGAGCTTGCAGGGGTGCGAGGGCGAGAGACACTGCATGATTTCGCGCAGGAACGGCGTGCGACTGGTGCGCCACCGCCCCGACTCAGCGACGTATTCAGGCAGCTGGACGTTCTCATCCGCCCATTCATCGACCGTCTGATCAGGATCCGGCCGCACCCCGGCCCGAAACGCTGAGGTGTAGCAGCTGGATTCCGCAAGGGCGGCTGTGCTCACAGCATCCCCTCTCTGCAGTCGTCTGCACTCATCGCGGCCACTCCCGCCACGCTAGACCATCCAGTTCCGCCCCAGACGACTTTTTGCCGACCTTAAACACCTGCATCGCAGATCGCCCGCCTCGTACCTCCCAGGCTCCAGGATCAGTATTACGGAACGCCAGCCCATCGTGACGGATCACCCGCGTCTCGACCGTGCATCGCCGACCATACGCTTCATCGATTTCCTGCTGGTCCTCGTGCGGTTTAGCCTTGCGTCTGGAAATGTAGAACGCGTTCGATTCAGTTTCCGTCATGGCGCTGATCGGCTTCCACCGACCCCACTGCTTGAAGAAGAATGGCACGCCCGCCGCCTTACTTTGATCGCGGAGACTCCTGACCCAATCTGGGTGCATCGGCCTCGCACCTGGCCCGCTCTCGCCACCGACGACGACCCAGTTGAATGGCGGAGATCCGTTCGGCCCGAATCCTGATCCATCACGTGTAGTGAGATCGCACTCTCGACACGCCGTCGAATCATCCAATATCTCGTTACAATCAGGACAATGTTCTCCTCTACCAGCCTCATCTCCGCGCCATCCACATTCAACACAATAGCTTCTCGTATCATCGCCACCCCAGCCGCACGGACATCCCCAGTTATGCATCCACTGACGCAGATCCACCGGCCCCAGCAACGGCTCCACACTCACCCACCGCACGGCGGCTGGCGTCTGCAACAGAATAGGAATGCGCTCGTCGGCGGTCGCCTGGTTCTCGATCGAGACGCCGAGCCAGACGTGAGAGTAGAAACCATTCGCCCAACCCATCGCTTCACGTGGACGCAAATATCCAGCGATGAATTCACGCATCCTCTCAGGGCGCTTTGTCAGGATCTGGTAGACATGCTGGGGCGTCTGGCGGATCGTGGCGAACACTTCATGGATAAATTGAAACGGCACCTCTTCATGAAACAGATCGCTCATCGAGTTCACGAAAATCCTGCGCGGCTTCTTCCAGTGCAACGGCGCGTCGAGCACTTCCGGTACCAGCGTGATCTTGCCCGTCCAGCTAGGCCCATGCTGGCCGAGCATCGTCAAGCCTTCATAGGGCTGCCCCTTCCCGCTGAACCGGTGCGCCTGCTTCATGGCGTAGCAGTTTTTGCAGCCGCTGCTCACGAGTGAGCAACCCCGCACCGGATTCCACGTAGTATCCGTCCATTCGATCGAGGTGAAGGTGCTCACAACATCTCCCGCAAAATTATGAATACCGAGTAATAAAGAAACTCTCTCCGACTTTTCCCCACCACCCGCACTTCTTAAATCGCCCGTGCTGGCTATCGAATGTCGTCATGACTTTATAGCCGCCAAGGCATCGGTCTGTGTCCTCAATTCCCACGACCGTCACCTGCTCGGAACATCCGCAAACGATCAAGAACAGCATGAACAGCGCGATAGCTTTCATCAGCTCACCCCCTCACTGTACTTTCGATTTCCGCGAGCCCAGCGATGAAATGGGTCTGGCCTGTCGAACAGGACTCGCAGACCACCAGGACCAGCTTCTCCATCACCGGAGCCGCCATCTCTTCATCGGTCCCCATCGCCTGGGCAATCACTCCATTGCCGCCGAGGAGCATCGCGAGACCTGTCTGCCTGCGGACTTCATCGAGCTTCACGACGAACCGCTCGACCGTCAGGCGATAGAAGAGCGGAATCCCACACGCCCCGATCTTCTGTCGACACATAGAACACGTCGCATGCTGTCGAAGTTCTCGTTCTTTCATTAGTTCACCCCCCATCATCTTCTGCACCAACCAGATAACGCCCAGCACCAGCTCGCCGAACCCGATCACGATGGCCTCTCCAACGGGAGCGTGATCGGCCCAGCCCACTCAGCCTCTTCAAACTCTTCGAACGCATCCAGATCCGTTAGATACAGTTCGTTAGTCCCGATCAGTGCCTTCAGGTCGTTTTCGCTGTCCCGCCAAATAGACACCGTGAGAGGCTTTACTGCCGCACTCCTAAACCAATACTCCCCCGAAATATCCGGGAGCCTGCCTGTCCATGTCGATACGTTAGCCGCCTGCATCCAAGCGACGATAAGCCGCTCGACAATGTCGAAATTGGCCTCATGGATAGGCTTGAACAACCCATCGACCACGAGCTTGTTGACGATTGCTCTCGCCGCTTTCCTATGCTCGCTCATGGCTCCACATGCTCCAATTCTATTCGGTTCACGCGACGCGCAGGATCGACCTTGTTGTGCGTGCAAAACATCTCGACGAACGCCAGAGGGGTCATGTCAGGAAATCCTTCCTTGACGACTTCAGCGCGGCCGTAGGTGTCGTCGTAGAGCAGCTTCGTGAGCGGCTCTTTCGTGACACGCACCACGCGCACCACGCCGATCCGCGTGACGGTCTCCCCCTTCTTGAGCCCCATGCCCTTCTCGATCGCGCAGAGCAATTGACCAGGCCGAAGCGAATCCCAGCCGAGCCGCCGCGTGACCGTCTTTTCCCGCCTCCGCATCTGCTCTGTCGTCAACGAAAAGCTCATCAGTCGCATCGCATCTCCCGTAACAACGTCAGGGCATAACACCAGCGCGCGACCTGGATTGCGTGGATCGTTCCCGCGCTGACTTTCATGAATTGCCGCCGCGCCAGATTCGTCATGCTGCCACCGTGCCTCGATCATCGATTGCCAACGCCTCCAACGCCTGCCGCAGTTCTTTTTCGAGCAGATCGTGCACCTTCCGCTGATCGCTCTCGGCCGCCAGAATGCCGGCCAACCGAGATGGCACATTCAACACGGCATCGCGCACCAGACGCCCCACACGAAACGCGGCCTTCTCAACCTCGCTCTTTCGCACCAGCATCCCAACCCGCTCTTCATATTCCAACTCGACCAGCTTGGCCCTGAATTCCTCTTTCTTCCGCTGACTTTCAGCGAGAATGGGATCGATCAATGATCCAGCATCACCGTCGTTCTCGTCGCCGCCAAGTTGATCTTCTCTGGGCTTCGAGTAGATTGGCTTCGTATATGCCGCACGATCGGCATGCCGTGCCGCAGACCGCAGCCGATCCGCCTCCGCAAAGTCAAACTCCTTCATGTAATCGACCCCAACGCGCTGGAGCTGCTTCGCCGCCGCCGTCTTCGTGATCCGTGCATGGTTCGCATAGGCCGTGAGATAGCCTGGCCGTTTTTTTCTCCCCTGGTTGTCACCCTCATTTTCCATTTTCTACGTAGTCAACCTGATACCTATGACAACCTCGATTCCACCCCTGTCACTAGACGAGAACTGCGGCTTCGCTGACCCGCATAGGACAAGGTCCAGGAGGGACCCGTGAATATCATTGATACCCATTGCGTGACAGAGCATCACGCCGCCTGCGACTCTGCGACAACGATTGTCTCGATGCCTTGCAACACCGGCCAGATCCGTTCTGGTTCCCAACCCCACCACCCGTGCGACGGATAAGCCTGCTGCATGCCATCTAGCCACTGCGTGAACAGATCAAAGTCGTGGGCTTGTGCGGGATAGTTGCAGCAACGGGCATGCCAGCGACAGTAGTGCTCTCTCCCGTCAAGCGTCGTACTCACCGGCATCTGACAGGCCTGGTTCCATGGACAGAGCCGCCATGTCAGACCTGTCGCTGGATTCAGGATGGTCCGCATCGCTACAGATCCTTCCCGACGAATCGGTTGATGCGCTCACGCACGTCATCTGGCATCGGTACGAGTTCAGGTTGAGGCTGTGGCAGCGCTTTGACGTAACGTCCATTGACGTGCTGCAGCGCCAATCGAAGCTCATTCACACTCGGCCATTTGTCGCCCTCGGCGAAACGCTGAACCACATCCATCCATGCCGCCCCTTCCGCCCATTGCAGCTTCGCATAGTAGAATTCAAGCTGCGTCTGACTCTCTTGATTCGGTTGCCCCTTGTCGGTCATCCCGCGATAGCGCCAGCCCCACGGCTGCGTGATCAGCAAGATCCATCCATTCGCAAATTCCGCATGTGTCATGCTCCACCCACTCGATCAGGAAACCGTTCCGCAAGATAATCAACCATGCTGCCAGGCTTCACCACCTGGAGATTCGCCCGATTGTCGTAGTTGCCATTCCATAGCTTCGCCAGATTCTTCGGCCCTAAGATCCAATCGAGCGTGACCGAGAAATCCGTCTTTCTCCCACAGAGAAAATCAGACGCCTTCACCCGATCGAACAGCGTGCGCCACCAGTCCAGGTCCGGATGTTCCCTCAGCCTAGTACAGACCCGCTCCCGAATCGGCCCCGTCACAGACTTCGCCTGCCCGACTCCTGGAATCACGTTCCACACCTCGACCACCCGTTCCAGCGTCATCGACGCGGGAACTATTCCGTTCCCTTCCTCTTCCTTTTCCCTTCCCTTCCCTTCCCTTCCTGCCGTCTCGACTGATTCCCCGTCGCTTCTCGGTTGCTTCCCCGCTGCTTCCCCATCACTTCCCCGATGCTTCACGAGTGCGGGAGGAGCGGGACGGGCCTGTTCTTCTTGCGCTTCCTTGCCGTGAATGCGTTGATGTTCCATGAACGAATCGATCACGCCATAGGCTTCACCATCGACGTCATATCGACGAATAAACCCATGCACTTCAAGGAGTTTCAACGTCTCGCTCATCTCGAAATTGAGGAATGGCAGGATGTCCAATTTAAGCTGGCGCGGCCTCCATTCGAAACATCCAGCTTTATCGCAATGACCCCAGAGCCCGGCAAAAACCATCATGGGGTACTTCTTCGGGTTCGCCGATTCCAGGTCCTGGAGCCCCTCATGACGGAAGAAGCTTGGCTTGATCGTGCGGATTCTCGCCATACCGTTTACCCCTTCGCGCTTGACGCGATATTGACCGTGAGATCGATCATTCTGGCCAACCCCTCACCATCCCGGCAGCAAGGCTGCCACTTTCCCGGTCT
>CXWL01115947.1_pt1 | contig 11587 bp, 7 predicted proteins | sample 590931 | NCBI WGS metagenome assembly CXWL01 (sample SAMEA3498368, study PRJEB10139) | groundwater metagenome | biome: water well; material: biofilm material | place: Germany | collected 2015-04-27 | reverse complement strand
CGTGATATCGCTCCAACCGCTTTCCCCCTCGCCCGCGGCGCTGTTCTGGTGCACGCGAACCTTGCTGACCGTGACATTGACGGCGTCGAAGCCGCACGCTGGCGCATCGGTGAGCGAGACGCCGAGGGTGCCGGACTGGCCAGGAACCGGGGCCGGCGCGCCGCTGTCGCCGCCACCGCCGCCGCAAGCCGCAATAGTTGCAGCCGCAAAGGCGGCGCCGGTGATCAGGGTAAGTCGGTTGAACTTCAAATTCATGGAATGCCTCTCATTAATGCGGATAGTCTCGAGCGCAGCTGCACTGTACAGACAAACTATACATTTCCGACCAGCAATTCTGCGTGCGCTAACCCACATTGCAACTTTTGCTTACAACTTTCGTGACAATCTGTGGTCTGCCAGCCCTAAACCGATAACTGAACACCAAGAAATTACGATCTCCCCAAAAAAATTCGGGGTCCGTCCCCGGGGACAGACCCCGGGGACGGACCCCGAACGATACTAATGCCGTTCAGTTAAGCTTTAAGGCAAACCCAGAGAACGTCATTCCCGCGGAGTGAATCCATAACGCCTATGAGCAGGTGCGCCATGGATTCCCGCATTCGAAAAATTCGGGGTCCGTCCCCGGGGACAGACCCCGGGGACGGACCCCGAATTGTTAGGCGTTGAAAGCTTGCGGAAAGGAATGGTCTTTGCGGGTTAGTGCGCCTTGTCCCAGTTGCTGCCGACACCGACTTCGGCCAGCAGCGGCACCTTCAGTTGCGCAACGCCCGCCATCAGTTCCGGCAGCTTGACCTTGACGGTTTCCAGTTCCGCTTCCGGCACTTCGAGCACCAGTTCGTCGTGCACCTGCATTACCATCTTCGTGGCCATGCCGGATGTCTCGAGCCAGCCTTGTACCGCAATCATCGCCAGCTTGATGAGGTCGGCCGCGGTGCCTTGCATCGGGGCGTTGATCGCGGCGCGCTCGGCACCCTGGCGGCGTGGCCCGTTCGGCGAGTTGATCTCGGGGAGCCACAGGCGGCGGCCAAACACCGTTTCAACATAGCCGCGCGCTTTCGCTTGCATGCGGGTGTCGTCCATGTATTGCTTTACGCCGGAGAAGCGGGCGAAATAGCGCTCAATGTAGCTCTGCGCCGCGGAACGGTCGACGCCGAGGTTGCTCGCCAGGCCGAAGGCGCTCATGCCGTAGATCAGGCCGAAGTTGATCACCTTGGCGTAGCGGCGCTGCTCGCTTTCGACTTCGCCAGGCGCGACGCCGAAAATCTCCGCCGCAGTCGCGCGGTGGATGTCCTCGCCTTCAGCAAACGCGCGCAGCATCGCTTCGTCTTCCGAGATGTGCGCCATGATGCGCAACTCGATTTGCGAGTAGTCGGCCGACACGATTACGCTGCCAGGCGGCGCGATGAAGGCTTCGCGGATACGGCGCCCTTCAGCAGTGCGGATCGGGATGTTCTGCAGGTTCGGCTCGTTCGACGACAGCCGCCCCGTCACCGCCACCGCCTGTGCGTAGTTGGTGTGCACGCGGCCGGTTTCGCGGTTGACCATCTTCGGCAGCTTGTCGGTGTAGGTCGACTTCAGCTTCGACAGGCTGCGGTGCTCAAGCAGTACCTTCGGCAGCGGGAAGTCTTCGGCCAGCTTTTGCAGCACTTCCTCGTCGGTCGACGGCGCGCCGCTCGGCGTCTTTTTGATCACCGGCAGCTGCAGCTTGCCGAAGAAGATCTCACCAATCTGCTTGGGCGAGCCAAGGTTGAACGGTCCGCCGGCCAGTTCGTGCGCCTTTTGCTCGAGCTCCATCATGCGCGCGCCAAGCTCGTTCGACTGGGTGTCGAGCAGCGCGGCGTCGATCAGCACGCCGTTTCGTTCGATCTTCTGCAGCACCACGGAGGTCGGCAGCTCGATCTGGCGGTAGATGAAATTGAGCTTCGCGTCGCTTTCGACGTGACCCTTCATCGCGTGGTGCAGCCGCAGCGTGATGTCGGAGTCCTCGCCCGCGTATTCGGTCGCGCGCGACAGCTCGACCTGGTCGAAGCAGATCTGGCCAGCGCCCTTGCCGCATACTTCAGTGAACGGGATGGTCGTGTAGCCGAGGTGGCGCATCGCCAGGCTGTCCATGTCATGCGGCTTGTGCGATTCGAACACGTACGATTGCAGCAGCGTGTCGTGCACGATGCCGCGCAGGGCCACGCCGTGGTTGGCGAAGATGTGGCTGTCGTACTTGAGGTTCTGGCCAAGCTTCGGCTTGGCCGGGTCTTCCAGCCAGGCGCGCAGTTTCTCGAGCACGAGCTGGCGCGGCAGCTGCTCCGGCACGCCGGCGTAGCGGTGGGCCACCGGAATGTAGGCGCCCTTCCCTGGCGCCACGCTCAGCGAGATGCCGACCATTTCCGCCGTCATCGGGTCGAGCGAGGTGGTCTCGGTGTCGACCGAAGTCACTTCGGCAGCGTCCACCAGCGCCAGCCATTTGTCGAGCGCGTCCTCGGTCAGCACGGTCTCGTATTCGCCGCGGATGACCGGTGTGGCGGCGATGCCGAACAAGTCGCCCTCCGGCGAATTAAGCAGCATGCCGCTGGCGCCTGCGTCGACGGCAGCGCCGATCTCGCGCAGCAGCGTCTTGAAGCCGTAGCGCTGGAAGAAGTCGCGCAGGCCGTCCTTGTTCTCGGCCTGGCCGACCAGCGTCTCGGAGATCGATACCATGTGGCCCGACAGGTCGCAGTCGGTTTTCACGGTGATCAGGGTGCGGCCTTGCGGCAGCCATTCGAGCGCGTTGCGCAGATTTTCGCCGACCGCGCCGGTGATCGCGTGGTGGTTGTCGATGACCCCCTGCAGGCTGCCATGCTGCGTCAGCCATTTGAGCGCGGTCTTCGGGCCGCACTTGCTCACGCCTGGGATATTGTCGACCGTGTCGCCGATCAGCGTCAGGTAGTCGATGATGCGGTTCGGCGGTACGCCGAACTTGGCCAGCACGCCGGCTTCGTCGAGCTTCTCGTTGGTCATCGTGTTAATCAGCATGACCTTGTCGTTGACCAGCTGCGCCAGGTCCTTGTCGCCGGTCGAGACGATCGTGTTCATGCCCAGCTGTGTGGCCTGCACCGACAGCGTGCCGATCACGTCGTCGGCCTCGACACCCTCGACCATCAGGATCGGCCAGCCCATGTGCCTGACCGCCTCGTGGATCGGCTCGATCTGCAGGCGCAGGTCATCCGGCATCGAGGCGCGCGTGGCCTTGTATTCCGGATACATGTCATCGCGGAAAGTCTTGCCCTTCGCATCGAATACGCAGGCGATGTAGGCGGCCGGGTAATCCTGGCGTAGCCGGCGCAGCATATTGACCATGCCGTGCATGGCGCCGGTCGGGTGGCCGTCCGGGCTGCGCAGGTCAGGCAGGGCGTGGAATGCGCGGTACAGGTAACTGGAACCGTCGACTAACAACAGGGTATTTTGCATAGTGCCAATAAGAAGGTGGGCCGGGCGTGGCGCCGGCGAATGTCTGCCATTATCGCAGAATCGCGCATGAAGAAAACGCAAGGGCGCGACTCGTCGAGTAGGCCATATGGGGACGATTTGCCGCATTTTCACAGGGAGGTACAGTGTTTGTTACAATGGTCATAACGAATAAAGGTGACCTTCATGATGCGCACATCCCCAGCTTTGAAACTGATTGCCCTCTTCCTGTTGGCCAATGCCGGTTCGGCGTTCGCCCAGACCAAGCCGAGTGACGCGCCACCGAAGCTGGAGCGTATCGAGGAAGGCAGCGACACCCCGGTCACCATCGTCCCCAAGCGCGACGATCGGCGCAAGATCAAGGAAACCAGGGAAGGCGGCCAGGTCAAGGAAGTGCAGGTTACAAGCGGCAAGAGCACCTACACGATGAAGGGCAAAAACCCGGCCAGCGTCACCGAAACCAGCGTCGGCACCGGCAGCACCCTGCGCCCGCCCCAATGGCAGGTGCTCGAGTTTGACCTGAGCAAGAAAAAGCAGGCCCAGCGCGACGAGGAGGCTGCCGCTGCCGCCGCTGCAGCGCCCCCGGCCGCCGTTCCACCGCCGCCACCGATCGCGAAGTGAAGCCTTGATGCCCGGCACGGCCGGGCTCGCAAACGCGCCGTTCTCAACTGACTCTTTCTCTCTCTTCGCGTTCACATGGCAGTTTTTACCGCGGTCGGCCTGGGTGACCTCACCCAGTGGATCAAGCAGTTCCCTCTCGGCAATGCACTGGCGCTCAAAGGCATCGCGTCAGGTATTGAGAACAGCAACTTCTTCCTGACGACCGAGCGCGGCGAGTACGTGCTCACCATCTTCGAGAACCTCGGGTTCGACCAGCTGCCGTTCTACCTCAACCTGATGCGCCACCTCGCCGTGCGCGGCATTCCTGTGCCCGCGCCGGTAGCCAACGACAAGGGTGACCTGGTGGTGCCGCTTCGGGGCAAGCCGGCCGCCATCGTCAGCAAGCTTGAAGGCGGCTCGCAGATGAATCCCCAGCCCGCGCACTGCGCCGCTGTCGGCGCGATGCTGGCAAGGATGCACGTGGCCGGGAGCGACTTTCCGATGCAACAGCCGAACCTGCGCGGCCTCGACTGGTGGAACGACACCACGCCGAAGGTCCTGCCCTTCCTGGACGACGCCAACGCCCACCTGTTGCGCGCCGAAATGCACTTCCAGGAAGCCTTCCACGGCTGCTCGCATTACGCGGCCCTGCCGCGCGGCCCTGTCCACGCCGACCTGTTCCGCAATAACGTCATGTTTGTCGGCGAACGGCTGACCGGCTTCTTCGATTTCTATTTTGCCGGCTGCGACACCTGGCTGTTCGACGTCGCCGTTACCGTCAACGACTGGTGCATCGACCCGGACACCGGCGTCATTGACTTGGCGCGTGCGCGTGCGATGCTCGACGCCTACCACGCCGAGCGTCCGTTCACGCACGACGAACACGCATCGTGGAAGCCGATGCTGCGCGCCGCCGCGCTGCGATTCTGGCTGTCGCGCCTCTACGATTTCCACCAGCCGCGCGAGGCCGAAATGCTGACCCCGCACGACCCTGCCCATTTCGAGCGCATCTTGCGCGAACGTATCGCCACACCGGCACCGGAGCTGTTTCATGAATAAATTACCAGCGCGCGAAGGCTGGAACTGGGTCAAGCAAGGCTTCGCCCTGTTCCGCAAGCAGCCGCTGGGCCTGGCCGCCCTGTTCTTCGGCTATCTACTGATGACCATCGCGCTCGGCATGGTGCCGCTGGTAGGCAAGCTACTGTCCTACCTGCTGGTGCCGATGTTTACCGTGGCCTTCATGCAGGGCTGCGCCAATGCCGAACAGGGCAAGCGCGTCCATCCGGGCCTGCTGCTGACGGGCTTCCGTTCGCCCGCCCTTCCGACGCTGATCAAGCTTGGCCTGGTCTACATGGCGCTGGCCGTCATTGCAATTGCCGCTTCCGCGCTGGTCGACGGCGGCGTGTGGCTGCAGGTCCTGCTGCGCCAGGTGGAACCGGATGCACCGGAAACAAAGACCACGGCGTTCGGCGCGGCGATCCTGTTTACGGCATTGGCCCAGCTGATCTCGTTCGTACTGCTTGCGTTCACCGGACCGCTGGCCCACTGGAAGCGCATGGGCGTGGGCAAGGCCGTGTTCTACAGCGTGGTGGGAATTGTTGGCGCCACCAAACCGTTCCTGGTGTTCGCGCTGTCGTGGTTCGGCATCAGCGCGATCATCGGGCAGGTGGTGTCCCTGATCTTCGGACGCACCGCGATGTTCCAGGCCGTGCTGATCCCGATCTCGCTGATCTATACGATTGCGGCGTTCTGCTCGTTCTATGCGGTGTACTGCCGCCTGTTCGGCGCGCCCGAAGCCGAGCTGACGCAACCGGTTCCAGCCAACGACGCATAAGTCGTCGTTTCTCTCCCGGAGAAACGACGGTGTGCGGGGTCACCCAGCCACGCGCTCGAGCTTGGCCACCGACAGGTCAAGCACCTTCATCCCCGCCCTGCCAAAGTTAATCTGGGCCCGCGCATTGCCGCCGCTGCCTTCGATATTCACGATCACACCCTCGCCGAATTTGGTGTGCGCGACCGACTCGCCGATGCGCCAACCCGGACCGCTGGCGGACTTCTGCGTGATCTGCTGGGCCAGCTTGTTATCCGATCCGCCGCTGAATTTCGCGTCGTCCCACGCTGACTTCCTGTTACCGAACCACTGAGTCTGCACGCGCGGCGACAGCCACTTGAGCGCTTCCTCAGGCAGCTCGCCGAAGAAGCGCGACTTCATGTTGTAGCGGGTCTGGCCATGCAGCATGCGCGTCTGGGCAAAGCTCATGTACAGGCGGCGCCGCGCGCGCGTGATCGCCACATACATCAGGCGCCGCTCTTCGTCGACGCCATCCATCTCGCGCGAACTGCTCTCGTGCGGGAACAGGCCTTCTTCAAGACCGGTGATGAACACCGCGCCAAACTCGAGGCCCTTGGCCGAGTGCACCGTCATCAGCTGCAGCGCGTCCTGACCGGCCTGTGCCTGCGCGTCGCCAGCTTCGAGCGACGCGTGCGACAGGAAGGCTGACAGCGGCGACATGACCGTCGACAGCTGCACATCGGCGTCGAGAATCTCGATGCCATCCTGGTTGACGATGGCGTCGCCTGCCTGCGCCTGCGCTTGCGGCCCCAGATGCGCCGGAGCGCCCTGGCCGAAGCCCTCTTCCTGCACAAACTGGGTCGCTGCGTTGACCATCTGCTCGAGGTTTTCGATGCGGTCGGCGCCTTCCTTTTCGTTCTGGTAGTGCGTCAGCAGGCCGCTCGACTCCAGCACCACGCGTACCATCTCGGGCAGCGCCAGCTGCTGCGTCTCGAAACGCGCGCCTTCAACCAGCCGTACAAAGCTGTTCAGTGACGAACCGCCCTTGCCCGCCACATAAGGCACCGCCGCATACAAGGACACGCCGTACTGGTCGGCTGCCGCCTGCAGCTGCTCGATAGTACGCATGCCGATGCCGCGCGTCGGGAAGTTCACCACGCGCAGGAAGGCTGAATCATTGTGCGGATTGTCCATCAGCTGCAAGTAGGCGATGGCGTGCTTGACCTCGGCGCGCTGGAAGTAGCGCTGGCCGCCATAGACGGTGTACGGCAGGCCGGCCGCGAACAGTGCGTGCTCGATCACGCGCGACTGCGCATTGGATCGGTACAAGATCGCGATGTCGCTGCGCGATGAGCCTTCGGCCATCAGGCTCTTGGCTTCCTCGATGATCCACTGCGCTTCTTCGAGGTCGGACGACGCTTCGTAGATGCGCACAGGCTCGCCGTGGCCAGCGTCGGTACGCAGGTTTTTGCCAAGGCGCTTGCTGTTGTTGGCGATCAGGTGATTCGCGCTGTCGAGGATGTGGCCATGCGAGCGGTAGTTCTGCTCCAGCTTGATCAGGTTCTCGACGCGGAACTCGCGTTCGAACGCGCTCATGTTGCCGACGTTCGCACCGCGGAACGCGTAGATGCTCTGGTCATCGTCGCCGACGGCAAACAGCGCGCCGCCGTGGCGTTCGCCATGACCCGCCAGCAGTTTGAGCAGGCGGTATTGCAGGTCGTTAGTATCCTGGAACTCGTCGACGAGGATGTGGCGGAAGCGCGTCTGGTAGTGTTCGCGCAGCGGCTGGTTGCGCGACAGGAGCTCGTAACAGCGCAGCAGCAGCTCGGCGAAATCGACCACGCCCTCGCGCTGGCACTGCATGTCGTACAGTTCATAGAGCTCGACCATCTTGCGCTCGATCGGGTCGGATGCTTCGACCTGGTTGGCGCGCAGCCCCTGGTCCTTGGCGTTGTTGATGAAGTACATCAGGTTCTTGGCCGGGTACTTTTCATCGTCGACGTTGTTCGCCTTGAGCAGGCGCTTGATCATCGACAGCTGGTCTTGCGAGTCGAGGATCTGGAAGGTCTGCGGCAGCGCCGCGTCGCGGTAGTGCGTGCGCAGCAGGCGGTTGGACAGGCCGTGGAAGGTACCGATCCACATCCCGCGCGTACTAATCGGCAGCATCGCCGACAACCGCGTGAGCATCTCCTTCGCGGCCTTGTTGGTAAAGGTCACGGCCATGATCCCGGCTGGCGACACCTGCCCGGTCTGGATCAGCCACGCGATGCGGGTAGTCAGCACGCGCGTTTTGCCCGAACCGGCGCCCGCCAGGATCAGGGCGCTTTGCTGCGGCAGGGTGACGGCGGCGAGTTGTTCGGGATTGAGATTGTGGAGGAGATTTTGCATCCCGTGATTATACCGGCAGGGGTGCTTTCCCGATGCCCGAATCGGCGCCGGTCCCGCGTTGGCAAACTGGCCATGGACGCGCGGGACCGGACGGCGATCAGCTTGCGCCGGAACCTGGCGCCGGCCTGGCCAGGCCGCGCGACACCGCCTCGTCGATCAGGCTGCGCACGGTCTTGCCGGCGGTGCGGCTCTCGGTTTCCATCTGCTTGCCGAGCACCTCCATCTTCTTGCCGATTGCCTCCATCGGACGGCCGGCCTGCTCCATCCTGGCGCCGATCGCTTCCATCGGCTTGCTGGCCTTGTCGATCTGGCGCGCCTGCTGGTCGATTACCTTTGCATGCGCGTCCATCTCGCGCGACAGCACCTCCATCTTTGCGTTCAGGCGCTCCATGTCACGCGACAGGCTGTTGCGCTGCTCGTTCGACGCGCCGGCCATCGTGCGGCCCAGCTTTTCCATTTCGCGTCCCAGCTTCTCCTGCTCGCCACCCAGCGCTTCCATATCGCGCTCGGCGTCGCGCATCTCGGCGCTGCGGACCGTGGCAGGTGCAGCGGCGGTCATTTCACGGCCCAGCGACTCCATCACCTTGCCATGCTTGTCCATCTCCTTGCCGTGGACGTCCATCTGCTTGCCCAGCCGGTCGAGCGGTTCCCATGCCTTGTGCACGCGGGCCAGGATGCTTGCGTCCTGCACGATGTAGGCCTTGCCGCTGCGATCGCGGAACCACAGGAACTCGCCCTTGACCGCGCGCTTGACAGCCTTCAGGTCGTCGAAGTCATCGCTATGGCCATTCATGCTGGTGCCGCCTCGTTCATCGGCGCGCACAATTGCGTAGGACAGCTCGCCTGGCGCCTTGTGGACGCTCCATTTCGGCGGAGGCGGCGGAGGTGCGGGCGGCGCTGGCGGTGCCGGCGGTGCCGGTGGCGCCGGCATGTCGTTCCGCCGGGCTGGAACAGGCGGAACCGGTGGCGGCGGCACATCGGTCATGGATGGTGCGGGTGGCGCCGGCGGGGCTGGCGGCATGGACTGGGCGTGGGCATAGAAGCCGGCGAAGGCGGCGGCGAGGCCGAGCGCGGGCAGCGCCATCTTCCAGTTAAGCGGTTCGGTATCCGGGCGTACCAGGCGTTTGATGCGTGACATAAGGTTTCCTCCGTGTGCCGCATGGGCGAGTTGAGGGATGGAGAACTGGAACTGGTCCAGCTCGGACAATGCAAGTGCCAGGCGCCGCGGTTCGCCAAGCATGCTTGCGGCTAAATCATCTGCAATCTGTTCGCGTTCAACGCGGATACGGTTCGACAGCCACCATACGGTTGGGTGGTAAAACAGCACGATCTCGATCGCGCCCTGCACCAGGTTGACCAGGTAATCGTGGCGCCGGATATGCGCCAGCTCGTGCGCCAGCAGCGCTTCGAGCAGGTGCGGCGGCATGCCGGAAATGAGCGAGGCAGGCACCAGCACGACCGGGCGCCACCAGCCGGCCGTCACCGGGCTATGAATGTCGTCGACCAGGCCGAGCACGACCTTGCGCGAAATGCCGAAGCGTTCGGCCATCCGGTCGAGGCGGGCCTGCCACGCGGGATCGGCGCGGTGCTGGCCAGTGCTTGTCAGGCGCCGTACCCAAATCAGGCCCGCGGCCATGCGCAGCGCCAGCAGCGCGGCGCCGCAGGACCACAGCAGCACCACCAGTGGCAGGCGTGCCTGCAAGGCCTGCTCCCAACCGGCCAGGCGGCCTGCGAGCTGCGCGGCCGGCTCGGCACCGCCTGCCATAGGAACCATTNNACCACGCCAGACAAGGGCAGTGCCGCGCACAGCAGCAGCGCGGCGCAGGCCACGGCATAGCGCGCCTGCGGACGCGCGCTGCGCATCGCGGCCAGTACCAGTGCGGCGCCCCACCCGATCAGCAGTCCCTGCCATACGAAGTCGAGCAGCGCCCATGCCAGCGCCGGCAGCAGCGCGCTCATCGTGCAACTCCGGGTGAAAGGCAGAAGGTTGTCATGAAGTCTCCGTATCGTTGGATGTAGAATAAAATATCTAGATTAATTTGTCTAGAAGTTTTTTTCTACTTTGCTGCGACAAGCGGCAGCCGGCATGGTTGGACTTTAGGCAAGGATCGGGAAAGGCTCCAGCGGCTTGCGACAGACGGCGGAAAAGTGGGAACAGGATGATGCCCGGTCAACTAGCGTTTAAAAGGCAATCGGGGTCAACGTGACCCGGCCCGTCCGCGGGGTCCGTCCCCGGGGACGGACCCCGGGTCTGTCCCTACTGCCGTTCAGTTAAGCCGTCATTCCCGCGAATGCGGGGGTCCATGGCACGCCTGCTCATAGGCGTTATGGATTTCCGCCTCCGGGGAATGACGTTTTCCAGGTTTGCCTTAAAGCTGAACTTAACGGCATTAGGGTCTGTCCCCGGGGTCTGTCCCCGGGGTCTGTCCCCGGGGACGGACCCCGGGTCACGGTGACCGCGGCTTTTTCTTGCGATCGTTAAGTTGCCAGCGGGGGATGCTTTACGCGTCGCTGTGACTCAGCTGGTGCTCCTCCCAGAGCGTGCGTAGCTGGTCGGTGAGCTTGAGCGGCGCCAGCGGCTTGGGAATCACGCCGATCGCGCCGGCATCGGCATAGCGCGCAATGTCGCTGGCCGTCGTCAGGCCAGTGACGAACAGCGCCGGGGTGTGGGCCAGGTGCGGGATGCGGCGCAGCTGCTCGAGAGTGGCAATGCCGTCGAGCTCGGGCATCATGACGTCGAGCAGGATCAGGTCCGGGTGGAAATCACGGGCGGCAGCGAGCGCTTCGTGGCCCGAACTGCATTCCCGCACCTCCATCTTGCCGATCACTTCGAGCACCAGTTTGGCGGTGGTGCGAACGTGCAGGTCGTCCTCGACGTACAGGATCGATTTCAACGCTGACTGGGCGTGGGCTGCGGTCATCATCTTAGTCTCCGGCGGACATATCGGTCGGCACGCCAAGCAGGCGTGAAATGGTGCTCCACAAGCGGCGCTGCGATGTCCACGGCTTCGGCAGGAAAGCCGCGACCGAGTCGCGCCATGCTGGCTCGCGCTGGGCGTGGACCAGCACGGGCGTGGCCACGATGAGCGGGATCAGGGTCGCAGCGTTGCCGTCAGGCAGCGCGGGATCGATGATCACCAGCGCAAAGATGTCGCGCCGGAGCAGGTGCCGGGCCTCGGCCAAGGTGGCCGCATGGATCACGTGCGCTTCCGGCATCAGCAGCGCGGACAGCGCTTCCGCGCTGTCGCTGTCCTTGTCGATCAACAGTACGCGTGGCACGCTCGCTTCTATGGCGTCGTGATGGATTTCCGCATCCGTTTGCGTAGGCGCCGGCGCGTCGCCAGCCGGGTCCATGCGCCGGATATCCGT
>CXWL01112333.1_pt1 | contig 11587 bp, 13 predicted proteins | sample 590931 | NCBI WGS metagenome assembly CXWL01 (sample SAMEA3498368, study PRJEB10139) | groundwater metagenome | biome: water well; material: biofilm material | place: Germany | collected 2015-04-27 | reverse complement strand
CGCTTGGCGCTTCCGCCAGAAGAAATCAACGTCGAAATGATATTGCGTGCCACGGAAGACGGTTTTGATTTGGTGGAGTGCTTTAATCCTGAGTTAAATCAATGTGTGATTTCTGATGTATGTAAACTAAGCAGTGTGTTTGACACTGCTCTGGAGGCATTTTTTGGAGAGTTGCGACAAGTTTTGTTAGCAGACTTGGTGAAAAACGGTAGTGAGATTGAAAGCGCACTGCTACCCCTTCCCAGAGAATCGATAGTTAAATTCCATGGACCCATCACTAGACCAAAACTTGTCGTCAAGTGAGTTGAATTTCTATTCCATCGGATAAATTCGGAGAAAAAGTGCACTTGCTTTGAAATCGCCCCTGGTGCTGGAAGAAAAGATGTTTCGTCTATTGTTGTCGCAGTTTTTGAAGCCTGAAGTTCAACAAGACCAACGTGACCAATAACAGCATCGCTATCGCGTTATGCAACACAGCGCCATTAAGCGGTAATCCGAGCAGCACATTGGAAATGCCGAGCACGAATTGAAGTACAACCAATCCTAAAACGGATGCGCCGATTTTTTTCATGCCGTCCACTGTCATGATATTCATGGATAGCCAGCTTAAATAAACGATGGTGAGCAGTGCGCCGAAACGATGCATCCAGTGAAGCGCTGTCAGCCTTTCCTCGGAAAGTGGCAGGCCGGAGTTATCTAGCGTGTATGAAAAATCCATCAGCGGTAGCAGGGAGCCTTGGCAAAGTGGGAAATCTTTGCACGCAATCCCGGCAAAATTGGAGCTAACCCAGCCGCCAAGCATGATTTGAACTATCACCAAAATGAGACCCAGCCACGAAAATATTTGCCATCTATAAGCTTTAGCAGGCACAGTCTTGTTGACGTAAGGTACTTGGCGCAGCAACATCCAAGTCAGCATGATCAACATGGACGCTCCGCCTGCAAGATGCACCGGAACTATGATTGCACGCGGAAGATGAGAAAATGCCCATATGCCAAATACCGCGAGAAATACCATTAAGCATGTCAGTAAGGTAGGTAGTAAAGGCGATTGCCTCAATTCTTTACGTTTCAGCCAAGAAATCCCGCTGATTGCGATAGACAGAAATCCCAGCAGTATAACCACTTGACTATGCAGCTTGCGTTGCCAAGAAGCATAGCCTTTCATTACATCAACCCGTGGTGGCTGCCTTTCCTTCAAGGCATTGTTCTTGTAGCAGGCAGGCCAGTCGGCGCAACCAAGTCCGGCATCGGAAAGCCGTACATATGCACTCAGGACGACCGCAATAAAGGCGAGTAAACAGCTTGCCAGAATAAGTCTTAAATACATGTGATGTGCACCTCAAGGCCGGTCAAATTTTAGAGCAACGAAGAATGAAATGCCGCTTTGCCGATTACACAAATATCTGCATAGAGAAAGCGTGTAGCAAAGGACAGCACGATTTTGGCGTCAACGCGGCTTAAGAAGAATCTTTTCAGTGTTGCCTTGGCAACCGCTGTTATTGATGCTTTTATTCGGCATGGTGGTCTTGCAAAATATGACACCCTTCAGAATGGCGTTGCGCAAATCGGCCCCTATTAACGTAGCACCCATAAAGTTGGCTCGTGTTAGGTTAGCGTTGACAAGACTGGTCATTGCGAAGATGGCATCTGTTGCATCGGCATTGGTCAGATCGGCACCCTTGAGATTGGCTAGTGATAAATTCGCGCCTGAAAGGTTGGTTTCCCTGAGATTGGTGTCAAGCAAAGTGCTTTGTGACAAATTGACTTTAGTTAGATTAGCGCGCGACAAATTTGCACCATTCAAATAAGTTTCTGATAGGTTGGCATACGAAAGGTTGGCATTGGATATATTTGCTTTTATTAGGTTGGCCTCAGTAATCTTGTCGCCACTCAAGTTGGCGCCAGACAGATTGGCACCGGCAAGATCTGCGCCGGCCAAATTAGAATTACTTAAATTCGCACCTGAAAGATTGATACCCGGACAGCTGGTTTTTCGTTTGATTGGACAACCATTGACGTTTTGTCCTGCCTCGGATGTGGAAGCAAGCGATATAACAATCAAGAGAGACCAAAGTACACTGAATTTCACAGAACTTCCCCGTATTATTTTGAAATAGTCACGACTTGGATGATGCATCCATAGTATGGAAATCTATTAGTTCGCACAGCCGATGCCATATTAGCAGGGGGTGTGACAATTTGACGCAGTTTTTCTTGACAATCGCCATTATTAAAGTTACGTTTCCTAAGAGGTACACTAGATACATGTATTGTCGGATAGCGGAGGAGTTGTTTGAGTCTGGTTTTCGGAAAGTACGTGCAGTAGCCGTGAACATTCTCATCGTTTCAAACTGTAAAAGACTTAATGAGTACGGATTGACGTGATGTTTAAGTTGCCTATGTGGCATGTATAAGGTGCGGTTTATCAATTAATATCAACTAATATCAACGTGGAGAACGCAAATGGAATCATCCCAGGCTGTAAGTGCTTTAGCAGTCTTTGCGCGGCAGATGCGGCAGAACGGGTTCTTTCTATTAACGGTTGTATTGGCGGTGGGCGCTTCAATTTACTTCGGTGTTGGCCTGTATGTATTGCTTAATCGTTGAGTACTTATCGGGTTCTTGAATTCATTGTTTAGGTTATTTTGTGTCAATCATCAGCGAGGTAGTTCATCAACGTTAAGGGAGGGTTGAAACATGTCTGAATCAAACTCAGGTAACTCAAGTTTTCATTTTATGCAAAGGTTGTTGGATAACAACTGGCTCTTGTTGTTATTAGGCATAGCGGTGCCTGCTGTGTTTTATACATTGTGGGGGCTTTGGGATGTGATCAATATACCGATGGCCAAGTAGGCCTCACGCTTGCTCAATTTAAAGGGAGAAAAACAACATGGGAACTTCATATACTCCTCCGACAAATCCTGACTGGTGGCGTGAGCCGATTGAACGCACCGAATTGATTTGGATCGTGATTTCATTTACATGGTGCGTGTTCATGTTCGGCTGGATGATAGGCTGGCACTGGATTGGAAATCAGAACATGAGCAATGAAACCTACAAGACCACTCCTGAGGCATTCGCCCAGAAGGTGGCAGATATGCAGGCGAAATACACAGTCCGCAAAGACGAGGCCACTGGGGAAGATGTCGTGGCACCGCCCCCTGGCAGCGATGTATATCTGGCTGGCATGCAGTGGCAATGGCGCCCCATCCTCGAATTTCAAAAAGGGAAAACCTACCGCCTGCATATGTCATCTCTTGATGTGGGCCACGGATTTTCGTTGCAGCCCGAAAACATCAACTTTCAGGTTTATCCAGGTTATGAGCAAGTCCTTAATCTGACCCCGAACAAATCCGGCATTTTCAGCATAGCATGCGGTGAATACTGCGGTGGCGGTGGCACGATAGGCCATCATACGATGCTGGGCAGAATTTACGTGAAGGAGTAAACAAAATGTCGACGACTACAATGTCTGAATTCCGTATCGACCCAGTGTCCGGCCTCAAGATAAACAGAACAGCCAATACCCTGGTCAAATGGAACGCGTTTGCAGCAGTAGTGTTCTTGCTGGTCGGCGGTCTGTTTGGTCTCGGCGTGGCGCTTACTCGCATGCCTAGCGTACAGTTACTCTCACCTGAGTTCTTCTATATGGCGCTGACGGCTCATGGTTTGATCAATCTGGCGGTGTGGATCATTTTCTTTGAAATGGCCGTATTATATTTTCTGGGTGCACATGTGTTGGGCAACCGCCTGGCGACACCACGATGGGCATGGGCGCAGTTCTGGCTCATGCTCGTAGGCGCGGCTTTGGTGGCTATTGCGGTGTTGGGAGGAAATTCAAGCGTAATGATGACCTCATATGTGCCGCTTACTGCGGAACCGCATTTTTATCTGGGGTTAATCCTGTTTGCTGTGGGCGCGTTGATCGGATGTTTCGTATTTCTGGGTACGCTGGTGGTGGCCAAGAGAGAGAAAACCTATAACGGATCGCTTCCGCTGGTGGTGTTTGGCGGCGTGACGGCTACAGTGATTGCCGTATTTACTATCGTTTCCGGTGCGCTGATCCTGATCCCGACCTTCCTCTGGTCGGTGGGGCTGATCAGCCATATTGATCCGATGATGTATCGTATTATCTGGTGGGGATTCGGCCACTCATCGCAGCAGATCAACGTGGTCACTCATATCTCCATCTGGTATCTGATCGCGTCACTGGTGTTTGGCGCCAAGCCTATGTCAGAAAAGGTAAGTCGTGGTGCGTTCCTGCTGTATATCCTGTTCCTGCAACTTGGTTCTGCGCATCACCTGCTGTCCGATCCGGGTTTGACTTCTGCATGGAAGGTATTCAACACCAGTTACATGATCTATCTGGCGGTGTTGGCGAGCATGATCCATGGCTTGACTGTTCCCGGTTCGATCGAGGTAGCACAACGCAAGAAAGGGCTTGATACAGGCTTGTTTACCTGGTTGCGCAAGGCTCCATGGGGCAATCCGGTATTTTCCGGCATGTTCCTGTCGTTGGTTGGCTTCGGCTTCATCGGCGGTATCACCGGTGTGGTGATGAGCGTGGAGCAGATCAATATGATCATCCATAACACCATGTATCTGCCGGGCCATTTCCATGGCACTCTGGTGGCCGGTACCACCATGGCATTTATGGCGGTCACTTACTGGCTGATCCCGGTGGTGTTTCAGCGCAAGATAGCTCTGGCTGGGGTGGCGAAATTACAACCCTATATATTCAGCCTCGGCGCCTGGGTCTTTTCCATAGCAATGATGGGAGCTGGCACGATGGGTGTCCAACGCCGTCATGCCGACATTACCTTCGCCGACCAGCCCTTGGCTTATCAGTATCCCGAGATTGCCAAGGGCCTGATGGATATGGGTGAGATATTCGCTGTAATCATGTCAGTTGGTGCGATCATGTTTATTGTAGTAGTGCTGGCATCCATTTTTACAGGTGAGCGTATCGCAGAAGATTCAGCTCCATGGCCAAAAGTGGAGGATGCTGATTTAGTCGCGGAGAGATCTGGAAAGAAACACATTGGGATATTGGGCATGGAAGCGCCGGGTACTTTCGTGTTGGCGATGGTCTTGTTTGTAACAATCGTTCTGTACTACTTCATTAACTTCAAGTATCTGTCCACTGTTTGGGGCATGTCCTGAAGTGATGCCATGACGGGAAGGATGCTGCGGCATCCCTCCCTGATTCCGGCAATAGTTGATCAGGGAGGCTACTGACAACTGTGGAGGAGAGTGGTAGAACGAATTGGCGCGGTTCCAGTTAGAAGTGGCCAGAAACATGAATGACCTGCTCTTCATCCTGATGTTGGAGAGAAAAAATGACGGACCTAAGATAATGATCAAACAATATGTCAATGTTTTTAAGTTGCGCATAGGTATGGTGATTGCTTTGGCTGCACTGGGTGGCATGGCGATTACACCGGGGGAATCTCAGCCGGCGTGGAAAATCCTGATCCTGTCGCTGACGGTTCTGATGGGTTCGGCGGCAGCCGGAGCCTTTAATCAGTTCAGCGAACGCGATATGGATGCGAAAATGGTTCGCACAAAGAACCGACCTTTCGTGACCGGGTTTTTTGATCATGGCCCCAAGTGGCTAGCGGTGATCGGGTTGCTGCTTCTGGTGGCGGTGGCAACTGCTGCCGTTGCACTCAATGCGATGGTGGCTTTGAACATTTTCCTTGGTGCTTTCACCTACGCTATCGTTTATACGGTGTGGCTGAAGCGGCGCACTTGGCTGAATATCGTATTCGGCGGATTGGCCGGAAGTTTCGCGGTGCTTGCCGGTGCGGCAGCCGTCGACCCATCGTTCGGACCGCTTCCAGGCCTGCTGGCTTTGGTACTATTCCTGTGGACCCCCCCGCATTTCTGGAGTCTGGCGATAGCCTATCGTGATCAGTATGCGGCGGCAGGAGTGCCTATGCTACCGGTGGTGAAAGGTAACCAGAAAGCAGCTCGCATTATTCTGGGACACACGATACTTCTGGTGCTGGTCTCCCTGATGCCGGTGTACTACGGTTTAAGCTGGATTTACCTCGCCGGCACCTTGTCAGGTGGAGCTTATTTCCTGATGAAAAGTGTGCAGCTGGTGCGCAATCCAACGAAACAAACGGCAATGTCCAATTTTTTTGCCTCTATGGTGCAACTGAGTTTGCTGTTGCTCGCACTGATGCTGGAAAGTTTCGCCGCCTGATCGGTTCAATCGTCGGCTACATGTCTGGATTTGAGGTTCGCTCGGGGCAGATGGTTTGTGAGTTTGCAAAACGACCGTCTCATGCCGGATTGTGGTAGTAACAATACGAGCAGCAAAACTTCATGGAAGCGTAAATCATGCATCACCACTTTGTATCGCTGAGTTTTTCGGCCCTATTGTCTGTGGCGCTAACTTCTCTGGCACAAGATAATGATGCCAGCGGTTTAAGGCTTTATGAAGCAACAGTATCGACGACAAAACTGCAGGTGCAGCCCGATGCAACCCCTCAGTTTATTGATGACAAGCAAGCTCTGAAAATAAGTCAGGCTGCGATAGGTAATCAGCTGGGTGATTACGCTTTTCTGAACCGTAGCGGGCAGAAAGTGCGGCTGTCTGATTACCGGGGCAAGCCTCTGGTTATCAGCATGATCTATACCCGTTGCCCATTTATCTGTGCGACCACAACCCGAAATTTAAGCGCGCTCAAGCTGTCTCGGGATGCCTTGGGGGCTGACAGCTTCGGAGTTCTGACGATAGGTTTTGATACCGAGAATGATACGCCGGAGGCGATGGACGATTTTGCCAAGCGTATGGATGTGAAACTGCCTAACTGGGAATTCGTCAGTGCTGACGCGAAAACGATTAATAAACTGAGCAAGGATTTGGGATTTGTTTTTTTGCCTTCTCCCGAGGGCGGCTTCGATCACATAACCCAGACTACCTTTGTTGACGGGAAAGGTAAGGTCAATCTCCAGATTTACGGAGAAGAATTTGAAAACAGAACCCTGCTCGAACCCTTGAAGAACATGATATACAACATCAAGTCTACAGATTCAATTTACAACTTCGAGACAGCAGAGTCAGGCTTTGCCGGTATTGCAAAAAGCGTGCGGCTCTTTTGCACGGTTTATGACTCAAAGACCGGAAAATACACTATAGATTACAGCTTCTTCTACGGGATAGGACTGGGTATTCTTATGTCATTGCTTATCACATGGTGGATCGTAAGTGAGTATCGTCGCAGCCCCAAGCGGAATCATCCCGGCCATGCCTGATATGGGCAAGCAACCTTTCAGGTTCGACAAGCTTTGACTTTTCCTGAAGTAATTCTCCCCGGAGTCACCCGGTGATCAAGCTCATACAACAGGTTGCCCAGAGCGTCTTCCTGCGTCTGGAAAACGCATTGAATGGAGCATTCGGGTCCTCGCTCAATCCCTTTTATTATCTGGGCGCGATCACCTATCTGATGTTCTGGGTCATCGTGGTAAGCGGTTTCTATATCTATGCTTTTTACGATACAGGCGTGGAAGATGCCTACAATTCGGTGGAGCGCATAACTCATGGGCAATGGTATCTGGGCGGCATAATGCGCAGTCTGCACCGTTATGCTTCCGACGCGATGGTACTTGTTGCAGTTTTGCACATGCTGCGCAATTTCGTCTTTGACCGCTACCGGGACTTTCGCTGGTTTTCATGGTTCACAGGGATCGTGGTGCTATGGCTGGTATATATGGCTGGTATTAATGGTTACTGGCTGGTTTGGGACAAGCTGGCTCAGTTCGCTGCGGTGGCAACCGCAGAATGGCTGGATGCACTGCCGATATTCAGTGCTGCTTTGGCGCGCAATTTTCTGGAGCAGGGCAGTGTGAGTGATCGATTTTTCTCCCTGCTTTCTTTGATTCACATCGGTATTCCATTAGCCACCTTTGCGATCATCTGGGTCCACACTCAGCGCGTTCCTCAGGCTAAAACATCCCCGCCAAAGACCCTCACGATAGGACTGATCGTTTCTCTGGTCGTGCTTGCGCTGGTCAAGCCTGCATTAAGCCAGGGAACGGCGGATCTGAACTCTGCGCCATCCGTTCTGAGTCTGGATTGGTTCTACCTGTGGAGTTACCCTTTGCTCTATTCCTGGGGGCCGGGCAAGGTTTGGGCATTGGCGGGTGGGATCACCGGTACTTTATTTCTGCTTCCGTTCCTGGGAAGGTCTGGACGCGGCAAGCACGAATATCAGATCAGCGCTATTCCATGCGGGCGGATGATCGCGGCCAAGAAAGGCGAGACCATACTCGAGGCCGCTCTTCGCCAGGGATTGAATCTTCCCTACCTCTGCCGTGACGGTGCCTGCGGAACCTGCAAGGGCAAGATACTGAAGGGCACGGTCGATTATGGTACTTACCAGAAGGGCATGCTCACCGATGCGGAAAAAGCTCAGGGAAAGGCATTATTCTGCTGTGCCAAGCCGCTATCCGACCTGGACATAGAGTGCCAGGAAGTCGATAAGTTGAAGGGATTCCCAGTCAAGACCCTGGAATTTCGGGTGCATAAAATGGAGCGGGCGGCGCAGGATGTCATGTTGCTCGAATTGAGTGCCAAGGATGATGAGCAGATGGATTTCATTGCCGGCCAGTATGTCGCTGTGCTGCTGGACGATGGCACCAAACGCAGCTTCTCGATCGCCAATCCCCCTCATCAAACGAATCGCTTGCAATTGCACATTCGTTTGGTGGAGGGCGGCAAATTCACCAGCCATGTCTTCGCTGGGATGAAGGAGGGGGATGTGCTGAGAATAGAAGGCCCATACGGCAGTTTTTTCCTGCATGAAGAGAGCGACAAGCCCATCATCTTCATGTCGGGAGGAACCGGTTTTGCCACGGTCAAGAGCATGCTGGAGCGCGCCTTTTATGCCGGATTGAAACGCCACATGGTGCTGTACTGGGGAGCCAAGACTCCGGCTGATCTGTACCTTGCCAAGTTGCCGGAAAAATGGCAGCAGGAGCATGATAATTTCAAGTTCATCCCGGTTTTGTCCGAGCCAAAACCGGAGCATGACTGGCATGGCAGAACCGGCCTGGTTACCGAAGCCATCCTGCAGGATTACCAGGTGTTGGAGGGATACCAGGTTTATGCCTGCGGTTCTCCTTCGATGGTTGATGCAGGCCGCGCGGCATTCATGGCGGGGGGGCTGCCGGGAGACCAATATTTTTCTGACGCATTTCTGGCAACTCAGTACAAAACTTCGGTTGCGGAAGCATTGGCATCACCCGAAGGGAAGGCGCATGGCTAAGCCTTTGCAATACACAGGCCAGATTTTGTTTTATTTATTATTTATCGGAGTGATAGGCTATTTTTCCACCTCACCTGTATATACTCACCTTCCTCCGGATGAAACATTGATCAAACTGAGTTTCAGCCATGCCGGCCAGCATAAGGGAGCGTGTCGCGAACGTACCCCTGAAGAGCTGGCAAAATTGCCTCCATACCAGCGAAAAGTGACCACGGTATGTCCCCGCGAGCGGTCTGATGTTGTGGTCGAGCTGGAAATGGATGGCAAGCAGCTTTATCACGTGATATTGAAGCCGGCCGGATTCTCGCATAGCGGCAATTCCAATATTTATCGGCGCATCCCGGTGAAAGCGGGCATTCATATCTTGAAGGCGCGCCTTAAGGACTATGACGGTGATTTCAACTATATCCGCGAGGAAACAGTAAATCTTGCTGCCGGGCGCATCATGGTGATCGATTTCAAGGCGGCGACTGGCGGATTTATTTTCAAAAACTATGCACCCTGAGGATGACGAATGAGTACTGCATATCAACAAGAAGAAATTAAATCAGAAGACAATACCGGGAGCGGATTTGCGCTTTCCATACCAACTGACGCCAATCGCAGTTTGGCTTCCGGTTGGTTGTTGCTTGGAATCGCATCGCTGGTGGGAGCCGGGTTGTTCGCCATCCTGCTGGTGCTTTCACGCACTCCATACATCCAGGATATATTCCCTTGGGTCGACTTTTTTCACTCCGCACTGGTGGTGCATGTGGACTTGTCGGTGTTGCTGTGGTTCCTGGCGTTTGCCGGAGTGTTGTGGAGTCTGGATTCATCACCCAGATTCACCGGGATCGGCTGGTTGGCACTGGCGCTGGCCGCCGCTGGAGCATCTATGATCGTCCTGTCTCCCTTTGTTGCAGCCGGCAAGCCGCTGATGAGCAATTATGTGCCGGTGATTCAAAGCACTTTCTTTTTTTCGGGATTAATCGGTTTTGCAGTTGGCATGGCATTACTGGTGCTGCGCAGTTTGCTGGCGATTCCCGCTGCCAATTTGTGGCGTGGAGGGGAAGGTTCGATTCGTATCGGGTTTCATGCTGCTTCAATTTCGATGTTGTTTGCACTGGCTGCTTTTGCCTGGTCGTACATCATGCTGCCAACCGATTTGGATAGCACGATTTATTTCGATCTCTTATTCTGGGGCGGCGGCCATGTGCTTCAGTTCACTTATTTGCTGCTGATGCTGACTGGCTGGTTGTGGCTGGCGGATGCATGCGGCGCAAAAAATTCATTGACTCCGCGGGTGGCATCGGCCCTGCTTATTCTGGGGCTGCTGCCGGTATTCTATGTTCCAGTCATTTATCTGTCATATAACGGGGTGCCGGGTGATTATATGGAACAGTTCACCCAGTTGATGAAGGTTGGAGGCGCATTTGCACCCGTACCACTTGGTTTGGCGATTCTTTACGGGATGAGGGCGGGAAGCCGCACTATGGCGACCAAGCCTCAATATGCGGCACTGTTATCGTCCATCATTTTGTTTGCTGTCGGCGGCGGGATAAGCCTGTTTATCAAGGATAGCAACACGATCATCACGGCACATTATCACGGGACTGGCGGGGCGATCAGCTTGGCTTTCATGGGGCTGACCTTACATCTGCTGCCACGACTCGGTTATCGTGAGCCGGATTTGAAGTGGTCCACACTGATGTCTTATGTGTACGGAACGGGGCAGCTGCTCCACATTCTTGGTTTGTTGTGGTCCGGTGGGTATGGTGTGCAGCGCAAGGTTGCGGGAGCCGCGCAAGAATTGCACGGTTTTGCGCAGACTGCGGGTATGGGATTGATGGGCTTGGGTGGACTGATAGCCGTTGCAGGCGGAATCATGTTCCTGGTGGTGGTTTTCAAAGCCATGCGGTTTCCGAGGCAAGTGTAACGTCGGAGACCCCAAACCCATTTTCTGTCAGTGTCGATTATTCGCACTTTTCAAACAGGGGATGGATTGCATGGCTAGTGTGAAGCCCATAATCCAATCGAGCAATTTTCGGTCACTCTGAAGGAAGCAAAAGAAATTTGATCAAACTGAACGAGATGAACGCAAGCACTAGAATGATTAAAAAAAACACGATACTGCGATATTTGAAACGCTCCCCGCGAGAGATCTCGATGCGGTCGAGCAACCAGTCGGATGCCAAGTAGAGACCGGCGGCCACCAGAGTGTAGTAAATGACTTCCAAGATTTCCCCTCCAGTAATATTGCAAGCAGGCACATTATATGATGCAGTCAGGCTTCGCACAGATTGATTCAACCGATTTTTTCAGCTGCA
>CXWL01008362.1_pt1 | contig 11588 bp, 12 predicted proteins | sample 590931 | NCBI WGS metagenome assembly CXWL01 (sample SAMEA3498368, study PRJEB10139) | groundwater metagenome | biome: water well; material: biofilm material | place: Germany | collected 2015-04-27 | reverse complement strand
AACTTCACCGCCTCAATTTTGAACTCTCGCGTAAACTTCCGTCGCTCCATGACCTACCTCCGGGTTCCTTCATACACCTAACTCGGTGTCTTTGAAACCGGCAGCAGCCCACTGGTCTTGAATTTTGTGTAGTGCCTCTTTCTTCTGTGCCAATTGCGGCTTTGCCTTTTTGAGCTTTTCTTCTCCGTCATTATAAAAATGACTTTTCCTTTGTGCCGACATTTCTTTGATTTGTTCAGACCGAGCTTCGTATTCAGGGATATGATCTTCCAGAAATTTAACTTCACTTACAATATGATGCTCTGTTTCCCGGAACAGAATTTCAAGTAAACTCAATCTCTCTATTGGATTTCTGGAGGTATCAAAAATATAATTCTTAATTACACGGTACTCTTTGTATCCCCAATCCGGATCTTTATATTCCGATTTATCTAGGTCTTTGTAACCAAGCTCATTGCATAGTCCATCCATAGATTGGGCAATAATGCGGATATGCTCATCTGCAAAATCGCTATTTTTGTAACCATCGACTTTATCTAAGAGTACAGGACGAATGCCGACATGGGGATCGTTATACAGGTTAAAAAGTTGTACCAAGAAAGAGTTGGCTAGGTTTAGCTGAATATCAGAGTATCTATTTATAAATATATCTGTAATCACAATTTGCACGACACTGATCAGTCTATAAGCTGAGGTCTTCTATTTTCCCTTTTCCCGATACTTCTTCAGCAAGTCTTTCGCAGCTTCTTCGAAAGTGAGGCTAAAGTAGGGTATTTTGAGGGCTAGATATCAAGGGTTAAAAAGAACTGTTTTGGAACTGGGATTACTTGTCGGGCCGCCGCGGTAGCAACGCTAGCGTATGGTCGCTATCGAGAAGCTTCATTTCCTCTGGAGTGAAACGACCAATTCGAAATGGAATCTTACCCGCCGTTATCTGTTCTCTTGTCCATGCGTCTTTTAGGCCTGTCGCGCCATATCCTTCACGAACAATAACCACGGCACGTTCTTCTGGGTTTTGCGAAAATTGTGGATGGACAGGGATTACTTCTGGCTCGTGATAGCTGGCAATGTGCGTTTTGTATAGATGAGCAAGCGCTTCATGATACGCAAGAGCCCTATTTAGGATCGTCATATGTTCATCATGTGTATAAGTTTGCATGGGACGAACTGTTCGAAGCTCACTCCCATAAAAACTATAATCTGCATGGAAAATAGCATTGCGAAACTCACGATCCCAGATTTCTTGTAACGGTAAGGCTACACCTGGCATTTCTGCATCCACTGCTATTTCTCGAAGTTGTTGAATCTTCTCTCCTGGACTTTTCGGCCGACCGTTCGGATGAGGCGGAAAACGATCGAATTTAAACCGCCCGCCATTTGCAACATCGATTAGATTCGCGAGTAACTCATAAGGCTCTGAGGCTTCAACAATATGCCCATATACCCAGAGCCCCAGATGCTGCGCGGCCTCGATTTCCCCCCTCTCAACAATGTAATCGTGAACTCTATACATTGCAGGGATTGCTCGAAGAGTCGTCTCATAAGGGTCCCACCCAGCATCCTCCAAACCACGAACCCGCAAAAGCGAGAGAAGGAACTCAAACTGGCTACGTTGATCTGCTCGGCTGAATGCTGGATCTAGCGCAGTTAGGTATCGAGCTAAGGCTTCTCGATATGCGGGGTTCCAATTTTCAATTCTTTCCCGATCATGCTCGTCGCCCTCAATATTCCAGGTTCCTTCCGCATTTCTGACTAGCGGCACTGCTCTTCTCCTCCCATAAACGTTTGTTTTTGGACCAGCATCAGCATAAGTCAAATTCCTTGAGAAATCGACCAACGTTGGGCTGGCATTTTAGATGGGGATTTTGACAAGGGGGTATTGGGAATTTTCGGGAAGTTTACACCTTGTGGAATCCCGATGGTGCCGTCATTCGATTGGACCACCTGATAGCGGTCGGTCATGTATTTCGGTTTTGGGTCGGATACCGATGGTCGGAAACCGGCCACGAGCGGAAGTTCGGCGCCGAGATCGCACCGCCATAAAGCGGTCCTCAGCCCTGCCGTTGGCGCTCCGCAGTGCAGTGGACAAGTATTTGATACGACTGAGCCGCGAGAACCATGTCTTGGAGTCGGGAAGTCTGCTTAGCGCCTCTCTGAGCTTTGGGCCACCTCCATACATGACAGATATGACGGCGGACAGGTAGAGAAGACCAGCTGACGGAAGGTGGAGAAGCGGCAACAGACCCGGGACGCAATACTGATGTTCGGTGAGGTCGCAGTGCATGGGAAAGAGGCAACACCGAACGAGAATATCCCGGCTGCGTTGGAATCAGGTTATCCTTCTCGTCGAGGCCCCGGTAGGCGACTAGAACGCAACCGAGAAAGGCAAGAAAGATCAAGAAGATCGTTCTTGGCAATCCACCATCTATAACTACAAAGTAGTAGTCACTAAGAGACGGTTGCAGCTCATGCCCGCCAAACAGAAGTGCCGAGGCGGCCGTAAGGAGGGGTAGCGCGATCAAGGTGCGTATTTCGGATATCTGCGGTGGCCCATTTCGGTACAACGCGCCGACCGGTTTCGGATACCTCGTCCGGGGCGGTTCGGCCATCGCGAGGTCCGAGAATCGGCAATCGCCACTGCCTGTGTCGCTCAGCTTACGGGTCGTTGGCGGTGAATGCCTCCTTCAGTAACTCCCTTCTGCCCGGCCATCGCCGCATCCTGTCCGAACAACGTCGATTATTGTAAATGGTCTGTTTCACGTCTTAAGGCGCGTTCCTCTCCCTCGGCCGGATATTGGTACAAATTCAACCAACCATTTGCAATGAATTCATCCACCAGTTTTCACGAAAACAGCGCGGTAAATAAAAAGATCCGTATGTGTGCTGAGGGAATTTCGGATCGATATCAACTTGGCCGATTGTCCAGTCGGAGATGAAGACTTTCAGGTCCGTCTTCCGGATGGCATACATCATGTTTCCCAGCTCGAGACAGTAATAAGCTTAGATATTGGCACCTTGATATTTGCAAAGAGGTTGGCAGTATCTTAGTGGTTGGCTGGATACCGTGCCCAGTTTTGTGAAAAGCGGCGGCTGAGGAGTCCACTTCCTGAAATATCCGTAGCCCTCTGAAATCTAGAGAATCACACGTCCTCTTAGAGCGCTGAGCTATCCTCCAATCGCGGGTCCGTGATACTTTTGTGACAAAGGTTGTGCTAAGCGATCCAGTATTATCCTTCTCTTCTCATGGCGGTCATGGCTAAAAAAATCTTGGTGATCGAAGACGACATGGATATTGGCCGGCTATTGGGCATGCATTTGAGAGATGCCGGCTATACCGTCGACAGTGTGGCCACGGGTGTCGAAGGTCTTCAACAGGGCCTATCAAACAGGTATGACCTCATTATCCTGGACGTCATGCTTCCAGGCCTCGATGGGTTCGAGATATGCCGGCAGCTTCGAGGCCTGCCGTCCTATACCCCGCTTCTAATGTTGACCGCGAAATCATCAGAACTCGACCGCGTGCTTGGCTTGGAAGTCGGGGCTGACGACTATATGACCAAGCCATTCAGCGTTCGAGAAATGTTAGCCCGGGTCAAGGCACTCTTTCGACGGTCTGAAGCCTTTTCGGGAAAGAATCAGAACGTCCATGATGTCATCCGCGCGGGACAGTTATGTATTGATGTGGAGAAACGCAAAGTTGTTGTCCGAGGCAGCCCGTTGGAGCTCACGGCTAAAGAGTTTGATTTGCTCCTACAGTTTGCCCTCCATCCCGGCCGGGTCTTTACAAGGGCACAGCTACTGGATGTGGTCTGGGGCTACGGGCATGAAGGATACGAGCATACGGTCAATTCCCATATCAATCGATTACGCGCCAAGATTGAAAAAGACTCCTCGAAGCCGGACTTTATTTTGACCGTGTGGGGTGTCGGATACCAGTTCTGTGAACGGGATGGCCCACACACCGAAGAGTAATTTATGGCGCGCTCACTCTACGGGAAACTCGCTCTCGTGTTGTTCATCCTCTTTGGATCGGTAGGGGTGCTCTATACCGCCCTCACGTCGTTTACGACGCGCATGTATCAGCAGGAAGTGAATCAGAAGCTCAACCGGGCCTTGGCCCGCAACATTGTGGGCGACCAATTGCTCAGTAGCCAGGGAGAAGTCAGTCCCTATGCTTTGAAGGAATTGTTTCACCTGCTCATGATCGTCAACCCCAGTATTGAGATGTACCTGCTGGATGCTCAGGGGGTGATTCTGAACTTCTCTGCGCCAGCCGAGAAGATTAAGCGATCGGCGGTCTCGCTTGATCCGATTCAACGGTTCTTGACCACCGAGGATACCTTTCCCATTCTGGGTGATGATCCGCGTGATACGAGTCGCCACAAGGTGTTTTCTGTCGCTCCTATCCCACTCACGGGATCGCCCACAGGGTATCTCTATATCGTGCTCGGCGGCGAGGAATATGATTCGGTCGCAGACATGCTGCAACGCAGCTACATTCTCCGACTCAGCTTTTGGGCGGCCCTGGCCGGCCTGGTCTTTGCTCTCCTCGCTGGCCTCGTGTTGTTCAACATGCTGACACGACGGCTCCGCCGGCTCGCCTCGACGATGGACAGGTTCGCGAAAAGTGACTTCTCGCATGCCATATCAATGCGTACGCACGAGCCGGTCACAGAGCGCTCAAGAGATGAAATTGACCGCTTGCAAATGACGTTTAATCTGATGGTCCAGCGGATTCTCAAGCAGGTGGACACCCTCAAGCAGACGGACACGCTCCGCCGGGAACTCGTGGCGAATGTTTCCCATGATCTCCGGACGCCCCTCGCATCGCTCCATGGCTATTTGGAGACTCTCATGATCAAAGAGGAAAGTCTAACAAGAGAAGAGTCACGGGCCTTTCTTGACATCGCACTCAAACAAAGCGAGCGGCTGAGGCGACTAGTCGGCGAGCTCTTTGAATTGGCCCGCTTGGATTCGCAAGAGGTGCACATCGAACGCGAGCGATTCTCTTTGGCGGAGTTGGTGCAGGACGTCTGTCAAAAGGTGCAACTCACCGTGGAACCGAAAGGCATCACGCTCAAGACCAGCTTTCCCGAAGCGCTTCCATTTGTCGTGGCGGATATCGGCCTCATTGAACGGGTGCTGGAAAACATTCTTCATAACGCGATCCGCTACACCAAATCTGGAGGCCTGATCACGGTGTCGCTGAGCCAACAATCACAATCTGTACACGTGCAGATCGCCGATACGGGCTGCGGGATCGCCGCTCAAGACCTCTCACATATTTTTGATCGGTTTTACCGAGCCGATCGGCAGGATCGAGCCGGAGGAGCAGGTCTAGGACTGGCCATCTCGAAGCGCATTCTTGAGTTGCACGGCAGCACGATTCGCGCGGAGAGCACTCAAAACGTCGGAACCACGATGATCTTCGATTTGCCCACCGTATTGTCCTAATGTCCCCCGTGATTCTGCCGGTCCCGTGATAGAAACGTGATCGTTTTGTGAGACCGGCGTGAGAACGAGACGCTATGTTTAGTACAACTCACTGAGAGGCCGACCTTTGGTAAATTGAGTATTGACCGATGCCAAAAGGAGAATTGATCCATGAAACGTATCAAGCAAACATTGATGGTGGGTGCCGTGCTCGGCCTTCTGGCTCTTTTTCCCTCAGCTGGTGAGGCAGGGATGGATCGCGAAAAGTTCCTGAAGGACCCAGGCGTCTACGGCACGTTTGCCGTGTTCCAGGTCGATGAGGAGTGGTGGAAGCTCGACAAGGCGGCCAAGGTTGCTGCCGTCAGTGAAGTGAAGGCCATCTTTCAGAAGCATAGCGACGCGCTCATTGCCGACACGTACCTCTTGAGAGGGCTCGTCGAAAATGCCGACGTTCTCGTCCGAATCCATTCTCTGGAGATCCTGACGAATCAAAACTTTCTCATCGATTTCATGGGAACGGCGCTGGGACAGCATTTGAAGAATACGTACACGTTTAACGGGCTCACGAAAGCTGTCAATTATGTGCCAGGGATGTCCGAGGATCTGAAGATTGCCTTGAAAACACAAACCGATCCAGGACCGAAACCGTACGCCATTATCGTGCCGATTCGTAAAGATGCCGAATGGTGGAACGCGGGGCAAGATGTCCGCACAGCGATGATGAAGGAGCACACCGAAGCCACGGTCCCATACCTGAAGACGGTCAAACGGAAACTCTATCATGCCAGTGGGCTGGATGACGTCGATTTCATCACCTACTTTGAGACCGCAAAACTGGACGACTTTAATAACCTCATCATTGCATTGGAAAAGGTCAAAGAAAACCGCCACAACAAGCAGTTCGGTGCACCGACCCTGCTGGGAACTATCCGACCCTTAGACGAAATCTTGGACATTCTCAGCCACTGAGTACGAGAATGGCATCCGAAGCCGCTCTGACTCCATTAATGAGCTGCCTGTCGCATTTTCTAATTGAAGAATTACCGCGGAGACTCTGCGACTAGCCGGCTCTTCTGGCACGCAATGGCTTCGCTCACGCGATGCTTAAATATGTCATAGGGCAGCTGTAAGCTCCCCCGTCAAGGCGACACTGCCAGTGGAGAACTTCGGATGTTTCATGATTGGTTCTCGGTATTCCGTGGTACAGACGCAGTGAAAATTAGCACGTCTCGCCATGACGGGAAGGTCAAGAATACATCTGAATTGCGTAACGCTGTCCCAGAGATGTCTCGACCAAGGGCGAATCGAAGTGTAAATGAGGGGAAGTCAGCTATTGGTTTTAGGAAATGTGTGACGGTACGAGGATGGAAGGGTCAATAATACCAACGTCGGCATTCGAAAAGACTTGGCAATCTTTGCTCTCTTCGCGATTCCACGGTAGGTTCTAAATCAACTAATTTTGATCCGCTAGGCCTCAAAGAGGAATTACCAAATCAAGGCTCGTTCCATTTCCAGGCTGGGACCAGAGCCTGAAACTGGCACTTATGCGCTTCGCTCGATGTGTCAGGCTCAGCAATCCTTTGCTACGCTGCCTTACTCGGGTGATGTCAAACCCTTTCCCATCGTCCCAGATTTGTACCCGAACTTGATGGGAGTCTCGGGTCAGCTGGACGACGCAGGTCTCGGCCCGAGCATGACGGACCACGTTAAACAGCCCACCGCGCATAATGTTCTGGAGGTGGCTGATCTGTGGCCTAGAAAGACCAACGACCGCCCCCGGCTCGATGCTCACACAAAACACCGTCGAACTGATACGTCTGAAGAATAGAATCAAGGAGTTCAAAGCCTCGGAAAAATCCTCTACAGGTGGGACTTGAGCATGATCACCTATGAGGGTCCGCAACTGAACGATCGCATGATTTAGTTGCTGGATCGATTCGCTAACACGCAGTTTCGCTTCGTTGGGGGCCGTGGTGATCAGCGACTTGGCAGTTTCTAACTGTAACCCGACGGCGTAAAGCGTCTGAAGCGCCCCGTCATGAAGGTTGGCGCTCAGGGTTTCCCGCTCACTGTCAGCCTCACATTGCTCTTGCCCCAGGACCTCCAGGTGAATGCTGCCAACCATGTTGTCTCCTTGTGTGAAATAGACAGCGCTGGAGAGACGAACAGGTTCAAGTCTACGAGATGCGTATTACATGGTAATTAAAACGTCATCAGGAAACTATAGCGTGTCGCGGCTTTCTTCGATTCACCTTCAGGTTCAACATTATTTGTTTTTGGAACAGGCGAATGAATACGTCACCCCCCAGAAAAATCGACTTCTCGGGCCTTGAAGTGGAGAGGGGTTTTGAACGCTACGCCAGAACGATTAGGCAGGGGGAAAGAGGCTGAAGGTCGCTTTGAAGGTTCTATCTTTTGTCCGAATTGGTGAGCCGAGTAGGGACCCGAACCACGAAGACAATACGATCGTAAAACGGTCGTATAGCAGATCTACTTTCCACCCATTCTAACTCACTCAAGCTCACTGGTTACCAGACTGCAAGTCGTTGAAACATCGCCATAAAGGCTGTAAACCGCGCGTCAGGATGAAGGTTCTGAATTGCCCCCAAATCAAATCCCGCCTTCGGCACTACGTGAGGTGCACCTCCTGCTGTGAACGTTCGCTCTTTTTTACTCTGCGGGAGCCCAATGGCAGAGATCAATTCGAGCAGGCCAGATCCGGTTCTGTCGAAAGAAACGCTCGATTTTCCGCCACGCACTCACCCTTGGGAGCCATTTCATAATCTCGGTTGAACCTCGATTCTATTAGGCTACATGGAAGTGTCGGTTTGATCTTGATTGCCCCATTCAAGTTGATCCTCTGATAGCGGTCGGTCGTGTACTTCGGCTAAGGGTCGAGGACTACCATCGGCCAAGTGCGGAAGTTCGGTGCCAGATCGCACCGCCATAAAGCGGTCCTCAGCCCTGTTGCATTAACAACAAAGCTGTGCGGCGCAAACGAAGCGCAGCGTAGTTTGCGTCCGAACGAGAACTTTGTTAGGCACCTGGCCGACCACCTGACGCCTTTAGTGCTGCCAGTGATGTTGCCGCAGACTTTAACTTGGCTTGTCTCTCGTGCTCCTCAAGCAGGTCATCGAGTATTAGCTCAATAGCGAGACGTACGGCGGGGAAAGCAGCCAGACAATCTTCTTCTGATAACGTATGGACGCCGACACTGAGAATGCTATAGAGGCCTCGATTCTGCACTAGAAAGTCTGGCAAGTGATCTTTCATTAAGCTAATTTTCTCGTCCATACGAGACCTGCTGTAGGTGTCCTCATCCCAGCCAGGGTCTTTCGACGCTTCAGCGTGAGACCCTTCAATAAGGGATTCGAAGATGCGACGAAGATATACAAAGGCACCCACTCCAACACCGTGCGTAGTTAAGCCGATTGCTCGGGTTAGTTCTTTGAACCTATCATCTCCGAGTACTTGGCGATACTTGCGAAGATCGGGTAATGTGAGATCCGCAAGGGACGGAATCTGTCCAATCTTCTCCAGAATGCCTTTATGCGCCCTAAACACAAACAGTGCTTGATGTGCATTATTCCTCGAGCAGTAGAACAGCAGAGAGAAAATGTAGTTGGTGTAGTGCGAGTTTGAGGAGTAGTTGTTTTTTCGAGCAGTAAAGACGCTGTGTTGCCCGCACTCAGGACAATGGAAATCCAAAGTTTTTTCAAACTGCTCTAGAGCGAAGAATGGATTGCTCTTCTCATGGTCGTATTCAAACGGCTCGTAAAGTGGCACGCTAAGACAAAAGTCCTTTGCTGAAGGAAGTTCAGGGAATTTGGTGTTCTTTGGTTGCTGTGCAGACATTTAATATTTTAAGTCAGGATGCTTAACAATGTTTAGGTGGATCCATATAAGAGACGGATCTGCCATTTTCTATCCGCGTAAGACACCTTCAATGATCGTGAACAATATCCCATCATCGACGGTGGTGCAATGCGTTACTGCCCATCGAATATGTATCACGGGTCCTTATGCAAATCTGCGTAAGACCCCCATGAGAAGATTCACATCCCTATCCCACTGCAAACGCCTGCCAGTCTCCCTTGGACGTGCTTGGGTGGTAAAGGGGAACCGCCTACCATACTACTCTTCGCGATTGGCAAAAAAGATGCCGTTTCTGAGACCAAACCGAAGCATAAAACGGACTTCAGGGGTGTTCCGCGCTCGAGCACGCACCTTCATGAGGAACACACGCCCCATTAAGCGACCAGTCTGGCTGTCACTTAGTCTGACGGGTGAGCGGAGTAAAACCTCGAAGATTCCTGGCCTAACAGTGTCGTCAAGCACATGTGCAACCATTCTTTTGAACTCTCGCTGTCCTGGATGAAGGGTGAATGGTTGTCGGTCTCCGATGACGCGCAAGGGGAGGTTTTCATCCGCGGACTCAGTTGGGATTACATCCTCGCATGAAATCTCCACTTCCTCGATCGTTTCCGGACTAGGGTTATAGACTGATATAAGCGCAAAGCTTTTTCTTATACCAGAATCTCCGGGCATGGGTGTGAGATACCGATTGTCTCCCTCCCTATATTCGAGCACCAGGGTGGGGGTCTGGATTGCCGCTAGCCTAAGCCGAAGCTCTCCGGCCTCCTCTTGTTTAGCAATATAGATCCGATAGCCACCTTCTAGGAAAACGACGAGGAATATTGTCAACCACGCTATAACCCATCCCCACCAGGGCAACTGCGGAATGATTGCGATGATCGGATATTGTTCATTGTACCGTGGGAAGAACTCTCCTCTTATGAACGAGAGGACCTGTAGTGTCCCCCAGATAGGAATAAGTATCTTGACACCGAACCCCCACAGGGCAGCTTTCCAGAATTGAAATCTCGGGGGAAGATTTTTCATAGCGTTGCTTGCGTTAGGGGTCTGCGTCTACTAAAGCGAGCTATTAGGTTTTACTTTGTGGCCACTGCGAAGCAGTTGCATATGAGGTACCTGCTACCGGTTTGCGGCCAATGAGAAAATCGACGAACGCACCGGCTCCATTGACACACTCATTGATGTTCTACTTGTGGGTGTATCCCATGCTTTTATCTGCGTAAGATTTAAATTCCTTCCAGGCTTCAACAAGCTTGGCTTCAATAGGTGTCATGGCTTTCCCCTTTCTTTAGTATTTGTTTTTTGGACCAGCATCAGCATAAGTCAAATTCCTTGAGAAATCGACCAACGTTGGGCTGGCATTTTAGATAAAGATTTTGAGAAGGGGGTATTTGGGATTTTCGGGAAGTTCACACCCTGTGGGATCCCGATGGTGCCATCCTTCGATTGAACCACCTGATAGCGGTCGGTCGTGGACTTCTGGTTTGGGTCGGAAGCAGCCATTCAGAACAGTTAGGGCGGCTGGTTTGCAGCAGTTTGAATGGCTGCTTTGGAGTAAATCGGTGGCCGGTTTGAGCAGAATACGCATCTACACGGCCCACCAAAGCCGAACGCATACAGACTGCAATCCTCTCCCCATCACCGGCACAGACCACGTGTAGACGGACAGTAGTCGATTTTCCGCCTCAGACAACCGACCAGCGAACGAGAAACTGAGTGTGGTGATGAATAGGACTCGTCCGATTCACTATGGGTGTACCTTCCCCACATCGTCACAAGAGAAGCGCGGCGAAAGAACTCAGCGTGTGCTGTTCTCAGCAGAGTGCACCTCGGAAGGTGGAAAAGTTGTCAGGAGAGGGTGGTGCTGTTCATGGCGAAAAATTATTCCGCACATTTCCCCATGAGAGTCACTGCACCGAACAAATTACGTGTAGATCTCTAGATATTCGGAGCTGACAAAAAGTATTTCCAAAGCAAGATTCATCAAGAGTATTGCGGCCTGAGCAGTGCTCAGACCGCCTGTGAAGAGAAATGGCTGGTAAGACGTTTTACATAGCCTACTGGAAAATTGGAGTGGGAAAAGGGATTTGAATACTCGACCCTTGCCTTGGCAAGACAGAAGTGAAGTATGGTCGGGCCATGCACGGGAGAGAAACCACTTCCACGGAACTTCCACGGAGACTTCCGTGGAAGTTCCAGAACTCACAACCTATTGAAAAGTGGTGAGCCGGCTGGGACTCGAACCCAGGGCCCTCGCCTTAAAAGGGCGATGCTCTACC
>CXWL01138444.1_pt1 | contig 11591 bp, 14 predicted proteins | sample 590931 | NCBI WGS metagenome assembly CXWL01 (sample SAMEA3498368, study PRJEB10139) | groundwater metagenome | biome: water well; material: biofilm material | place: Germany | collected 2015-04-27 | reverse complement strand
CTTCTACGCTCTGGAGGCCCCGATGCGCAACTGCTTTCAGAGCAAAGGGCAGGACATGCTGCAGCACGGGGAGGCTGTCCGCGACAAGTACCTTCAGATGCTAGGAGCCCTACGGGTCGGCGAGCTGCCGGCGGGCTGGCGCTGCCCCACCTGGCTGACGGCCCAATCAGCAGGGCTCTTCCTGGACCGCTTGCCCCGGGACTCCGTCATGGCGTACTACCACCTGTATCACGATTGTGGAAAGCCGCAGGTGCGAGCGGTGGACGAGCAGGGTCGGCCGCACTTCCCCGGCCACGCGGAAGCGTCGGCGCGGGTGTGGCGACAGAACGGCGGCTGTGAGGAGGTGGCGCAGCTGATTGCCCAGGACATGGACGTGCACCTGCTTAAGGCCGAGGACGTACCCGAGTTTGCTGCGCGCCCGACGGCGCCGGCCTTGTTGCTGACGGGCTTGGCCGAGGTGCACGCCAACGCTCTGATGTTCGGCGGGCAGGAATCCCCGAGTTTCAAGGCGAAGCTCAAGCATCTTGAACGAAGGGGGCGGGCGGTTGTCCTGGCCTGGGCACAAGCGGGGCGGGTGAGTTAAGGACGGGGCACGGAGGCTGCGGCCGACCAAAAAACAAAAACGGAGAGCTAAAAAAGCTCTCCGTTTTGAATAAAAAATGCGAACTATCAGGTTAGAAGTAACCGCCAGCAAATCCGCGTTGCGGGTCGCCGTAGGTATTCTTCAAACCGCAGTTTGCAATCCAGTACGCCACCGCGCTTGCTGGAGCACTGCGGATGCCCGATTTTACTCGTCCATCTTCCTGGTGCTTGATGTAAGCATAGGGAAAGGCCGCTCGCGCAGATGCCTCAGAAACCTCCCGCGGAGGGTCGCCATCGAACCACGCCACCGCTACACCTTCAAGGTCCAGGGTGGGCGCCGTCTTCAGGCACTCCAAGGCTTCAGCAATCTGCTGACGCAGCCGCTCAGGGGGGATGCCCCGTGCGGCCGCTCTGGACTTCTCGCGCCAACTCTGCAGTTCGTCCGGTGTCACGCCTGGGCATTGGCCTTGGTAGGCCGCCGTCAGGCAGTGGTCGGCTGCAGCGATAACGCGTTGCTCCTGGGTCGGTTCCTTGCCAAGCAACTTCAGAAATTGGCCGAGGGACGAGCCCTCGAGGTATTCGTGAGGCTGTTTGCCAAAACCAGGGTCTCCAGGTTGATGGTGGTCGATGACCACCTGTCGCGGAAGGCCCATGACGGCACATTCCACAAATACCAGCGTGAACTCGCCCGTCGGGAGAAGGGCGTTGATACCGGTTGCTGCGTATGCATCGTAAGAGTGAACGATGTCACCGCCAACAGTCGCATGGCCATGCAGAAGACCTTCTTCTTTGCAAATGGCGCGGATTGCCTGCATTTCGTGGTCGGGCGCACCCAGCACGAAGAAATACTTGGAGAGTGAGTTTTTGTTCATAAAAGTTGTCCTTACGGGGTATAGCAAACACCGATTCAATGCCGTGCTAAACCCGGGAAGTGGCAACTAAAGCGCGAGTAGGCCGCGGGAAGCCGGCGTTACCCGGGAAATTCGCAAAAACTTTCTAGAAATTTACCCCGGAGGGCTAAAAACTGGCGTGCGGTAGCTATAGATGAAGTCATTGCTCTGGCATTGGCCCGGTGCTTACCCACCGGTCCCCGTAGCCCCCAGATAGGTCTATGGCCAAGGACATTAAAGAATTTTGAGGAAGTATTACCAATGAAAAACAGTCTCTCGCATATTTACTATGCGCTTCTGGTAGTTTTAGAAGCGCAGCCGGCGAACAGCCGTGTATGGGCGGAGGGTGTTCAAATTGTTGAGACGGTGGAAACCGATTCACAAGAGCCTGTGTGGTGGATTCGTGAAGAATTCGCACTGGCAACCCTTTCCGAAGTCCAACTTGATGAGTTGATGGCCAAAGGCTATCTCGCTCAGGCAGGTGCGGCAAAGAACAAACGGCTTGGCCGAGTCACCGCAAAAGCGTTCTGTGTGCTGGTGGGCAAACTCCGCAAGGGGATGCGCGCCGCCGAGTCGACTGCCTCGAAGGCGGTCGCTCAGGACCAGCGGATTCGACAACTCGAGAGCGAGCTGAAGGCATCCCGCGAGCACAACGCGGCGGGCGAGGCGATGTCTCGACTGATGGAAAGCCTGGCGATTTCGTTTAAGCACAAACCGCGGACTACTCCGTTCGTGTTTAAGCGTCAAAAGCCCAGCAAGTTCGCAGAAAACGCCGGTGTGCCTACGCTGTTCCTCAGCGACTGGCACTGGGGCGAAAAAGTTGACCCGAAGCAGATTCTTCACGTGAACAGTTTTGACCTGGCAATCGCGCATCAGCGCGCCGACCGTGTCTTCAACACAGCGCTGGACGTTCTGTTTCGTCACCAGTCAGGAATGACTTATGACGGCATTGTTTTGGCACTGGGCGGCGACATGCTGTCCGGGAACATCCTGGAGGAACTCCGGGCGACCAACGAAGCCGGCATCACCGAGTGCATCCTGACATTGGCGCGAAAGCTGGCGGACGGGATTTGTGAGTACTCAACTCACTTTCCCTGCGTGTACGTTCCCGCGGTTGTGGGAAACCATGGTCGCATGGATAAGTTTCCGAAGGCAAAGAACGCGTTCAGCGACAACTTCGACAACCTCTTGTACCACTTCGTGATGATGCTGGTGGAAGCCAAGCTAGGAAGCAGAAGCAACGTCACTTTTGACCTCGCGACTGGCCTAGAAATGACCTACGACGTGTACAACACGCGTTACCTGCTCACCCATGGTGACCAGGGAAGCAAGGGCGGGGTCGAAGGCGGAGACTTTTGGCCCTCGATGGTCAAGACAGCAGGACGCAAGCAAAAGCGGCTTGAAAAAGGTGGAGCGGGGGGGTTCGACTACATGATGTGTGGTCACTACCATCGCTATGGCGCGGTGTCCAATGTCATCGTCAACGGCTCCCTCAAGGGCTACGATGAGTGGGTTGCTTCGCAGAACTATGAGTTTGAGGTGCCCATCCAGGCGCTGTGGACAACGAACGCGGTGCACGGGATTACGAGCCATGTGCCAATTTATGCGGACGAGCCGATTCTTGATGCTTCGCAGGATGCTGCGCCCATCACCATTTCGTCGGCCATTGCCAACCGCCGCCGTCGGTANNCACATGAGGCGATAAAAAAGCGAGGCTCGGGGACCCAGCTCGTCCTGGTCACGAAACCAGCGGGCGATGCGCAAAATGGCAACGCTCACGGAAACGCTCCAAGCGGCGACCTGCAGCGAAACGACCGCGCAAACGGTGAGCGCCAGGAAGACCGCGATGCCCGCAATCCACAGGCCTACGTGGCCCGGCGACTCGACAGCCATGCTGGCAGTAAGCCAGACCGCAGCGAGCAGAAGAATCGTGAATACAACGGTAACTTGGATTTGCATAAAAATTTCCTGGTGTTTTAACCCTTTGTATAGCTAAAGGGTTTTAGGGAACCAGGTCAAGCTGATACATCGATATAAAGCTGGTTCTTAGACTTCGAGCGATACAACTGACCGGGAACGAAGGCTAATCCGCCTAGTTCCTTACATTTTTTAAAGCTGAAAACCCAGCCGTACTTAATCTTGAATTGATATGCCGAACGCTCAACCTGACTACGAATACCGCACCACGTTTGCAGTGGTCCCTGACGACTTCCCCAACCACGAGCGGATTTCAGCGGACTTGGCACGGGTGTCCCCCAAGCCCCCCAAAGGCGAAAGCTGGCAGCTCGCGGGCACCACCACGGTTAGCAACCGGGCAGGTGTCACTGTCTTGTATTTCTGGGAACGCCCCGCCGCCGTACCGGGTTAAACTATCCCATGCTCGATGTTTCCGCTGCCGCTTGGGCAGTGTTATGGCCCGCCTGGGGAATGCGATGGGCCCTTATCATCGGGCTAGGAAGCATGCCGTTCGTCATAAGGAAGGCTTTCCTTCTCATGGCAAAGCCAATTCCCGTTCGTTTTCCTGTTTTCAAGCAAGCTTGCGCCTTCGCTGCCATGCTTCTAAGCATCTGGAGTTTTCAGTTGGCCGCGGACACCTACTTGGTGGAGAGCGGCGATTTCACCGAACTGGACTCGCAGGTTTGCACGGTCCAGTCACGTAGCTCCCAACGGGTGGACCTCGTCTGCGACGATGGCGGTACTTTCCGTGGCGTAGCCTCGATGGACGCGGCCGCGCCGCAGGGCAAACTTTATCAGCTCCCCCGCTCCAACTTACCAGTTTATTTCGCCCCCTGAACAGGGGAGCTTTCGGCAAGAACAACCAGGTCGAGCCAGGCACTTGCCGCTACCGATGAAAGGTGCGCGGCCCTCGCAAGGAGCTCGGCACGTGAGGTAGGCGAGCCCATCCAGAGCAGCAGCGGCTTGCGGCCCTGCAGATACGCACTTCTCAGCTTGTACACGGAGGCTTCGTCCAGGTCAAAGCATAGCTCCAGCGCCACCTCGCGTCGCCCCTGGCTAATAACGGCATGCAGCCGGCCCTCAACTTTCCGATGCTTTAGCACATAGACTTGTTTGGCGTTGTCGACAAAATCAAATTTATTCTTGTCGCAGAACCACCGTATCAGCTCAAGATACTTCGTGCGCAGTTCCCTGCGGGTGAGGCGCGGAGAGTCCAGCTTCCGCCAGAGCGCCGGGCTGACCTTCTTCAGCAGGAACAGAAGTGCTGCTTCGTCATGTGGAGCAGCCTTATCGACCGGCGGGGTGGCGGGGTCCGGGGGCGCGGCAGGGGGCACGGGCTGCGCCCGGATGGGCAGGGCTGCGCCAGGCGGGACGGCCGGGCCAAACAGCAGATGAATGTCAGATTTGTCGAGTTTCACGGGGAAGCCTCCTGGAGCTTCAACGTGTAGAAAAGAGGCTCAGGCCCACTTGCGCAGTTCGGCGCCGGCCACCAGATTGAGGTGCCGGTACTGCACNNACGTGCACGACGCTATGCCGGCTCTGGTTGAGGCGCAGCTGGCCTGCCGGTAGCACACCGCTGTAGTCAAGGGGGCGGGCCACCGGCGCAGGGGTCGAGGTCGCCGGCTGCGGCGCGGACTGGGTTCCCAGCACCTGGGCGTAAAAGGCGTCTTCAGCCACCGCTTTCTGAGTGTCCGTGGAACCTTCCTTCTTGCGCAGGAACTTCTTTTCCAGGTACTTCTTGATGCGGGCTGCCGGTTGGTACCAAGCGGCGAGCAGTCCAAGGATGCCGCTCGCGATGACCCAGTAGTTCATCAGGTACAAACCAACGAGAAGGGTGGCGCCACCCATGAACCAGTCCAGACGCGTGAGAATTTTTAGGAGTTTTGACATAAATATTGAAATGAGGTCTCTGCCGTCTAGCCCCGAGGTTTATCCGCAGGCCGTTCGAACGAAAAAGTGCCCGGGCGGATGCCGGGCACGATGAAAAATCAGAGGTAGAAGGTATCGCGCGCTCCGAAGCGCTTGACTTGCTTGGCGTCCGAGGGGTCATAAGCTTCTTGCGTGAGGAGGTAGCCGACCCGGTTGACCAGGCGGTAGCCCTGCGAGATGTACCACTTGCCAGAGTCACCCTCGACAACAGTCCAGACCGTCAGGGGCTTGGTCTTGCACGTCTCGATAACGAGGACCAGTTCGGCGCCGAAGGTCTCGAGCATGCACCCGCCCATGCCCGCGTTCTCGTCCCGAGGGTTAGCAAGCGGCTGGAATTGGTCCGCCCAGATATCGAAGTGTGTTTTTGCCATGGTTTCCTTACGAAAATGTGTTCCGCAAATGCGGTGCCTCTCTGGTGTAGGGACAGGACCGTCTAAAGGGCGCAGGCCGGGGCCGCGGTGAAGAAAAAGCCCCTCCAGCAGATGCGGGAAGGGCTTGAATGATTCGGTCCAGGCAGTGCACCGGGCTGGGCTATTGGCCGGAGGTTAGCCTGCGGCGTGCGGTTTCGACGTTTCCGCCGGCTTTCATCAGCACGGTCTTGCACTCGCTGACCGGGTGGCCAGTGTCGAGGTGCAGTTGCTGTGCGCTCTTGTCCAGTGCGACGTGGTCCCAGCTGATGAGCATGCCCGTCGTCCAGGCTCCCTCCTCGAGCCATTTTTTGGCTGCAACGAGGTCTCCGTCGTTATGGCGAAGCGCCTTCTTGCAGTACATCACGGGCAGCCCCGTAGCGTTGCGCAGCGCTAATGCCTGCACCCGCAGGGCCTCTCGGTCGTCAACAGTTCCTGTATTCAGGGTTTCTCCAATTGTTCTGTCTGGTATAGAGCCGGTGGCGCTGCAGCAGGCGGGCGGCGGGCGCCCAAGAAAAAAGCTCCCCGCGTTAGCAGGGAGCTTTGTGAATAGATTCAGCGATTAGTCCTTGAGCCAGACATCGCCAACAGCAGGGCTGCATTCGCCGTGGACGCCGTAAAGCATCAGGAACGACTCAGCGCACTCTGTCATGACCTTGTTGATGGTCTCGGTGGTTTCCTCCACGATTTCCGTGGGAACCTCAAACACCTGCTCGTCGTGCACCTGGTTGATGGCCATCGCAAAAATATGCGGATGCTCCTCGCGCAGAGTCGACATCACGCGGCCAAGAATGTCCGCACCGGTCGACTGGTCTTCATACGACAATGCCGCATTCAAACCGAAGGCATAAATCAACCGCTCACCCAGGGTGTACGAGGCGTAGATGTCCTTCTTCGTGTACTTCATGCCCTTGTCAGGGTCCGGAACGAACACGCTATCGACGGGGTTGAGTTCCGTCCACTTGTGCCACAGGTCGATTTCCACATAGGCGGAGAGCCAGTCGACTCGCACCTTGTCAGCTTCTTCGAAGGTCCAGTGGATGTTGTAGTTTTTAGCTGCAGCTTCCATCAGGCCCAGGGTCTTCATCGCGTACAGCAGGGACAGGTTGCCCACCTTGCCGGTCTGACGATGGTCGCCCAGTTCCTTCTTGGCCTGCTTCAACGCAACAGCCACATCTTCGTTGGACAAGCCCGCGAACATGGCCTTCGGGTCCTTGCCGAGCATGCCCAGCGCGGTCCAGCTGTGGATGTCCATGCCTGGGATGTTGAAAGCATCCCGCAGTGAGCCCCAGTCCGCCGTGTTCTCTTCGTCCGCGCGAACGCGAACTTGCTTCAAACAGCGCTGAAAGCCAGCCAACAGCAGGGTACGGGCCTTCTTGCGATAGGCCTCCCAGTACTTCTGGCGGCGGTCTTTGTTGCCGTCTTCGGTCATCTCCTCGCGGCGAGCTTTCCAGTCGTCAAAGTCCTTCTTCGCACGCGCATCCTCTGCAACCGCTTCTTCAAGGGTAATGACACCCTCAAATACACGTTCGATGACGCGACGAGCATCCAGGCTCACCTTTCGGTCGCCCATGTAGGCTTCCAGAATCTGGTGCTGTGCCCGAATGGCCAGGGCCGCGCCCACGCGCATGTCCAGGGCCGAATAGTCCGATGCCACGATTTTGTGGCCAGGCCGTGCTGCCACGCAGCTACGGAAACCTTGGTCCCGAGGCATTTGCTGGCAATTGGGTTCCGACGAAGAGAGCCGTCCCGTCACCGGGCCGTGGCCCGTATTCGGATGCAGCCTGCAGTCGCCGGAGCGGACTGAGTAGAGCGTGAACTCCTTGGCCATGCCGCCGGCCTTCTTGGCCCGGTTGAGCGCCACCCATACGTCGAACAGGTTCTTGGCGTCCGGATTGTTCAGCTGAGCTTTGCTTCGCCTCAGGTCCTTCTCGCCAATCTTGTACGCGCCAGTGGTTTCGGTCGTGTCCAGCACGATTCCTCGTGCCGTGAACGCCTCGCCGATGGCCGTCTTCAGGTCCGCGGTCACCCCCTTTTCAGGTTCGGCCATGGCCCGCATGAACGGCGCCAGCTTGGGCTCGAGCTCAACCATCTTCTGGGCGGCTTCTTTCACCTTGGCCCACTGAACCTCGACGTAGGCGTCTGCAGATTCCTTGCTCCAAGGCATGCCTTTTTCGCGCATTTCGATGACGTCCATCACTTGCGGCTCGATGATGGCCAGGGGCCGGTGCTGCGCGCGGAGTTCGGNNCGGCGTAGCGGTCGAGCAGCAACTGCGGGTTCGCAATCACGTCCGCTTCCTCCAACCCGAACAAGTCCAGGATGAGGTCAAACGTCGTAATCGTGTCGCCGGTGGCGTAGTCATAGGCCTGCTGGGACAGGAACGGTTCGCACCAGTTCTTCGGCCCCTGCATGTCTTTTGGCACCAGCCGGCCCAGGCGACCCACCGACAAGTCGGCAAGCGACCAGCCAGAGCGTCCGCCTTGGAACATCATCTCGGCGTGGGCGCGCAGTTCCGGGTCCGCAGACTCGTCGTTGCACAGCTTTGCCATAACGATGGGTTGCTCGGGCGCAAGCACTCGAGCAATCAGCATGGTGTCCAGCAGCAGGCTCGGGCGCGCTTTCGTACGCAGACGAATCCAGTACCCGTCGAACCCTGCGTTGTGCGCAATGGGGACGTGCGTAAAAGCCGCCTCGCAAACTTGGGCGCGTTCCGCCTCATTGAGCTGGTCGAAGTCAAAGGACACGACCTTCTTCATCCCGTCGGCGACGTAGAGAACGGACAGCACCCGGGTTCGCAGCGCGGGGTTGATTCCGCGGCGCAGGTCCTTGTTACTGAAATTCTGTTCCTTGCTGGCCGGATTGAGGCCGGTGGTTTCGATGTCGTCCACCTTCCAAGGTGCGTTCTTGATTTCGGCAAGAAGCTCAGGGGTGGGCATGGCCCACGGCACCACCTGATGGGTGTTTGGGTCCGTGTAGACCAGGTCAAAGCCTAATTGCATGTAAAACTCCTTGTTTGAAAAATCTTGGTCAGGCCCGTAAAGAGCCCGTATGTCCTGTGCCGTATAGCGAGCGCCAGTTCGAATGCGCTCGGCCTTTAAAGGACGTGCTCGGAAGGCGTTTTAGGAGGCTATGGCGCCGACGGTGGGGCAGTCGGGCGAGGGCCAGGGGCGATACCAAGTAAAGGAACAAAGGAGGGGAGGGCCGGTGCTCGCGAGGCGTATTTTCACTGCCCGCGAGCTATCGCCTCCGGCAACGCGCTGCCTGTGCCTATACGAACAGTATTCATTTAGGCCACTCAGAAAAAATTAAAATTATGTACAAATACAAAGCCGTCTTTGCGGTAACTGCTCAGGTCCTGGTTGAGATTGAAGTCTCGGCCGAGAACCAGCAGGAAGGCCTTGTGTTAGCTCACGACGCCATCCACAACGCAACTGCGAAGCAAGCCCAGGTTCAGCTGCTGAACCTGGACACCGCGCAGAACATCTCTTTCGACCGGGTGAGCGACGCACCTGCAGAGGAGGCGGCGCCGGCGGGGCCACTGGAGCTGGGAACCAAGTTCACTGTTCGGCTCTACAGCCAGGACAAGTGCGCAGGCGAGCCCGTGCTCAAGACCGACGTTTCGTCGTTCGAGGCATCAAAAACCATTGCCGAGTCAGTCTTGGACGAAACGAGCTCCTACGGGAGCGCTTCCGTTCACGACCAGGCCGGCTCCAAGGTTCTTGAAGTCCAAGCCCCCCGGGGCGGCTGGGAGGTCGAGGCTTACCCGACCAACCAATCCGAAAAAACAACGCGCCATTCGTGGCTGGAGTCCTTCGAGGTCGCCAAGCGGGCTGCACTGCAGCTGCTCGAGCGCAAGGGGATTTCCCATGTTGGCATCAATGACTTTACCGACCGCAAAAAAGGGCCGGTACTACGGAGAGAAATTCGATGAGAAATGCAAGGCTAGGCGAGTTCGTGTGCAACGGCGTGCCGGTCTTCATCGAAGAACCGACCGTCGACACCCCGATGAAGCAGGGCGACCAATTTACGGTTTCGCTCGGCATTCGTGACCAGCTCATGACCATGGGCCTCCAGGACATTCTTCATCTGAAGCATCTGGTTTGCGCTGCAGAAGCGCGTATCAGGCTTCGGCGTGAGCAAGCCGTCAAATCCAGGAACTTGACCCTCGATTTGTGACCCATTCAAAATCCCGCCTCTTACGAAGCGGGATTTTTCTTTGCGCAGTGACTTTAGCTCCCCGGATAAACCCGGGGAGCTAAAGTGCTCATGAGGGAAATCCATCACGCCTCGTTCAAGACGCTCTACACCCAGTTCCAGGACCAACAGTCCCGGCAACACGCGCTTACGCTCTGCCGGCTGATACGGCTGTCGTCCGTGGACGTCGCCGGCGCCATTCGGGACCACGTGCTGGGAGACGACTGGTTCGACTTTGCCCTGGGCTCCCTGCGCAGCCATTTCAAGCTCACGGCGGGCCATGTGTACTTGGCGGCCAGCCTTGACCAGGAAGGGCTAATCAAGCTGGGAAAGACCGGGCAATCCCCGGACGAACGAATCCGCGCCCTCAGTCGTGAAAACGTGGTGCATCCGTTTGTGCTGTTGCATGCCGAACGAGTGCACGACCGTCACTGGATTGAGCTGCAGTGCCACCACCGTTTGACGGAGCAAGGCGTACCCCGAATCAAGGAATTTTTCCCTGCGCAGAAAGAGTTGCTGCGCGAATGTATTGAATTTGTCACCGCGCGAGACAGGACCCTCTTTGAAAAACAGGGGCTGGCCAGCGCCTTACCCCGAGATGCCTCCCTTGCTATCCCCTGACCACTTTTTTTCCTGGCTCAACTTGTTCCTGAACGGGGAGGCCGCACGCATTAGCGCCACAGTGCTCGTTATCCTTTCGGCCGGGCTTTTCGGACGCCTGTATCGGACGAAACTGAACCGTAACGTCCGAGGCGAGAGCGCCAATGTCCTGCGTAGCAAGCTGGTGTGGGTTAAGAACCTCATCCGGCTGACTACTGCTTTCGTGGTGATGCTCATCTGGGCCTCGAAAATCGCGGGGGTCATCCTGTCCGTGGCGGCCCTCGCCGGCGCCATGCTCCTGGTCCACAAGGAGCTCTTGATGTGCGCCATGGGCTACGCCCTGGTCATGCTGACCCACCCCTACAAAATAGGCGACTTCATCGAAATTGCCGGCCACTCCGGCCGCGTCATTGACATCAATGTTTTCTCCACGGTCGTCTCAGAAACCGGCTCGGTCAACCAGCTGACCGGGAAGACACTCTCCTTTCCAAACAGTCTGCTGTTCGCGGGGGCCGTTCGCAACACGTCCGCCACGGGCGAATTCATCGTGACGCTCTTTCGAATGGGGGTGCCGCTGGACACCGACTTCGACCTGGCCGAGGAGTGCGCACTAGACGCCGCGAACCAGGCTACCTCGCAATGGCAGTCGAGGGCTGACGAGCACCTTCGCGCCATTGAGACGCGGGGCTTCCTGGACCTGCCTTCCTCCCGGCCCAAAGTGCTGTGGGAGTCGCCAAACGAAAGGCAGCATGCAATGACTATTCGGTTCGCCTGCCCGATGGCCGACCGTGTCGCGACTGAACAAGAGATTTTCCGCTCGTTCTGGCGCCTTTACCGGTGCAAGACCGCTGCCTTGAAGGAAGCCCGTACCGCGGCTGAACGCAACACAGTGCCGCAACCGTGAAGCTTTCACTACTCGCAGTGGGTTGCCTTCTGGCACTCTGCGCCCAGGCGTGGCCCCGTGCCGACGCGGCCCCGGGAGCCAGGATGCTCGATGAATCGCTCCCCGTGCCGGGCGCGGCGGAGATATGC
>CXWL01112070.1_pt1 | contig 11591 bp, 10 predicted proteins | sample 590931 | NCBI WGS metagenome assembly CXWL01 (sample SAMEA3498368, study PRJEB10139) | groundwater metagenome | biome: water well; material: biofilm material | place: Germany | collected 2015-04-27 | reverse complement strand
CCAGATGCTCGACCTGTCGGCGCGCGAACTGGGCCTGCTCGAGATCCTGCTGGCGCGCACCGGGCGGCTGGTCTCGAAAGAGCAGCTGGTCGACCACCTGTGCGAATGGGGCGAGGAAGTATCGAACAACGCGATCGAAGTGTATGTGCACCGCCTGCGCAAGAAGCTCGAAGTGGGCGGCATCCGCATCGCCACCGTGCGCGGGCTGGGCTACTGCCTCGAGCGCGCCGCCGACACGCCGCGCGACGTAGCGACGCCCGCTGCGGCCAAACCGGGCCACGAATCGAAGTGAAGCAGCGCGAACCGGGACCCGTGCCACCAGCCGCCGGCGTCGAGCCGGAAGGGGCGCTGTACCAGCCGGCCAATCCCGAGCCGGACGAGAACATCCAGCACTCGCTGTTCGGCGAAATCCTCGACTGGATGCTGGCGCCGCTGCTGCTGTTGTGGCCAATGAGTATCGCGATCACCTACCTGGTCGCCAAATCGATCGCCAACCAGCCGTTCGACCATGCGCTGGAAGACAGCGTCACCGTGCTGGCCCAGCAGGTGCGCGAAGTCGACGGCAAGGTGGTCTCGCTGCTGCCCGGCAGCGGGCGCGACATCCTGCGCGCCGACGATATCGACAATGTCTACTTCCAGATCAGCGGGCCGCGCGCCGAATTCATCGACGGCGACCGCGACCTGCCGCTGCCGGCCGAAGACGAACGCACGAGCGGTGCCAGCGTCCAGTTCCGCAACGCCGCCATGCGCGGCACCCCGGTGCGGGTCGCCTATTCGTATGTGAACCTGCGCCCGCTCGCCGCGCGCGGCGAGGAGCCGCGCAGCGCGCTGGTGCAGGTGGCCGAGACGCTCGACAAGCGCGCGCAGCTGGCCAACGAAATCATCAANNGTTCATCATCCTGCCGATCGTGCTGGCGCTGGTGTGGTTCGCGCTGGCGCGCGGGCTGTCGCCGCTGGCCCAGCTGCAGGAGCGGATCCGCGCGCGCCGCCCGGACGACCTGTCGCCGATCGATTCGCGCCAGGTGCCGGAAGAGATTTCGCCGCTGGTGCGCTCGCTCAACGAGATGCTGGGGCGGCTGGCGCAGACCATCGAGATGCAGAAGCGCTTCATCGCCGACGCCGCGCACCAGATGAAGACCCCGCTGGCCGGCATGCGCATGCAGTCGGAACTGGCGCTGCGCCAGCTCGACCCGGACGAGATCCACCGCTCGCTGGAGCAGCTGGCCAAGAGTTCCGAGTCGGCCACCCGGCTGGTGAACCAGCTGCTGGCGCTGGCGCGGGCCGAGAACCAGCCGCAGGCCGGGGTCGCGTTCGAGCAGGTCGACCTGGCGGCGCTGGCGCGCGCCACGGTGCAGGACTGGGTGCAGGCCTCGTTCACCCACCGCATCGACCTCGGTTTCGAACAGCCGGATTACCCGATCGAGATCGCCGGCAATCCGCTGATGCTGCGCGAACTGCTGTCGAACCTGATCGACAACGCCTTGCGCTACACGCCGGCCGGCGGCAGCGTCACGGTGCGCGTGCGGCTCGAGCGCGAACAGGCGATCGTGGAGGTGGAAGACACCGGCCCGGGCATCGCGCCGGCCGAACGGGGCCGCGTGTTCGAACGCTTCTACCGCATCCTCGGCAGCGGCGCGCCCGGCAGCGGCCTGGGACTGGCGATCGTGCGCGAAATCGCCCAGCAGCACGGCGCCGAAATCGACGTCTTCAACAACCCGCGCAGCACCCTCAAGAAGTCCGTCGGCAGCCTGTTCCGCCTGACCTTCCCGCCACCGGATACCGCCCATGACGAAGCCGACTGACACGCCCTTGACACAGCAACCGCCGGACGACGCCGGCGCCACCGCCCAGCGCCAGCTGTCCCTGCTCGCCGCCCGCAGCCGCCACTGGCAGCGCACCCGCAGCCTGACCATGCTGCTGCTGGCCTTGTGGCTGGCCTCCAGCTTTTGCACCGTGTTCTTCGCGCGCGAACTGGCCGGCCTGTCGGTGTTCGGCTGGCCGCTGTCGTTTTATCTCGCGGCGCAGGGCGCCTCGCTGATCTACCTGGCGATCCTCGGCGTCTACGCGCTCGGCCTGCGCCGCTTCGACCTGCGCTTCAAGCGCGAACTTGGACAAGCGCAGCCGGGAGATTCCGCGTGAACGGCGCCCGTGCGCGCTTCCGGCGACTCTCCAGCTACTACCTGTATTTCAGTGGCTGTTTCGGCGCCTTCCTGCTGGCGCTGACGATGCTGGAAAGGGAAGGCATGCCGCGCATCTGGATCGGCTACCTGTTCATGTTCGCCACCATCGTGCTGTATGCCGCCATCGGGGTGTTCAGCCGCACTTCGAACGTCACCGAATACTACGTCGCCGGACGGCGCGTGCCGGCCCTGTTCAACGGCATGGCCACCGCCGCCGACTGGATCTCGGCGGCCAGCTTCATCAGCCTGGCCGGCGGCCTGTACCTGCACGGCTTCGACGGCCTGGCCTACATCATGGGATGGACCGGCGGCTACTGCCTGGTGGCGCTGCTGATCGCGCCCTACCTGCGCAAGTTCGCCCAGTACACCATCCCCGACTTCCTGGCGGCGCGCTACTGCGGCGGCGCCGGCGGCCGCGGCACCCCGGTGCGCCTGATGGCGGTCGGCGCTACCATCATCGTCTCGTTCACCTACGTGGTCGCGCAGATCTACGCGGTCGGCCTGATCGCATCGCGGTTTATCGGCGTCGATTTCTCGGTCGGGATTTTCCTCGGCCTGGCCAGCATCCTGGTCTGCTCGTTCCTGGGCGGGATGCGGGCGATCACCTGGACCCAGGTGGCGCAATACATCATCATCCTGGTCGCCTTCCTGATCCCGACCATGTGGCTGTCGGTCAAGCACGCCGACAATCCGCTGCCGCAGGTGGCCTACGGCGCGGTGCTGCCGAAACTGGCGCAGCGCGAAGCGCAGCTCGAATTCGATCCGAAGGAGCAGGAGGTGCGCGCCATCTTCAGGCAGCGCGCCGACGACTACGCGGCCCGCATCAAGGCGCTGCCGGCGTCGTGGGAAGCGGGCAAGCTCGAAGTCCAGCAGCGGCTCGATGCGGTCAGGCAGCGCAACGGTTCGCTGATCGAGATCCGTGCCACCGAGCGCCAGCTGATTGCCTATCCGAAGACGGTGGAAGAAGCGGCCCGCGTGTGGGCCGAGATGCAGGCGGCGAACCTGGCGCGCGCCCAGCCGCCCGAGCCGCATGCGACCCCGTTCCCGGGGCCCGACCGCGAGCAGTCCGACAGCCGCCGCAACAACTTCCTGGCGCTGGTGTTCTGCCTGATGCTGGGCACCGCGGCGCTGCCGCACATCCTGATGCGCTCCTACACCACGCCGTCGGTGCAGGAGACCCGGGTCTCGGTATTCTGGACCCTGTTCTTCATCCTGCTGGTGTACCTCACCATTCCGGCGCTGGCGGTGCTGGTCAAGTACGACATCTACACCCACCTGGTGGGCAGCGATTTCTCCAGGCTGCCGACCTGGATTTCGTACTGGGCCAACGTCGACAAGCTCAATCCGCTGATTGCGATCGCCGACATCAACCACGACGGCATCGTGCAGCTGGCCGAAATCGCCATCGACGGCGACGTGCTGGTACTGGCCACACCCGAAATCGGCGGCCTGCCGTATGTGATTTCGGGACTGGTGGCGGCGGGCGGGCTGGCCGCCGCGCTGTCGACCGCGGACGGGCTGCTGCTGGCGATCTCGAACGCGCTGTCGCACGACATCTACTACAAGGTGGTCGATCCGGCCGCCTCGACCCAGAAGCGGGTGACGATTTCCAAGCTGCTGCTGCTGGCGGTCGCCTTCATCGCCGCCTACGCCGCCTCGCAAAAGCCGGCCGACATCCTGTCGCTGGTCGGCGCCGCGTTTTCGCTGGCCGGTTCGGCCCTGTTCCCGGCGCTGGTGCTGGGCGTGTTCTGGAAGCGCGCCAACCACGTCGGCGCGCTGGCCGGGATGGTGTCCGGCTTCGCCGTGTGCGTCTACTACATGCTGCACACCAATCCCATCCTGGGCGGCAACGCGGCCGCCCAGTGGTTCCACATCGCGCCGATTTCGGCCGGCGTGTTCGGGGTGCCGGCCGGGATGGCGGTGCTGGTCGCGGTCAGCCTGCTGACGCGCGCGCCGGACGCGCACACGGCCGGCTTCATCGACCATATCCGGGCGCCGGAATAAAGTCGCGTTGACGGAATCGAAAATTTCTTCGAGAACGCCGCGTTTTCCGGCGCCATCCTGTCGCCCAACGCCAGGTATTTGGCAGCCAGGATCGGCCGCACCGGCCGGCGCGACGCGCTGGCCGTGATCGACCTGACTAGCAACAGCGCCAAGGTGGTGGCCGGGTTCCGCTCCGACCTTTCCGACGACTACGAGCAGTACGGCATGCCCGAGCTGGTCGGCGACGTGGTGAAGGATGCGCAACAGTTCAAGGCGACATCGCCGCTGGCCCAGGCGGCGCGCATCAGGCAGCCGCTGCTGCTGGCCTACGGCGGCTCCGACCACCGGGTGCCGATCTACCATGGCCGCAAGTTCTATGACGCGGTCAAGGCGACCAATCCGAACGTCGACATGGTGGTGAACGAGGAAGAAGGCCACGGCTGGGCCTTGCCGAAGAACCGCATCGATTTCTGGACCCGGGTCGAGAAGTTTCTGGACAAGAATATCGGCAAGCCATGACCAGGAACCAGCTGCGGCTGGGGCGAACGCTTAGAACCGGTGGCGCACACCGGCCGTGAACTGCTTGTCGCCCGTGCCGGCTTCCGAGCTATTGCCTTCGGTGTACGCAGCGCCGTTGTGGTTGCGGATTACCGCATAAGATGTGTACAGGTCGGTGCGCTTGGACAAGGCGTACAAATAGGCCATGCCGAGCTGCTGGGCGTCCCGGTTCAGGGCGGTTCTATCGTCCTTGCGGACATAGGTTGCCAAAACCGTGCTCGCGCCCAGCGGCAGCGAGACGCCGAGCAGCATGTCGGTGCTGTCGGTCGAGGCGACCGGCGCCGCACCGCCGAACGCGGCTGACGTGTTGTTCAAGGACGCGCTGTTCAAGCCCTTGTCGACCTGATAGCCGAAATATGCCTTGGCCGGACCGAAGTCGTAATTGGCGCCCAGCAGCGCGTTCCTGGCCTGCTCGCGGTTTTTCAAGGTCGCGGTGTCGTTGTTCCTGAGGTGGTAAGCGACGCGCACATTGAACGGGCCCCGGCTATAGCCAAACGAGCCGCCTGCGGCGCGCCCGGCGGCACTGTCGCCCGCGACCTCGCCGGCAGCATACATCAGGTCGCCACTGAACCCGCCGATGTCGTTGCTCCGGTAGAGGATCGAATTGCCGATTCGAAACCCGGCTGGCGCCATCAGGTTGTTCGAACGCACAATGCCATTGCGCATGGGATCGACGACCGTGTTGAGCGTGGTAAACAGCGGGACGTCCTGCAGTCCCAGCGACACGGTGCCGAAGCTGCCGCGCAAGCCGACGATGCTGGTGCGGCCGAACAAGGTGTTGTTCTGGGTGGAGCCGCCGGTGTCGGCATTGAAGCCGCCCTCGACGTTGAAGAATGCGGCCAGGCCGTTGCCGAGCTCATCGACGCCGCGCAAGCCCCAGCGGCTCTGGCTCGCCATGCCGCTCGTCACGCGGGTCGCGGTGCCGGCGATGCCGCCTTGGTCGACCGATACGCCGACGTCGACGATGCCGTACGGGGTGACCGAACTTTGTGCCAGTGCGGCGCTGCTGCACATTGCCAGGACGGCGAGCGCCGGAATTGTATTTTTCATGCTAAGTCTCCAGGTTGTTTTTATAGGTAAAGCGGGGGCACCGGGCGGCGGCTGGCGACGCCCGGAACGGATGGAACGAGTGGCAGGCCGCATCGCCAGGGTGGCGGCGCGGCTTGTGATTCAGTGGGGCAGGCGCGGCGCTATCCGGCAGCCTTCAATACGCCATCGACGCGGCGCGCAAGCGCAAGCGGATTGGCTGTCCTTAAAGCGTCGGGCAGCAGTGCTTCCGGCATATCCTGATAGCTGACCGGCCGCAGGAAACGGAAGATGGCGGCGCTGCCGACCGACGTCGACCTGCCGTCGGAAGTCGATGGATAGGGCCCGCCGTGCACCATTGCATGACCGACTTCGACCCCGGTCCCGAAACCGTTGACCAGGATGCGGCCGACCCGGCGCTCGAGGGCGGGCAGGAATCCGCGCGCGGCGCCGTAATCGGCTTCATCGATGTGAAGCGCGCCGGTCAGCTGGCCTTCGAGCCCTTCGACAATATCGCGCATGGTCGCCAGGTCGGGGCAGCGCACGATCAGCGACGCCGCGCCGAAGACTTCCTCCTGCAATTGACGGTGGCTGCGAAAAACTGCCGCGCTGGTGGAAAACAGCATCGCCTGGGCGCGGTGCTGCGTGCCAGGCATGCCGCTCGCCTCGGTGCTCACGCCGGGGTGCGCGGCGATTGCCTGCACGCCCGCGGCATAGGCCTGCTGAATGCCGGGCGTCAGCATGGTCGCTGCCGCCACCTCGCTCAGCGCCGCCGCGGCCGCTTCAATGAAGCGGTTCAGGTCCGGGCCGTCGACCGCGAGAATCAAGCCGGGGTTGGTGCAGAACTGCCCTGCCCCCATGACCAGCGAGCCTGCAAACGCCTTGCCGATCGATTCGGCGCGATTCGACAGCGCATGGGGAAACAGCAATACCGGATTGATGCTGCTCATTTCGGCATACACGGGAATCGGCTCGGCCCTGGCCGCCGCAAGGCGCATCAGCGCCGTGCCGCCCGCGCGCGATCCGGTAAAGCCGACTGCCTTGATGCGATGGTCGCGAACCAGTCCTTGCCCGATCTCGCGTCCGCTATCGAACAACAGGGAAAAGGTCCCTTCCGGCAAACCGCAATCGGCGACCGCCTTGCGGATCGCCCTGCCGACCAGTTCGGATGTGCCCGGATGCGCCGAATGCGCCTTCACGATGACAGGGCAGCCGGCGGCCAGCGCGGAGGCGGCATCGCCGCCGGCGACCGAGAACGCGAGCGGGAAATTGCTGGCGCCAAACACCGCCACCGGACCGAGCGCGATGTTACGCAACCGTAGATCCACCCGTGGCAGCGGCGTTCTTTGCGGCTGCGCCGGATCGATGCGGGCGTCCAGGAAGTCGCCGCTCCTGACGAGTGCGGCGAACATGCGCAGCTGCCCCATGGTACGGCCGCGCTCGCCTTCGATGCGCGCGCGCGGCAAACCGCTTTCATCGACGCAGCGCTCAACCAGCGCGTCGCCCAGCGCCAGGATATTTTCCGCGATGGACTCCAGGAATGCGGCGCGCGCTTCCAGCGTGGTGTCGCGATAGCTGTCGAACGCCTGGCATGCCAGGGCACAGGCACGCTCGAGGTCATCCGCTGCCGCGCCGCCGAAAGCCGGCTCCATGCTTTCGCCCGAAGCCGGATTAACTGCTTTGATCGAACCGTTGGTCCCCCGCACAGCGCGGCTACCGATCATCATTTCGCCAAGAATATTCATTTCAACTTCCTTCATCATCAAATTTTTGCGCTTACTTCTGGTTCTGCCAGCTATCCATTGCCGACTGCAGCGAAACGCCCATCCATTTTTCGTAAATCACGCCAAGACGCCCGTTTTTCATGTTGGCAGCGATCCACTTGTTGACCGCTTCGCGCAGCGCCGCGTCTTCCTTCCTCATGCCTATGGCATAAGGCATCGATTTCATCACCTGCTTGACTTCGATGCCCTTCGCCGGGTTGGTTTTGGCAATCGTCGCAAGCGAGGTGCGCGGCGTCACGATGGCGTCGATCTGGCCGGAAGCGAGCGCGGTGGCCACGGTCGCATCGTCATCGAAGCGGACGATCTTCGCGTCCTTGGGAGCGACCGCCGTCAATACCGTGTCCTGCAAATTGCCGCGCACCACGCCGACTCGTTTGCCGGACAAGTCCTCGACCTTGCTGACGGCGACCGCATGGGCGGCGCCGAGCACCAGCTGGTTGACGCCATACGGCTGCGAGAAGGCGATCACTTTCTCGCGCTCCGGCGTGACGCTGAAGACCGAGATCACCATGTCGACTTTCCCCGTCATCAGGTAGGGAATGCGGTTCGGCCCGGTCAGCGGGACCACTTCCAGCTCGACGCCCATGTCCTTGGCAAACTGGCGCGCGACATCGACATCGGCTCCCTGCGGCTGCATTTTCTCGTCGGTCATGCCGAAGGGCGCAATGCCGAGGTCGATCCCGATCAGCACCTTTTTGCGGCTGCCGATGTTGCTCAGCGCATCCGCGCTGGCCGATCCCGCAGCGAGCATGCCGATGCCGATGAATGCGATTGCTGCCAGCTTTTTGAAAGCGTTTATGTTTTTCATGTCTGTCTCCTGGTGGTGGTGATGGTCTTACAAGCCTGACCCGATGAATTGGGCGAATTCCCTGGTTTTTGGCGCGTCGAACAATTCGTTGGGCGGGCCGCTCTCCCAGATTTTTCCTTCGTGCATGAACACCAGCACATCGGCGACCTTGCGCGCGAATGCCATTTCATGCGTGACGAGCACCATGGTCATGCCGTCGCTCGCCAGCTGCTCCATGACCTTGAGAACTTCGCCGGTAAGCTCGGGATCGAGCGCGGAGGTCACTTCATCGAACAGCATCACTTGCGGCGCCATGGCAAGCGAACGCGCAATCGCCACGCGCTGCTGCTGCCCGCCGGAGAGCTGCTCGGGATAGGCATCCTTCTTGGATTCGAGGCCCACTTGCAACAGCACTTCGAGCGCCCGGCTGTTGGCCGCGCCGCGCTCCATGCCCTTTACCGTGGTCAGGGCGAGCGTGATATTGCGTTCCACGGTCAGGTGCGGAAACAGGTTGTAGCTCTGGAACACGATGCCGACTTCCTTGCGCAGTTCGCGCAAGTTGACGCCATTCCTTCTGTGGACCTCATGCCCACAGACGCTGATCTCGCCGCTGTCGATGGTTTCAAGTGCGTTCATGCAACGCAGCAAGGTACTTTTCCCGGATCCGCTGCGGCCGACGATGGCCACCATCTGGCCTTTCTCGACCGCCATCGATACCCCCTTCAGCACCTGGTGCACGCCAAAGCTCTTGTGCAAATCCTTGACGCTGATCACCGGCCGGGCCGGCGATGCGCTCACCGCGGCTACATATGCGCCAAGGTCGCCAGCGCCGATGTGGCGTGTATTCACTGTATTAATTGCGGACTGCATTGAGTCTCCTTTCGAGGCGCCGGCTTGCTACCGAAAGCGGATAGCAAAGACAGAAATAAAAGAACGCCACTGTGGTAAAAACGATAAAGGGCTGGAAGGTCGAGTTATTCACGAGGTTGCCTGCGCGGGACAATTCAACGAAGCCGATCACCGATGCCAGCGACGTGTTCTTCACGATCTGCACCATGAAGCCGACGGTCGGCGGTACCGCGATACGCGCCGCCTGCGGCAAGATGACCCGGAACATCTGCTCGAACCGATTCAGGCCCAGGCATTCGGCCGCCTCCCACTGCGTCCTGGGCACCGCCTGTATGCATCCGCGCCATATTTCGCCCAGAAACGCGGCGCTGTAGATGGTCAGCGAGATGCCGGCCGCGACCAGCGGCGCGAGCTGGAAACCCATGATGCTCAGCCCGAAGTAGGCAAGGAACAGGAGCACCAGCAAGGGCGTTCCCTGCACCAGCTGGATGTACGCCGTGGTCAGCCAGCGCAGTGGCGGATGGCGCGAGACGCGGCACAAGGCCACCACCAGCCCGAACGCGCCGCCGCCCAGGAAAGCAAGCAGGGACAACAGCACGGTCCATTGCGCCGCCTGCGCCAGGAACCCCACATGAAACAGGTTAAATCCAGGCATATTCCCTCCTACAGTGCGGTGCCGAGCTTGCGCCGGCGGGTGAATGCCAATTGTCCGATCAGCCAGAATCCGGCCCGGAACAGCATCGAGAGCGCAAAGTACAGCACCGCAATCACGCCGTACACTTCGAAGCTGCGGAAAGTCTCGGACTGGACCAGGTTGGCCGCCGCGGTCAACTCCTCCACCGATATCTGGGAGGTGATGCTGGAAGCGAGCATCAGCAGGACGAACTGGCTCGACAGCGCGGGATACACGCGCTCCACGGCCGGCAGCAAGACGACATGGAAGAAAATCTTCGGCTTGGACATGCCCAGGCACTCGGCCGCCTCGATCTGGCCGCGATGGATCGAGAGAATGCCGGCGCGCATGATCTCGGTGGTATACGCGCCGATGTTGATCACCAGCGTGATCAGCGCCGAGACCTCGGCCGACAGCTGCAGTCCCATGGTGGCCAGGCCGAAATACACGATGAAGACCTGGACCAGCAGCGGCGTATTGCGGATGGTTTCGACATACGCACCAACCAGGGTACGCAGCCAGGCCACGCTGCTCAGGCGGCCGACCGCGCCCAAGGTGCCGAGCGCAAACCCGATCAGCATTGCCAGCGTCGACAGCTTGACGGTGAGCCAGGCGCCGACCAGCAGGCGGTCCCAGCTGGCCAGCACGGGCATGAAATCGAAGGCGTAATTCATCGCCATGGCTCCAGAATGGCAGCGTGGCGGGCCCTGCCGTGGCGACGGGGATGCGGATACATCATGAACGGTCTCCTGCTTGTTTCAATAGCGGCTGGACTGCGCCGCTTTTTTTATCGTTAGGGTGCGATCGGCAACGCCGGTACTGTCAGGTGATGGCGCCGATCTGCCAGGGCACGAATTCATTCTGGCCGTAGCCGTGCAGCTCGCTCTTGGTGGCGGTGCCGGACGCGACCTCGAGCATCATCTGGAACAGCCGCGCGCCGACCTCATCGATGCTTTCGGTGCCGTCGAGGATGGTTCCGCAGTTGAGGTCGATATCGTCCTGCTGGCGCTTCCACAGCGCGGTATTGGTCGACAGCTTGAGCGAAGGCACAGGCGCGCAGCCGTAGGCCGAGCCGCGGCCGGTGGTAAAACAGATCAGGTTGGCGCCGCCGGCCACCTGGCCGGTGGCCGACACCGGGTCGTAGCCTGGCGTATCCATGAACACCAGGCCGTGCTGCTCGACCTGCTGCGCGTACTCATAGACCTCGACCAGGTTGCTGGTGCCGCCTTTCGCCACCGCGCCCAGCGATTTCTCGAGGATCGTGGTGAGGCCGCCCGCCTTGTTTCCGGCCGACGGATTATTGTTCATGTCGGCGCCCATGCGCGCGCAGTACGCCTCCCACCAGCGGATGCGGGCGATCAGCTTGTCGCCGACCGCGGCGCTCGTCACACGGCGTGTCAGCAGGTGCTCGGCGCCATAGATTTCCGGCGTTTCCGACAGAATCGCAGTGCCGCCATGCGCCACCAGCCGGTCGACTGCCGCGCCGAGCGCGGGATTGGCCGTGATGCCGGAGTAACCATCGGAGCCGCCGCACTGCAATCCAACCTTCAGGTGGCTGGCGCTGACCGGCTCGCGCCGCGCCTGGTTCGCGTCCGGCAGCAGCGCCTGCAGCTGCGCAATGCCGGCGGCAACGGTACGCGCGGTGCCGCCGCTTTCCTGGATCACCAGGGTGCGCAGCTGCGCTCCCGGCTGCAGCCGTTCCGACGCGATCAGGCCGTCGATCTGGTTGGTTTCGCAGCCCAGGCCCACGA
>CXWL01014391.1_pt1 | contig 11592 bp, 15 predicted proteins | sample 590931 | NCBI WGS metagenome assembly CXWL01 (sample SAMEA3498368, study PRJEB10139) | groundwater metagenome | biome: water well; material: biofilm material | place: Germany | collected 2015-04-27 | reverse complement strand
TTGAAGGCCTACCGAGCCCCCCTCGGCACAGTGATTTCACGATCCCATCGCACCATCCAACGCACGACGACCCTCCCCGGATACCCAGATGGCTCGTATATCGGCATCACCTTTCACTCCTCGTTCACGAACAAAGCCTCCACCATCGAGACCGTGGTGCTGACCCACGTGCCTAACGGACGCTGGAGCGTCATCGGCTACACGATGAACTAGCCGCTTCACAGACATCGGAGACGAACATGTTCGCATGGTTGCACCGGTTCAATTCGACGCCTCCCGCACCTCAAATCTCCCTGTCAGAGATTGAAGCAATCCTGCGTCATGAAGGGCNNACAGCCCCGCGGGTTTCGACGGTCTAGGACTCGCCCCACGGCCCTGGCCTGGTCCCCCATCCCCCGACTATCACCATCGAACAACCCTTGTGGACCCACCTCCCCATCTCAGACGCCCAGTACTTGAACCAAGTGAACCCACGATGTCCTGCCCGCACGGAGATCGAGCATCACTCGACCAGCACCCTGAACCAAGACGAGATGAACCCTGATGCATACACTCACAGCCGCACCGACCACCAAAGCTCATTGGCTTGCCCGCTATCGACGACTCGCAGACGTCGTCTCCGGCCTCTCCCCTGACGACCCACGCTTTCCCGTCATCCTGCAATTACTCAAGGACTGCGAGGGACATGAACGCGGCGGCCACGATCAACGATTTATTCAAACGGCGAAACAGATCGTCACACTCATGACACTCCCCACCTCCCTCCCCCTGCCACACGACAGCGAACCGCCCCATGCGCCAACGCTGTAGCACACCTCAGTCCACCACAACACGGAGCCCCCATGCCGACAGCCCTCACCGTCATTGAACAATTTCAACGCGCCCGCCGCGTCTCGGTCCCCATCTTCGCCATTAACACGCCTGACCCGGCCAGTACCATGCAGGCTCTGATTCAGAGCACGATTCGTCCACCGACCTCGACCGGAGACCCGGACACCGTCACGGCCATCGGAGAATCCCCATTCCCCCTACTCAAATGGGATCTCTCCCACGGACTCATTGGGCTCAATCAATTGGGTCACGATCTACAATCCAACCACATCGAACCAGCCAACCAAGACGGCACCCGTGATCCCGTCGAGGCCCTCAACATTCTCGAACGCTGCCACGGACGGCTGATTGTCTTCATCCAAGGCGCGCATCGCATCTTGCACCATGACGGCGTCGTACAAGCGATTTGGAACTTGCGCGATCCATTCAAGAACTCCGGCGCCATCCTCATCCTGCTCGGCGTGAACATTACGCTCCCTCCGGATCTGACCCACGACGTCATTACCGTCAATGAACCACTTCCGACTCGTGACGACCTTGACCGTATTTATGCCGATCAACATCGCGCGGCACACCTCCCACTCCCATCCGACGTACAGACCGCTCCGGCCCTGGACGCACTCCAAGGACTCGCCAGTTTTGCCGCCGAACAAGTCATTGCCCTCGCCATGCAACCCACCGGCGTCGACATCCCTCAACTCTGGGCCCGCAAAAAACTCCTCATCGACGGCACCCCAGGGTTACACATTTGGAATGGGACCGAACGATTTGACGATATCGGAGGCATCGAAGGCATCAAAGCCTGCGGGCATCGGATCATCCAATCCAAACGGCCCCCCCGCGCGCTCATTGTGCTCGATGAACTCGAAAAAATCATCGCGGGAGCAAGCAGTGATGGGCCTTCGCAATCCGACATCTCGCGTCAGATTCTCGGCACCCTCTTAAGTTATATGGAAGATCATCAAGCGGGAGGCTTACTGCTGACCGGTCTCCCAGGCACCAGCAAAACCATGTTTGCCAAAGCGATGGGCGCCGAAGCCGGCATTCCGACCATTCACTTCAATATCAACGAGGTCAAAGGATCGTTACTCGGCGAAACCGAACGGCAACTCCGACAGGCCTTGGAGATCATCACCGCGGTCTCGCAAGATCACGCGCTCTTTGTCGCCACCAGCAATGCCATGTCGTGCCTCCCCCCAGAACTCATCAGACGATTCACGTACGGCACCTGGTTCTTCGATCTCCCCACCGAGCAGGAACGGGAACACATCTGGACCTTGTATCGCAAGAAGTATCACCTCGATCCCAGCGATCCCGCTCCAGAGGATCGGCAATGGACCGGGGCAGAAATCTTTCGATGTGCCAAGCTCAGTTGGGAGTTCGACATCACACTCCAGGCCGCGGCTCAGTACATCATCCCCATGGCCGTCAGCGGGAAAGACGTCTTAAAGCGACAGCGCGACCAAGCCAACAACTCCTACTTATCCGCCGCAACTGGGCGCGTCTATCGAGTCGACACGGACATGCCCCGAACAGGCCAGCGCCAATTCGCCCAGAACAACTAGAGACCTCACCACACCACCGACACCGGCACACACAGAGCTCCCGTACAGCGCACCAGTGAACCTATAACTCCCCTGAGGCCCATCATGACGATGACCATTGAAAACAGCCGTACCCCGTACCCCGGCATCTCCATTACCCGAACGGGTCAACCCTTTCGACCCCTGTGGGATCAAGCCATTTGCGTCATTCTCACCATGCACAAACTCGGCATCCGACGTCGAGTGACGAAAGCGTCGAATCCCGACACCCTCGGGGCCAACGACGAACCGCTCTTTGCTCTCCCGGACACCACGAGCCATTCACTCCTCTCCATCGAGACCGATGAAGCCCGCATTCTCGTCACCAAACGCATCTTGGACTGCCCTGAGTATGAAGCCATCCTCACCCTGTATCGAACGACCAGACGCCAGATCAACAAACTCATCCTCCCGTCAGGCATGAAACCCGGCGTCTATCTCATCCCCTTAGATCTCCTGGAAGAACTGAACACGATTCTCGCCAACGCACGCCAGGCGCTCGTGCCGCTCGTTGACCAATTCTGCCACGTCTATCCACAATCCATCGCCAGCGATCAACTCAATCTCAAAGACGCCTACGACCCGCATGACTACCCGGATGCCGACACCGTCCGTCAGACGTTCACCATCGAAACGCAATATATCACCTGGGATTTACCGTCAAGTCTCGGGTCCGTGAGTGAAGCGCTGATCCAACAAGAACAGCAGCGGGCACGCACAAAAGTCCAGACCATCTTGACCGATATCACGACCAATCTGAGCTCGGTCATGCACGAACTCGTCACCCATCTGGTCGATCGCCTCGCCCCCGATGCCAACGGCAATACCAAGCGCTTCCATGCGTCGACCGTCACGAATCTGATGGAATTTCTCAGTCGGTTTCAGGCACGAAACCTGGGACAGAGTGTGGATCTGCAACAGATCGTCGACCAGGCCAAAGGATTGCTCTCGGGGATCACGCCCACTCACGTCCGAGACGATGAATCGATCGCACAGGGATTACAGGCCGGCATGCAACACGTCAAAACACAACTCGATCAGCTCCTCGCCACACCGCCCACCCGACAATACCAATGGGACGACGCGGCCTAACACGCACTCCGTCAGGCACCACACTCCCGTACGCAAAGGATTCCGGTCGACATGCCCATCACTCCACAGGATATTGCCCACCTCAGGCACAACATCCATCTCATTGACTATCTGGCGACCTTAGGCCATCACCCCGTGCCAAGCGGCAAAACACCCTATCACGCGCTGTATCACTCCCCGTTGAGAAAGGATCTCAACCCGTCCTTCTCCGTCTCGTTCGTAGACGGAACCTGGTTCTGGTACGACTTCGCGCAGCCCGATCACCATGGCGACATCATCGATTTCGTCCAATCGTATTTCAATCTCGAGTTCACGGCCGCAGTCCACCATCTCCTCCATGGCGACCGGAGACCGTCCCCGCACACCACCCCCCTGCAGGCACCGACACCACAAACCGACACGGAACGGGCTCACTACGCCCGAAAACTCTATCATCGTGCCAAAGCCAATATGACCCCNNGTACCGACTTCCCTACTACGCCCACCTTGGGGCCGTCTGGCTGCCACTCGGAGAACTCAATTTACCCTACATCGCCTTCCCCCTGCCCTCGCCGAATGTCCATTTTATGCAAGGACTCACCTGTCGCGCACTCCGTGATGTCCCGAAGGACTTCCGACGACGCTTCCGAGGCAATCCGTCCCCTTGGATCATGCGGCGACGCGACGCCCCCATCTTAATCACCGAAAGCATCACCGACTGTCTGAGTAGCGATGTCCTCTTTGGCCCCATCTTTACCCTTTGCGCGCTGAACGGGCTGCCCAAACCCGAATCCGTCTGGCCCTATCTCGAACGACTCAACCCGAAGATCGTCTATCTGGCCCTCGATAACGATCGCCCGTCTAACGATCCGACCGTCAAACCCGTCAAAAAGGGACCTGATCTCCAACACGATCTGGTGACGCTCCTGTCCTCAAAAGGGATTCACACGATGGAAGTCCGAGTGCACCATCAGGCTGGCGTCAAAGACCTCCATCGACTCTGGCTGCAACAGCCGACCCGCATCTCCGCCTACCATCTGTCACGATCGGGGATTCACCATCCTGCCCAATCCCTCTCCTAAGCAACCTGTCACCGCCCGGCACCGACTCGACACAACCATATGTCTACGACAGCACCCATCAAACGATCCCACCATCTCCCTACGCCCTGGACGGTCGATGACGATGCCTATCTGCGCTCCGAATACATGCCTGATCGCCGCGGACACGTTCGCACCATCGCCGAACAGTTAGGACGCACCGTGCACGCGGTCAAACGACGCGCGGGGCTCCTCGGACTGCGACGCCCGAGGCGACAACAGCGGTGGAATCCTGACGAAGAACAATTCCTCCAGAACCAAGCCGGCACACTCCTCACCGCGACCTTAGCGAAACGGCTGAACCGNNGCAAACTCCAGATTCACTACCGCCACACCTCACGCCCACATGACGCCTGGTACGTCACCGAACACGCGATCCTGACCTTTATCGAACAGCATCCACTCGCCTTCGATCTCCACCGCGTGGATCAAATCTGGTTTCTCGATCTCCTCTTCGATGGGAAAATAATGGCACACGCCCTTACCACCCTCGCCGACGACGCCCGTCACTCCGCCTAACCGACACAAAGGAACCTATGCGCTGCACCATCCCTCTTTCCACCCTCTTGCCTCTCCTCAGAGACTGCATCAATCTGCTGGCCGCCAAACCCTCTCTGCCCATCACAGGGCATCTCCTCCTGACCACACACGACGATCACATCACCCTCACCGCGACCAATCTGGAGACAACAATCGTGGCCCAATGCCCCGCCTCCATCGTGGAAGCCGGCACCGTCACCCTCCCTGGGAAACAGCTCTATGACATCGTGAAAGAACTATCAGGCGAGACGATACACCTACAGCACAAACCCCATACGCTCACGACTACCCTGACCTGTCAGAAAAGCCGGGTCCAACTGATTGGACTGCCTCCTGCAGACTTCCCCGCCATCCCCTCGCAGCACACCACTCCCCTGTTCTCGCTCCCGCACACCGCGTTGGACCTCTTGCTCCAGGAAACCCTGTCGTCTGCCGGACCACTGGGCCAGCAGGGCCTCAATACCATACGACTCGAATGGCAGCCCACCCAGATGCCCACGATTCGAGCCGTGGCCACAGACGGCAAACGCCTCACGCAATCACAAGTCTCCACAGGAACCTGGCTGACGACTGCACCGACAGCAGGGCACGCCCTGCTCTCCCACAAAACCGCACAGATCCTCCATCGACTCTTCCAGTCCACCAAAGAGGCCATCGTTCAGATCGGTCTCGCCGAGGCCGTCATGACCCTCACCCTCCCGACCCTCCAGCTCTCCACACGACTCATCGACAGTCCCTACCCACAGTACGAAAATCTCACCCCGGCACAGCTCACTCCCTGCCTGAACCTCATGAGAAAAGACTGTATCGACTCGCTCGGCCGGCTGACCATCATCGCGCCACACGACAATCCGGCCATTGACCTCCACCTCACGCCCACCGGACTCGTCCTACAAGCCGACAACCCTCAACTCGGGTTCGCGCGAGAAGAAATCTGTGCCACCATCCGACGCGAAGGCTTCACCGTCCGGCTCAATGCCCGCTACCTCCTCGATGCCCTGATCACCGCACCCGCTGATTGCATCACCCTGCATATGGACACGCCTCACAGCCCCTGCATTCTCACCAACGGGGATCGCGTGAGATGGAAGGCCATTATTATGCCGATGCGGAGGGAGGAACCGGCGCCCACACATCCGACATAAGACCATGCGCCACCGCACACCGGCACCAGTCCTCTCGCGTCCGACACCCGACGCGGGCCTGTAGGGCTCGATACCGATCCACCACCTCAGACTCGTGGCACCCCCATTGAGTCGACAATTCTGCCCACGATGCCCCCTGAACCATACCAACCACGACTCGAAGATCAGACTCGGACAGGTCATGAGGACTGCACAGCAAAAGAGGAGTCCGACCAGACCAATCCCGCATCCACCGCATCTTGACCGAATCTGGTACCCCAAACCCACCGGACAGCACCACATCAACCACACGACAAAATTCGTGATGTCCTGCCGATTTCACAATATACCCGTGCCCCCCAGCCGCCAGCGTACGAGCCACAAGCCATCCCTGATCGTATAAGGAACAGGCTAGAAGTCGTGCCGTCACGAACTCTGTGCGAAGACGACGGATCAGACCAAACCCTGATTCTTCTGGAAGTGATAAATCCACAAAGATGAGTGCCGGGGCCCTCTCGCGACCGACCCGCACGGCCTCCTGACCTGTCAACACGCCTTCCACATCATACGAACCACTGTGACTCAATCCCTGACCCAATTCCAAGTGACGACGAATACCTTCTCTCAGATAGCCGTATCCATCCACCACGAGCACACGCATCATCCGACGCGCCAACTCCAACGACCCCACTCCACCATAGATCCTCCTTCATAGACCGTTACCAACCATCCGCACTCACAGATGTTCAAACCTACCGAGTTCTACGAGACAGGTCCAGGTGTCAACAGCCAACACGAACACCATGGTCACGACCCGCCCTAAAACTGACACGTTCATTCACCGCCCGACAATACCTCACCGTCCGCAACACGACTTCCGTGCCCATGACTGACGTCACAACATACGCCTAGACATAGCAAGACCCTCACACGTGAGACAGGAACACGCGTGGACCAACCAGCGCACGATCGACAAGGAGAACCCGACACAGACAGCTTGAACGCAGACGATCACCGTCCGCAACCAAGGACACCAGACAGCAGAAACTTCACGAAGCAGGACGACACCACACCAGGCACACCCACAGATCAACCACCCCTACACCGACACACAGGCAACACAGATCTCACCGACACCAACTAGCGTGAGACCTCCAACGCACGAGGAGATCCCACCCGATGCGCCACACCAAACCGATACAAATCCAGCGACGTTTTCAACCCACACAGACGCATAATCTTGGCACGATGATACTCTACGGTCTTCCGAGTAATACCCAACACCACCGCCGTCTTTTCAATCGTCATCCCGTCCACAACCGCCTTGAGGACCTCAAGCTGCCGTTCTGTCAATGACGGAACAACGGGCTGATTCGATAGAACCCCCACTTCACGAAGAATCACGTCAGCAATATAGGACCGACCCGCAAACACCGCGCGTACGGCCCGAAGAAATTCCTCTGTCGTACTTTGTTTACTTAAATACGCATTCGCCCCGACATCCAGCGCCTGTCGAACAGAGCTTCCATCCTCATGCATACTGACAAAGATCAACTTGACCGTACTCGAGCGGGCCCGCATCTGGCGCGCCACTTCTAATCCCGTCATATCCGGCAGCGAAACATCTAGGAGCACAAGATGAGGACTGAGACTCTCAAATTGCCGCAACGCTTCGGCGCCGGAGAACGCACTCCCCACCACGTCCATACGTCCAAACTCACCACTCCCTTGCACAATCGCTACATACTGACGAAGCCCTTGATGCATGAACGCATGGTCATCAACAAGCAATACCCTCACGATGCACCCTCCCTCCGTCCTGAATAAACAGCGCCACCGTTGTCCCTACCGTACACGTGGTCTCAATCTTGAGAACCGCACGAATAAGATGCGCGCGTTCCGACATCCCCAAGTGCCCAAGCCCAGAATCCCGATCGACGCGGCCGTCTACTGAGTTCTCAAACCCACACCCATTATCCGTCACACAGAGGACTAATTCCGATCCCTGGACACCAAGGCTCAGCCTGACTCGCGTCGCCTGGGCATGCTTCTCACAATTATGAATCGCCTCTTGCGCAACACGGTACACACAGACAGATTCTTCATACGTCAGCACCCGCTCCACCGACTCCTCACACGCCACCTCGACCACCCATCCCTGACGGCGCCCCGCATCCAACAATAACCGCTCCAAGGCCCCTGCGACTCCCGCACGTTCTAACGAGGACGGATGCAACCCGAACGACAATTCACGCGTCCGCTGCACCACCCCCAACAACTCTTCCCGATACTGTCCAATCCACCCCAACAATTCGTTTCGCCCGGTCCCTGGCACATCCAACACCGCTTGCATTTGAAAGATCAGCCCCCCCAACTGAGTCGCCACAATATCGTGTAAATCACGTGACAGCACCCGCCGTTCTTCTTCTGCCGCCACTAATAGTTGACGATTCAATGCTTGGATACGCGTCATATGATCGAGAATCTCCCGCTGCTGAAGAGCACTACGAAGATGTTCCTGGTGTAACTCCCGGTCTTGCTGCATCACTATCTCTTCATACAGCCCCACTAACACTTCAAATCGTGCGCCATCGCCATCACCGAGACACCCCTTCTGCGCTATCCCGCTAGTCGAACACCCCACACCCCTTGCCTCACCGGCGGTCACCACAGCCATCCGCTCAAGTCCTAACCGAATATTCAACGACAATATTCGAATCAGAGGCAGCACGGACTGCGGGATGACTTCACGCGAAAACATCACCACAAAAAAACACTCTCCATTCTGAAATTCACCCCCAAATCCAATCACCGAACGAATCTGATATGGTTCAACGAACTCGCTCTGCGCAGGAACATACGGACTCTTCCTCGCATCAGGCACATACAAGATCTGCAACCCTGGTGTCATCACCGCATCGACATACCCACCGATACCCGGAGACGGGATAATCCGTCCAGACGGCGAGGTCCGGACCGACTCCATCAATAAACTTAGCATCGGATACTGCGACACAAACGTGGTCTCATTCACCGAGACACAACGATACCGGGAGGACAATGCCGGATCACACCAGCCGGGATGCAGCCCATAGCTCCCGATCAGTTGCAACACCGTCTCACCACGCGCCTCACCAAGAACGGCCTCTTGCTGAGCCAGATACGCACGATCAGCATGATTCAATGTCGCCGAAGGAACGGTCTCAAACACGCGCACCAACGGACACACCGGTTCACCCTCTCCTGACCCGCGAAACGACTCATACAAGAGATGCGCAATCCCTTGTGCACGATCACACACCGACGTGGCAGACACCGCAATATGCCGTAAGGACAACCCAAGCTGAGAGACGTCACTCAGCGTCAACCGACTCCAGGCACAGGAGACCTCTGGCTGCACATACGCCTGCAATGCTCGCTCACCCATCACACACCCTCCACGATCAGACGGTGAGACCATACGGGTATTCGGCTCGATCATGCTAGTGGCCGAATGGCCAGTAGTATCCCTACGTAGTTCAGTTCAGCACAGCACAGCACAGCACGCCACCATGCCGACTCTGCTCACATCACATATTCGTGAGTAAAATCAACATCCTCACAATGCATGTATTAGGAAGTACTCACGCGAGCAGACACATCTAATCAAAGACGCCCTGTCAGACAAAGACAGACAGAGACAGGTTCGTAACTTAGCCGGAAGATCGATTTGACAGTTTGCGAGGGAGAACAAGAAATATGAAGAAGAACGACTCGACTACAGATACCTCGCCCCTAACCCTACACTGCAGGCCCGACACACAGTCCACGGACACACCCACCCACCTATGACCTGGACTCCAGCAACCCTAATTCCCTCGCGGTCGACACTAACTGCATCCGATTACAGACATCCATCTTCCTCAACAAACGAGCCACATAATAGCGAACTGTACGTTCGGTCATGCCGGTAATCTGCGCAATTTCTCCATTCGTCTTCCCCCCGCTGATCCAATGCACCACCTCACGATCTCGAGGCGAATACTTCTGTCGTCCATTCTGATCAAGCAAACGACTCCACACCACGAGACTGTCATGCAACCGATCCAGCACATACCCAATCACGGGCTTCAGACGATCATCTTCCCCGGCGTCAGAACCCGCACACGAGATGAAGGAAATCCACTGAGACTCCACATCCCGTCGAGACGCCGAGACCCCATACCGCATCCCAAAAGAGGCCGCTCGATCGAACACCACACGTTGATCCACGGTCCCCTCTAAGTTCATCTCAGCCCAGGTCTTCGTAAACCCACGCGAGGTCAATACAGTGATCATGATTGGATCCAGTTGATAGTAATTCTTCTCAAAATATTCCTGCAGCCACACGTCCGGATACCCAACATTCAATAACCAATGTGGCGTCTGAGACACATCCCATCCCTCTAAATAGCTGGCATCAACATCTTTCGCCAAAATCACCCCACCTAACACATACGGAAACGGAAAGGACTTGCGAACCAGTCCCAATATCTCAACAAAATCTTGCTTCGTTTGCGCATCGACCGTGTAGTGTAAAATCTCGATCAACCCGAGAATTTCGGACCTCGTAAGCTGCTCAACGAGATCTAGTCGAAATGCTTCCATCACCCTCCTCTCCGTCAGAGAATCAGATGCCACCTTCGACACCGCCGCCAACCAAGCGAGACTCCCTCACCGCAGGCATCACACCTCGTCCTTACTCGACCCACCCCACAGCAGTCCCCGTTTGCGCGCCGCCAGTTTCAATGACCAAATAAAATACGCGGCCTTCGGCTTCTTCAATTCCCCACGCACCGCCCGCTCCTGCACTTCCCCCATCGCTTTGTAGATCGCCGTGCGATCCAAATCCCGCACCGCCTGAAGCCAAAACGGATAGTAACTGCCTTCCCGACGACCTAAGAACCGATAGATTTCTTCAATCAACTATTGATGAATCGCACGCGTCACTGCCGGACTCGACCCCATCGAACTGCCTTCCCCCGCCGGCCGATCGTCCAACACATCACGCACCATCGGCGGAGGATCGCCATCCACCGCCTCGATCGCCCGTTGAATGCGATCATCCTGCAATGCCTGATACGAGGCCCACCACTGAGTGCCGGCCACATAATGAATCCGAAAATCCTTCTCCCCCATTGGCTCGTACCACCAGCCATCCAAAAGCCCCACCCGCTGCAACTCTCGATGACAGGGATCCAGCTGCTGGCGTACACGCGATAACGCCGTAAATTTCCCCGCCTGGGCATTTTCCACTAATTCGAGATACGACAAGTCGGTCCGCCCACCGCCCATATGAAACAGATGATGCAACGCTTGATGCAA
>CXWL01008694.1_pt1 | contig 11593 bp, 13 predicted proteins | sample 590931 | NCBI WGS metagenome assembly CXWL01 (sample SAMEA3498368, study PRJEB10139) | groundwater metagenome | biome: water well; material: biofilm material | place: Germany | collected 2015-04-27 | reverse complement strand
GGTCGATCTGGACGGCCTTGTGCAAGCGGTTGTCTCGCGCGGAACGCTGCGGGCCTCGACTGTGGCGGAAGAGGCCGATGTCTTCGTGATTGCCGTGCCGACCCCGGTTGGCCCCGATCATGCCCCTGATATCTCCTACGTGCTGCAAGCCGCGCGGACGATCGCGCCCGTCCTCAAGTCGGGTAATCTGGTCGTCCTTGAATCGACTTCTCCGGTCGGAACGACAGACGCGATTTGCCTCCTCCTTGCGGAGCTTCGCCCCGACCTTGCCGTGCCGGGCTGCACTGAAGCGACGCCCGACCTGTTCATCGCCTACTGTCCCGAACGCGTTCTTCCCGGCCGGATATTGTTCGAGCTGGTCAATAATGACCGCTGCATCGGCGGCGCGACGCCGCGGTGCGCACGCAAGGCGATGACTTTCTACCGCCAGTTCGTGCGTGGTGAATGCGTTACCACCACGTCCAAGGCGGCCGAAATGGTCAAGCTCGTTGAAAACAGCTTCCGCGACGTCAACATCGCCTTTGCCAATGAACTGTCGATGATTTCCGACCGGATGGGGATCGACGTCTGGGAAGTAATCCGCCTCGCCAACCGTCATCCGCGCGTGAACATTCTCCAGCCCGGCCCCGGCGTCGGCGGCCATTGCATCGCGGTCGATCCGTGGTTCATCGTGCATGGGGACCCGGAAAAGGCGCGCCTGATCCGCACAGCCCGCGAAGTGAATCTCGACAAGACCGATCACGTCATCGCCCGCGCCGCCGCGATGATAGAGGCCAGTCCGGCGGCGTCGGTCGCGTGCCTCGGGCTCGCCTTCAAACCCAATATCGACGATTTCCGGGAGAGTCCGGCCGTGCAGGTCGCGGCCGAACTGGCGCGCCGCTTTCCCGGGCGGCTGCGGCTTGTCGAACCCTATGCCCGCGAGCTGCCAGCTGCGTTTGCCGGCTCTGGCGCCAGCTTGATCGAACTCGATTCGGCGCTTGCGGATTGCGAAATCCTGATTGTCCTTGTCGATCATGACGTTTTCAAAGCGGTCTCGAGCGAGGAGTTTATGGACAAGGCCGTCTATGACACGCGGGGGATCTGGTAGGGAATTCGATCTCATGCACGCGAGAGAGGGTCTATCGACCTCGAGGGTCACGGGCGTGCCTTGAGCGGCCCAGGCTTGGAAATTCAAACCGCAACGCCATCAAAATATCGCTTTCCTAATAGGAAAGCACGGTCTTCTGTCCACATTGCGGGCGCTGTTGCTCGCGGATGGAAGGAAGGGCTTTGGAGGCGGTGTTTGTATTGCGGATTTTCAGGATGCTGGTTTCACTCGCCGTTGTTGTTCGTCTCGCGCACAGGCGCTCGGTTCAACGAGTGAAAGCAACGGTTCAACGTGAAAACACGGCCAATGGATACCCTCAACTTGGTCAACTCAAAGTAGACCGTTTGGGTTCGGTAGGCACGCCACAAACTGCGCGTGCGCCTAACTCTCGTGACCCTTGGGGCAGTGCGGGCAGGCTGGCGGAGACGGCGAGATTCGAACTCGCGGTGGCGGTTACCCGCCACGACGGTTTAGCAAACCGTTGGTTTCAGCCACTCACCCACGTCTCCGGCGCCTGGCAGAGGCGGGGCTATAGCGAGCGGGTGGGGGTGGCGCAACAGCCCTGTTTGGCCAGCGTGACGACGTTTGGGCGCAGAATCGACTCGCCTCGTCGCGGGTCGCTTGCGGCCCGTGGAGCGAAGGATTCTAGTGGCTTGCGGATTTTCAGCATCGGCTGGAAGCGGGAGGTTGTCATGGCAGTAAATTTGTTCACGCGCATCGTTGCAGGCTTGGGCGCCCTCTCGCTGGCGATGGCCCCTGCGATGGCGAGTGACATCCGCTCGGTCGATCCGAGCGCCGGTTACACGGCGGCTCCTGCTGCTCCGGCCGCTCCTGCCGAAGTCGATATCAATTCCGATCTCGCTCCGACCACGCCGCAAACGGCATCCGAAGCCGTGCCCGATGCGTCTGCAACTGCAGTCGATGTGGCCAGTGCGCAGGCGGCGAAGGGGCAGACCTATAAAAGGGATGACCTGATCGGTGCGGCCGAGGGTGTGTTCGGCAAGGGCGCCAAGGGACTTGCGGAACTCGTCGAAAAAATCCTCAAGGATCAGGGTGAACCCAACGCCTATATTGCGGGCCGCGAGGCTTCGGGCGCGTTCGTCGTCGGCTTGCGCTATGGCTCGGGCACGCTTTCGCATTCGGTCGAGGGGCAGCGCGCGGTTTACTGGACGGGGCCGTCGCTGGGCTTCGATGTGGGCGGCGATGCGGCCAATACCTTCGTGCTGGTCTATAATCTCTATGACAGCCAGGATCTCTACAAGCGCTATCCGCAGGTTGAGGGGCGCGCCTATTTCGTCGGCGGGCTTTCCGCGACCTATTTGCGGCGGGGCGATGTTGCGATCATCCCGATCCGCCTTGGCGTCGGCCTGCGGCTGGGCGCCAATATCGGCTATATGAAGTTCAGCGAGAAATCGAAGTGGCTGCCCTTTTAGATCAGGCTTGCTTGAGGCCGATTTCGACCAGCCGTTGCTGGAGATATTCGTCCGCCGTGATCGGCACCGGATAGAGATCGGGATGGGCCGCGTCGGTGCACCCGGGCAGCGTCTTGATCTCGAAATCCGACGCCAGATGCAGGAAAAAGGGCATCGAATAGCGCGGGATATGGCGGCGTTCGGGCGGCGGGTTGATGACCCGGTGCGTGGTTGAAGGAAGCCGGTTGTTGGTCAGCCGCTGGAGCATGTCCCCCACATTGATGACCATCGCGCCCTTTGGCGGGTCGATCGAAAGCCAGTCTCCCGATTTGGTGAGGAGTTGGAGCCCGGCTTCTTCCGCGCCGAGCAGCAGGGTGATGAGGTTGATGTCCTCATGGGCGCCTGCCCGGATGCCGTCCGCATCGAGCGGGATCGGTGGGTAATGGAGCAGGCGGAGGATGGAATTGCCATTCTCCACGGTCGGCGCGAACCAGTCAGGGCCAAGGCCAAGATAGCGGGCGATGGCGGAGAGCAGCCTGTTTCCCGCCGTATCGAACGCCGCGAAGATCGTCTGGAGCGTATCTTGGAAGCCCGGGATTTCGGCGGGCCAGACATTGTCCGGCATGTGATCGCGGAAGCGGTGGCCGGCGGGTAAGTCCCGCCCGACATGCCAGAACTCCTTCAGGTCGTGCTTGTCGGCATCCTTGGCGATCTCGATCCCGAACGGCGTATAACCGCGTGCCCCGCCCACACCGGCGAGCGCATAGCCTGTCTTGGCTTCGACCGGCAGTGCGAAGAACTTGGTCGTCAATTCCCATGTTCGGGCGATCAGAGCCGGGTCGATGCCGTGATCGGCTACAACCGCAAATCCGAAGGTCTGAAACGAATTGCCGAACGCTTCGGCAAAGCCTTCCGGGTCAAGTTCCTGCTGGGTGAGAGAAAGGGTGGGAACCAACTTCAACAACTCGCTCATTCGCCACCCGCCACCAGTTTCAATTGCCCGTCGCCCCCGCGCTGGGTCAGCCGCCCGTCAACCTGCGCGCCGGTTTCGATCGAGACGCTTTCGTATGACAGGTCTCCGCTGATCCGGGCCGATTTTTCGACAACCAGCATGCGCGCATTGACCGTGCCGCCAATCGTGCCGGCAATGTTGGCCTTCTCCGCGCTGATGTTGCCCTTGATGCGGCCGCCAGGGCCAAGGATCAGGCTGTTGCAATGGATGTCACCCTCCACTGCGCCATCGAGATGGAGATCGCCTTTGCCGCTGATATTACCGGAAATCGTGACCTCCGCACCGATAAAGGAGAGCGTGCCGCCTTTGCCGGACGTGCTGGCGCCTTCGCCCGATTTTCCACCCCATGCCATAAATTGCGACTCCTGATGACTGGCCAAGTGCGCGAATTTAGGCGCGGCGGATCGATTCAGCAATTCTCGTATTTCCAGTTGCGTCTCTTGCCTTCTGCAAGCCATTCGACGGCCTGCGCTATTCGCTTTTCCCGCGTTTCCTCGCGCTTGGCATTGACGATCCAGTCCAGATATTCGCGCTGCTGGGACGGAGGGAAACCATCGAACACCGTTTTCGCGCTAGTGCTTGCCTCGAGCGCGGACTGGAATGCGGGCGCCATCCCTATGGCAGGCTTGGGATGCTTGCCGCGACCCACAACATGCGGTGGCTTCACGCCATCGTCGATCAGCTTGAGCGCACGGGCAAACATGGGCGCCAGCATCCCGTCATCGGGCAAGTCATCGATCGAAGTCAGTCGCCCGAAGCTCCCCATCGCGCCTAGGCCCGCGCCGCCGGTAACGAGTTCGCCATGCCAGAATCCGAACATCGCATGTTCCTTGAAGGCGGCCATGTTGCAGATGATCTTTCCCTTGTAGACAAAGGCGGGGCTGCTCCATTTCAGCGTCTCTTTGACGTCAGGGCAATTGGCATGCACCGAAGCACGAACCTTGTTCAGGATCGGCTGTGCGAACGGCTTTGCCCTGGCGATATATGCATCGATCTGGGGATCCTTGCTCAATGGCCCGTCCTTCAGATGATGCCGCCGCCAAGCATCAGCCGCACGATGCCGGTTGCGATCACGACGATGTTGAGATTGCGGCCGCTGGTCTTGTCGGACATCGCGCCGAACGCAAGGCCGATGACCGCGATGGGAATGATGATCCAGTTGGCCCAGCCCAGAAGCGGAATGAAGGCCACAATGACGAGGATCAGAGCAATGAGTCCGAGGACAAGGGAGACAAGGTTTCTCATCCCGGCAGTTTCGCGCTTTTGCCGTCCCCTTGCAAGATGGTCTGGTTACATGTCTTTAACCCGGCACGGCTATGACCGCATCGGGGGTAACACGATGCGTATTGCTGCTCGCATGGCAGTCGAAGCTGCGGCACCCGATCGGCGCCGCAAGGAACGCTTTGTCATAGACCCGGCATTGCCGGTCATTGTTCCCGGCTATCATGGCGGTGACATCGTCATCGTGGATCTTTCGGAATCGGGATTCAGGGCGAGTGTTGCGACCCATATTCCTCCGAAATCACTCGTCAGGCTGAAGGTGCCCGGCCTTGGAATGGTGCTCGCGCGGATCGTCTGGTCACGAAAGGGTGACGTTGGCGGCGAGTTCGTGAATCCCGTCGGCGAAGGGCGGCTACGCCTCGTGCCCGGCTTTGGAAGCAGGGTTATCCCCCAAGACGCTTGAGCCATGAGGCTCGCGCCGCTAGCGGCTTCCCGACACCGCTGGCAAGGTTGCAAGCCCAGAGCGCTTGAGTTATTGACATTCATGTAAGCAGTTGACCCGACGGAGTGCCACGCATGGCCTATGCCAATACCCACGCCGCAAATCCTCACTGGCTGCCCGCAAGGCAGGGCCAGGATATCGGCTATGTGCCGGGGCGCGATGGCTGGCCGCTGATCGGGACGACGCTCGAGCAGCTCAAGGATCCGCACGCCTTCACTCGCAAGATGGTAGGGCAGTTCGGGCAGGTTTATCGCACGCACGGCTTTGGCGGGCGCTATGTCGAACTTGTCGGGCCCGAGGCGAACGAACTGGTGCTGTTCGATCGGGACAAGACATTCTCTTCGGAACAGGGCTGGGGCCCGATGCTGAACCTGCTCTTTCCGCGCGGGCTGATGCTGATGGACTTCGAAAAGCACCGGATCGACCGGCGTACGCTTTCGGTAGCGTTCAAGCCGGAACCGATGAAGCTCTATGCCGATGCGCTCAGCCAGGGCATTGCCCGGCGGGTGGCTGAATGGTCGGGCAAGAGCTTTGCCTTTTACCCCGCGATCAAGCAATTGACGCTCGACCTCGCCGCAGCGTCCTTTCTGGGCATTCCCTGGGGTCCGGATGCGGACAAGATCAACAAGGCCTTTGTCGATATGGTTCAGGCCTCGATCGGCGTCGTTCGTACGCCATTGCCGGGGACGGCGATGCGGCGTGGCGTGGTGGGCCGCGATTTCCTGGTCGAATATTTCGGGCGCGAAGTGCCCAAGCGTCGTGTCGGAGACGGGCAGGATATGTTCAGCCAGATCTGCCGCGCGACCGATGAGAATGGCAGCTTGTTGAGCGATGACCAGATCATTGATCACATGAACTTCCTGATGATGGCGGCGCATGACACGATCACGTCGTCCGCGACGTCGATGGTGATGCTTCTCGCCAGAAACCCTGAGTGGCAGGAAAAGCTGCGCGAAGAAATGATGGGTTTGGGCCTCAATGGCGACGAACTGCCCTATGAACGGATCAACGACCTTGTCCTGACCGACTATGCCTTCAAGGAATCGCTGCGGATGATTCCGCCGGTTCCGTCGCTCCCGCGTCGTGCGATCAAGCCCTTCTCGTTTGGCGGCTATGACTTTCCGGCTGGCACCTATGTCGGCATCTCTCCCTCCTTCACGCACCGCATGGAGGAACATTGGCCCGACCCGGAAACGTTCGATCCGATGCGGTTCGAGCCCGAGCAGGTCAAGGCGCGGCACAAATATGCCTGGGTGCCGTTCGGCGGCGGGGCGCATATGTGCCTGGGACTCCACTTCGCCTATATGCAGGTCAAGATTTTGATGTGGCACATGTTGCGGACGCACCGGCTGGAAATTCGCAAAGGCTCCGGCGATCGCTGGCAGGCATTGCCGATTCCCAAGCCGCGCGACGGCTTGCCGATCCGGCTTGTGCCGCTTGACGGCCTTTCCGCCCGTTAACTCATAATCACCATTCAAATATAAGCCTTGGCGCGCAATAACCCGCTTCGAATTTTGGGGATATTGACGATGATCCGCATACGAAGCCTGATGATCCTGACCGCCTTGTCGCTTACCGTTGCGGCGTGTGGCAGCGCAAAGAACGAACGCTCGGAGCTTGACAAGCTCGACACCAAGCTGGGCGGGAAAGGCAATGCCGATCCCGCGTTGACGGCCGCGCTCGAGGGTCAGATCATGGTTGATCCCGGGCTTGCGGGGCAATCGAACGATGACAGCGTCCGCCCGCCCAACGCGCCCTATTCCGCGCCGATACCGCCGGGCGAACCCGCTGCATCCGGCCAGACGCTGGGTACACTTGCGGCCCGCCAGGCTCAGGCCGCCAAGGACAAGTTCAACGGTTGTTTGCTCGACGTGGCCTATTCGACCCAGTGGGCTAACCGCCTGCCCGTCGAACTGCCGCTTTATCCAAGAGCACATGTGAGCGAAGCCGCGGGTAGCGATCATCAGGGCTGTAACCTGCGCGCGGTGAGCTACACGGCGCCGGTTCCACCAGTTTCGCTGGCGGGATATTATATTGCGCTCGCTAAGCGCGCAGGCTTCCGCGCGGCCAATAGCGGCGACGGGCAGGGGATCATGGTCTCCGGCTGGCGACCAAGCGACGGCGCCGCATTCTATGTGATCCTCCAGCCGGAAGGCACCGGGACAAGCGCCGATCTGGTTTCCAACCGCGGGCGTTGAGGCCGCACTGCCACGGCCGACGATTGGAAACAAGATCGCGGCGGACCGTAAACAGTCCACTTCGAGTGGACCAAGTTGAGGGTATCCATTGCCCGGATTTTCACGTTGAAGCGTGGCATTGGCTCGTTGGGCTGAGCGCCTCGACGGGAGGAGCAAAGCCGCAGCGAACGAGAGCCGTATCCTCCAAATTCGCCCCAGAATAACCACGCCCGAAACACTCCTTCCACCGGTGAGCGACAGCGCCCGCGATGTGAACAGGAAACGAGCATTTCCTAGTAGGAAAGCGGAATTTTCGTTTGGGAATTGGGCACGCCGCAATCCCGATGAGCCCGAGCCTAGACTTGCGCCGTCACCTCCGCCTTGAGCGCTTCAATCCGTGCTTCGTCGCGGCGGTAGAATGTCCATTTCTTGATCCGCTTGGGGGCCAGCAGCCCTGCATCGACCAGCAGTTTGAGGTGTTGGGCCGTCGTCGGCTGCGCAAGGCCGAGCTTTTCGCCGATCAGCAGCGCGCAGACCCCGTCCTCCACCAGATCGCCATCCACCTGCGGGCGGAAATGGCGGGTCGGGTTCTTCAGCCAGTCGAGGATCAGCAGGCGCTGCGCATTGGCGATGGCCTTGAGCTGTTTGTCGAAAACCGGTTCGCGCATGATTTTCATATCGTATTATTGCAATGTGACGATGATTGATATAGTAGGGCGGTTCGTTCCTCAAGGAGATTCGCAAATGTCCGTTTCGCGCCGCTTCGCGCAAGTCGATGTGTTCACCGCAAAGCCGCTCTACGGCAATCCGGTGGCCGTGATCCTCGATGCCGAAGGATTGACCGGTGCCGAGATGCAACAGGTCGCGCTCTGGACGAACCTGTCCGAAACCACTTTCGTCCTGCCGGCTTCGGAGGCCGGTGCGGACTATCACACGCGGATTTTCACGCCCACCGAGGAACTGCCCTTCGCCGGGCATCCGACACTCGGCACCGCGCATGCCGTGATCGAGGCGGGCATCGCAATGCCGAAGAGCGGCAAGCTGGTCATGCAGTGCGGGGCCGGGCTGGTAGAGGTTACGGTGGACGCAGAAGGGCTCTCGTTCCGCCTGCCGCGCTTTACGCCGCGTGCCGCCATCGGTGCCGAAGCGCTGGCAGGAATCCTCGGTGTGGCGAGTCTTGTCGGAGAAGCCGAAGTGATTGACACCGGGCCGCACTGGTTGACGACGCAGGTCGCGGATGTGGCCCTGCTATCGCCCGATGCGGCGCGCCTCAAGGCCCATATCGAGCGCAATGGCGCGCAGGGCGTGACGGCCTATTCGGAAACCGCTCCCGGAGAGATTGCCGTCCGATCCTTCTTCTTTACCGATGGCCTGGTGGAAGACCCGGTCTGCGGAAGCGGGAACGCGGCCGTTGCGGTGCATCGCATCAGGGCGGGCACAATCGGCAATGGCGATGCCTGGCTCGCGCGCCAGGGCCAGCAGATCGGGCGTGACGGCGAAATCCGCGTGCGTATAGAGGATGGCAACGTCCATGTCGGCGGTCAGTGCGTGACTTGCGTCGAGGGCGTGTTCACGATCTAGGGAGATCGCATGGCCGCCTCTCATCCGCTCGATCGACCTGTGTGGAATGCGCTGACCAGCCGTCAGTCCGATCTGGCGCGCGGGGGAGAGCGGGCGATGCGTTTCGATCCGGAATACTGCATCTTTGGCGCCTGTGCCGATGATTCGCCCGAAAGTCTGGCAGCGCTCGCTGAACTGGTTTCGGCCGAGGGGGAGCTTTGGTCGGTCGAGGCGGAGGAGATGCCGATCCCGTCTGGCGTGACTGTCGCGCGGACGGGACTCCTGCAACAGATGGTCGCCGCGGCCATCACGCCTGCAACAGCTTCGTTCACGATTGTCCCGCTGACCGAGGATGACGCGCCGGAGATGCGGGCTTTGGCGCGGCTGACCGAGCCGGGGCCGTTCTTCGAGCGGACGCACCGGCTGGGCGATTTCATCGGCGTGAAGGAGGATGGCCGCCTGATCGCGATGGCGGGGGAGCGGATGAAGCTGCCTGGCCATACCGAGGTCAGCGGCGTGTGCACCCATCCCGATCATCGCGGGCGCGGCTATGCCGGCAATCTGATGCGCGTGGTGGCAAAACGGATACTGGCGCGAGGGGAGATAGCATTCCTGCATGTCTACGCCAGCAATGAGGGGGCAATTGCGCTCTATGAGACACTGGGCTTTTCCCGGCGTTGCCCCATCATTGCGACCATTCTCACGCGGGAGGTGCCACAATCCGGCCGCGACCTTTCCCCCGGCGCACAACGCAGCTAAAGGCTGCGCCCATGAACTCCCTTATCCCTGTAATGATCGGCGGCGCGCTAGGCGCGGGCGCACGGCATCTCGTCGGTGCGACGATGCTCGCGCGGCTCGGCCCCGGCTTTCCGTGGTGGACGCTGACCGTCAATATTGTCGGCGGCTTGCTGATGGGCTTGCTGGTCGGCATTCTCGTGAAAACGGGCGGGAGCGAACAGCTCCGCTTGTTGCTCGGCGTCGGTGTTCTGGGCGGCTTTACCACCTTCAGCGCCTTCAGCCTTGAATCCTGGCAGATGATAGAGGGCGGACAGATGACAGTGGCGATCGGCTATGCCGGTGCCTCGGTCATCGGTTCGGTTGTGGCGCTGGGCCTCGGCTTGTGGCTAACCCGGCTATGAGCGAGGGGATCCGCACCTTTACCGTCGCGCCCGACGATGACGGCATCCGCCTCGACCGCTGGTTCAAGCGGCATCTGCCCGATGCGAGCTTCAACATCGTCTCGCGCTGGGCGCGCACGGGCCAGCTCCGGATCGACGGCAAGCGCGCCACGCCGGGGGACCGGATCGAGATGGGCCAGCAGATCCGCGTGCCTCCGGCCGAGACGCTGGCCAAGGCCGTGGAAGCGCGTCCGCCTCGCCCGAAGCGCGAACGGCCGAGTCTCAGCGAAGACGAAACGGCCTTCGCCCAATCTCTGGTGATCCACAAGGACGCGGCCGCGCTGGTGCTCAACAAGCCTCCCGGCCTTGCCACGCAGGGCGGGACAAAGACCGACGAACATGTCGACCGGCTGCTCGACGCGCTCTGGTATGAAGAGGATGGCCGCCCCAAGCTGGTGCACCGCCTCGACAAGGATACGTCGGGCGCGCTGCTCGTCGGGCGGACGGCGCGCGCGGCGGGCCATTTCGCCAAGGCCTTTTCCAGCCGTTCGGCGCGGAAAGTCTATTGGGCGATCATCATCGGCCACCCGAATATCGAGGACGGCATGATCGAACTCCCGATCGCCAAGCAGCCGGGGACGGGCGGCGAAAAAATGCATGTCGATGAAAAGGAAGGCTCGCCCGCGCGCACGCGCTACCGCGTGATCGACCGCGCCGGAAACAATGCCGCCTGGGTCGAACTCCAGCCCTTTACCGGGCGGACGCACCAGTTGCGTGTCCATATGGCGGCGATCGGCCACCCGATCGTCGGCGACGGCAAATATGGCGGGCGTGATGCCTTCCTGACCGGCACGATCAGCCGCAAGATGCACCTTCATGCACGCCGCATCCGCGTCGATCATCCCGACGGCGGGCAGATCGACGTGCGCGCGGACCTGCCGCCGCATTTTGCCGAAACGCTGGTCGCGCTGGGCTTTACCGAGGCTGATGGCGATGCGCTGGTCCTCGACGAAGTCAAGTTCAAGGACACCGACGAAGGCAAGCGCCGCCTCGTCGCCAACAAGGCCAAGTCCGCGCGCAAGGAACGCAAGGGCGAACGCCGGGGCAGGGGTGCCGCGCCCACGCCGCGCGGAAAGCGCTGAGCGTGCATCCGAATTCCGCCTTCCGCTGGGACGACCGGGCGGCGCTGAGGGGTTTTGGCGAAGCGATCGGCTTCGGCATGCTCTTTGCCCCAACGCCCGATGGCCCGCGCGTCGCACATGTTCCGTTCGTCTTCCTCGATGAAGGTCGGATCGGCTTCCACATCGCGCGCGGCAACGGGATCGCGAAGCATCTGGCCGGTAGCGATGCGCTGCTCGTCGTCAACGGGCCGGACGGCTATGTCAGCCCCGACTGGTACCAGCTCGACAACAACCAGGTGCCGACCTGGAACTATCTCGCCGCCGAATTCGAAGGGCCTGTTTCACCGATGGAAACGGAAGGGCTGGTCGCCCAGATTGACGGG
>CXWL01026543.1_pt1 | contig 11594 bp, 7 predicted proteins | sample 590931 | NCBI WGS metagenome assembly CXWL01 (sample SAMEA3498368, study PRJEB10139) | groundwater metagenome | biome: water well; material: biofilm material | place: Germany | collected 2015-04-27 | reverse complement strand
GGGTCAACCGGTTTGTGAGGCAGCGGGTAGCTCGGTCTATGTTTGGCACTCCATAGCCACAGGTCCGAAGCAAGTTCTGGTATCGGCCCTTACCGTTTCCGCTCAGAAACGCGACCTTCATCGCTTCCGTCCAATCGGCAGAATGAACGACTAGACCCCTGACTGTCTCCGGCCAAAGCTCGGGATAGTCTGCCCAAATGGAAGCAGCAAAGTTCGCAGCAAACGCCGTTGCAGCACTCGTCATATTGAATGGGACGAAATGTGAAACGGTCGGGTCGTGGTAGGTAGACAGTGGCTGAAGGTCATCAACGTCGACAACGGAGTGATTGGCTGTCTTGGCGGCGTTTCCGCCTTCAAAGACAACATCCGGCTTCAAGGGCCAGAGCTTCTGCTGCCAGGTCAGCGAGGTCGTACTGAACGGGGACAACCCTCCTGCTGGTGCGATTGGCGAATATCCATCCCACCCTGGAGAAGAAATCTCTATTTTGTTCGTGCAAGCCCCGACGGTCAGCGCATTCCAAGACTGTGCCGGGTCGTGGATCGCGTTTGTCAGGTTACTGTCGGGGTAGCTTAGCCATTCGGAGGAGTTGCTGACGTTTCCGCCGCTTACTAGTATCAAGCGAGACGATCCATCTCCTACCCCCGCCGAAAGCTGGTCAATTGCAGCGGACCACGACGTTGGTTTTCCTCCAGCTCTCGTTCCTTCTGACGTAACCGCCATGCAGACTACGCGCCGTCGTTCGGGGTTCTGAATTTCTGCCCGTGCGATGCCTTGAGCAGTGACCTCGCCCCAAAGTTCGCGGGGAGTCGCGTTCGGCGGCGGCGGCAGAATCTTCACCGACTCCAGTCGGTGCCCTATCCGGATCGGTAGTCTCGAAGCCAGCGCCTCGTGGAGATCACCGTACCCGGACACACCAGCCATTCGAGTGCCGTGCCCTTCGTGGTCATAAGTTCCCCAATCCATGTCCACACTGTGAAGGTCTGTCGCTGCTAGAATTGGCGCAATCAACGGATGTCCGGCATTTACGCCGCAATCAAGGAGACAAACGGACACATTGCCATCGTCAGAGAAAGTGGTGCGAGAGAGGAGTTCACTGACCCAGTCCGCCTGCTCCTGATTCGCCATTTCGATGAAGAACGTTGAAGGCTCCCGTGCCGCTCTCAATTCAGCCAACTGATCACAAAAGTCGATCAGTTTGGTTAGCTCGATCAGGTTGGCTCTCACCAGGAGGACGCTGCGCTCTGGAAACTTGAGCACGGCGTGACGGGGGTGCTCTTCAATAGCGATGGCGGTGAGGTTGGTACGAAACGACTCGATTTCCTCGTCCACCGTCGTTGCCAGCCAGACCTCAACATACTCGGACGTGTCGCCGGGCATCATGCTCGGATCATCTGTCCAGAACGCGGAAATCAGTGCGAGACGGATGTCATCGAGGCTAGCAACGAGCTCCTCATTCTTCGGGCGTCCAGTCTTCTCGGTGACTTCGTTCTTGTAGGTTACGAACCTGTCCGAGAAGAACCCGCTCTTGGCTTTAGGAACGAACACCGTAGCATAGGACCTCTCACCGAAGTCATCTGTGACCGTTCGAACGTTCAACAGCCGGATGCCAGCAGGACGGTTCTCCAGCTTCTTGAGGGGCAGCTCGAAGCCTGGAGCGCTGGCGAACTCGACGTAGACTCCCGTTCGGGTTGAGTGTGATACCGCCTCGCGGTCTCCTGCGCTTGCCCACGCTTCGGCCAATTTCCCTTGGAGCGCATCGGCATGCAGTCCTCTCTCACGAACTGGGAACGAGTGCTTCGAGCCTCCCGTTTGCGGGCTCGTATAGCCAATGGTCTCAGGCTGGCCGGGCAGATAGATTAGCGGGAAGTTGTCGGGTTGGATTGGCCCTGACCTCCATGTCCATGGCGTCGTTCTCTCATGGGGCGAACCAAATCGGATGCCGCCACAGTGTGTTTGTCATGCAAAACGGCCTCCTTAAGGGCATCCCGGCAAGCCTCCACAACCTCAGCACTGCTTAGCCCTTTGCTTTCGAGGAGCGCGGTCTTCCAGCCAAAGCGCGTAGGAGCAAACGTCCCCAGCGTATTCGCTATCAACCTCTTTCGCTCACAGGTGCCTGGCAGGCAATACTTAAGAATGTCGTCAAATCTCCGGAACAACGCACGATCAAGAAGCTCAGGGCTATTTGTCGAAGCGATGATGATACTATCCGACGAGTCACCTTCAATGAACTGAAGGAGCGCTGTTAGGACGCGACGCATCTCTCCCACGTCGTTGTCCCGCGTCCTCCCTGCACCCAGAGAATCAAATTCGTCAAATAGGTAGACGCCTTCGCGTTCACGAATCATTTCGAACAATTGGCGAAGCCGGGCACCTGTCTCTCCCATGAATTTGGTGACAAGGCGATCTGCTTGCACAGTAAACAGGGGAAGGCGGAGCTCATGGGCCAATACGCGGGCCGTAAGTGTCTTTCCCGTTCCCGGTGGGCCGATTAGGAGGACCTTTCGCCTGTGCTTCAGCGCGTGGAGTCGCAGCTTGTCGCGCTGACGATACTCGTGGACGATTCGATCAATTCGGTCGAGGAGTGTCGTGGGCAGGACCAGGGCAGACATTGGAACGCCCGGCAGGTCTGCCTGAACCAGGGTGTCCAATTCGGATGGCAAGGTTTGGGCTGCCCTTCGCTTTCGCTCCGAGCGCGCACGATCCACGAGCTCACGAATCTCGTGCGCAAGTGGGCCGTGCCCCTGCTTGGCTTCGTGCGCCGCCACTTGAAGCGCGAGCGTGAAGAAGCGCTCCGAATCGTCACTGAGGTGAGACCGGATCAGCGCCTTGATCTGTTCTGCCGTTGCCATATGTCCGCCCCCAGGATACTTTGAAGACGCTCCCCGAGACCCATTCGATTTGGGTAGACGGCAGACTGCAATGGTGTTCAGGCCTCATAGGCCTCCCCAGGCTCTGGAAAGTCCGGCCCGAACCTGCCAGAATGAACTCAAAAAGGAAACCTGAAAGAAGCGGAAACAAAGGCATGGCGATTAAGAAATCTGAACTCTATAGCTCACTCTGGGCAAGTTGCGATGAGCTGAGAGGTGGCATGGACGCCAGCCAGTACAAGGATTACGTGCTGGTTCTGTTGTTCGTGAAATACGTCAGCGACAAGTACGCCGGTCAGAAATACGCCGACATAGAGGTTCCCGCCGGAGCCAGCTTCAAGGACATGGCCGCCCTCAAGGGCAAACCGGACATCGGCGACCAGATCAACAAGAAGATCATTGCCCCACTTGCCAAGGCGAACAGCCTTCCCGAGGCGGACTTCCCGGACTTCAACGACACGAACAAACTCGGGAGCGGCAAGGAGATGGTGGATCGGCTCGNNTCCACCGAGAGTGGCAAGAGCAAAGGGCAGTTCTACACGCCGGCCGAGGTCAGCCGGATCATGGCTCAGGTCATCGGTATCAAGAAAGCGAAGACGACCGCCGAAACGACCGTATACGACCCCACATGCGGCTCAGGCTCATTGCTCTTGAAGGTTGCCGACGAAGCTCCGAGCAAGGTCACGCTGTACGGTCAGGAGAAGGACGTGGCGACCGCTGGATTGGCCCGGATGAACATGATCCTGCACAACTATCCAAGCGCCGAGATCTCGGGCGGAGCAAGCACGCTTGCCGATCCGAAGTGGAAGGCCGGAACCGGGCTCAAGACCTTCGATTTCGTCGTCGCCAATCCACCATTTAGCGACAAGCGATGGACGACTGGCTTTACGCCCTCCACAGATCCCTACAAGCGGTTTGTCTACGGCGTCCCTCCGACCAAGCAGGGCGACTATGCCTACTTGCTCCATATCGTCGCCTCCTTGAAGAGTCAGGGTCAAGGAGCCTGTATCTTGCCCCATGGTGTTCTCTTTCGCGGCAACGCCGAAGCGACTATCCGCAAGAACCTAATCAAGCGCGGCTACATCAAGGGCATCATCGGACTCCCCGTAAACCTGTTTTATGGCACGGGAATTCCCGCTTGCATCGTCGTGATCGACAAAGCTAACGCAGCAGGTCGCAAAGGCATCTTCATGGTGGACGCTAGCAAGGGGTTCATGAAGGACGGACCGAAGAACCGACTTCGCGAGCAGGACACACACAGGATCGTGGACGCCTTCAATCGGCAGGCCGACATTCCCAAATACTCGCGGTTCGTGCCAAACGAGGAGATTGAGAAAAACGACTTCAACCTGAACATCCCGCGCTACATCGACAGCAGCGAGCCAGAAGACCTCCAGAACCTTGATGGGCACATGAAAGGTGGTATTCCTCAGGCGGACATTGACGCCTTGGAACCCTACTGGAAAGTCGCTCTAGGGCTTAGGAAAGCGTTGTTCAAGCCGCTTAGAGAGGGTTACGTCGAGCTCCAGGTAGAGCCATCAGAGCTCCGTTGCGCCATCCTGGATCACCCCGAGTTCAAGTCTTTTGTGGCAGAAGTCAGGAGCCACTTCGAACATTGGCGCAAGGAAGCCTCGACCAGGCTCAAAGCACTACAACCCGGGTTCCACCCCAAAGAGGACATCGTTCGGCTCTCGGAGACCTTGCTCCATCATTTTCAAGACATGGACCTGATCGACCCGTACGCGGTCTATCAGCATCTCATGGACTACTGGGCGGCCACGATGCAGGACGATGCGTACCAGATCGCTGCGGACGGCTGGAAAGCCGAGGTCATCGTCAGCTCCAAGGGCAAGAAGACAACCTGGGAGTGCGACCTCATTCCGAAACCGTTCGTTGTGGCTCGTTACTTCCAAGCTGAGCAAGATGAGATCGAGAAGCGACAAGTCGAGCTGGATTCCATTTCAGCCGATCTTGAATCCATCGAGGAAGATAACTCTGGCGAAGAGGGCGCTTTCGCCGAGATCGACAAGCCGAACCTGAAGTCGGTGAAGGCTCATCTCAACGCGATGCTCAAGGAGCCAGACGGCCTGATGCCGGAGGAAGTCGAACTGCTCATGAACTACCTCAAGCTTTCGGGTGAAGAGCAAACGCTGAAGCAGTGGCTCAAAACGGCGGTTACCGATCTCGATGAGAAGGCCAAGACGAAGTACGCCAAGCTAAGTGAAGACGAAATCAAAGCGCTGGTCGTGGACGACAAGTGGCTAGCTGCGATCGAGGGCGCGGTGCAGGGCGAAGTGGATTGACTCTCGCAGGCATTGACGGGCCGTATCCACCAACTTGCTTATCGTTACGCCACGCCACTCCCTCAATTGACTAAAGAAGTCAACGTATGCACCTGCATTGTGGATAAACACCTCAAAGAGATGGGAGTAGCATGAGTCTGAAACCAGGCTACAAGCAGACAGAACTCGGTGTCATACCTGACGATTGGGATCTCGAGCACATCGAAGACCTCGCCATGATCACTACTGGTGGCAAGAACACACAGGATCGGGTGGCAGGGGGGCAATATCCGTTCTTTGTTCGTTCGCAGACTGTCGAGCGAATAAACAGCTACTCTTTCGATGGCGAGGCCGTGTTAACTGCCGGGGATGGCGTTGGCACTGGCAAGGTGTTCCACTACATTAACGGTAAATTCGACGTTCACCAGCGCGTGTATCGTATTTCCAATTTCAACGAACACACAAACGGTTTCTTCTTCTTTCTGTACTTTAGCACCCACTTCTTCAACCGGATCATGCAAATGACCGCAAAGTCCTCTGTGGATTCCGTCCGCAGAGAAATGATTGCGCGGATGCTTGTTCCACTGCCCCCGTCCCTCGCAGAGCAACGGGCGATTGCGCAGGCCCTGAAGGACGTAGATGCTCTGATCGAGTCGTTGGATCGGCTGATGCAAAGAAGCGAGACATCAAGCAAGCCGTGATGCAGCAACTCCTCACAGGCCAGATACGCCTTAAGGGTTTCTTGATGCCCTGGAAAACCGCGCCCATCGGTGAGCTGCTAAGTATTCGCCACGGCAAGTCACAGAAGGAAGTTGAGTCAGGTTCTGGCACTGTGCCAATTCTTGGTACAGGTGGATTGATGGGGTATGCGTTGCGCGCCTTGTTTGATAAGCCATCGGTCTTGATTGGGCGAAAAGGCACAATCAATAAACCAATGTTCGTTGATGTACCGTTTTGGACTGTGGACACTTTATTCTATAGTGACGTTCTAAGAGACAATTGTGCGAAGTTTATTTACTATCGGTTTTGCCTGATTGATTGGCTTCAATATAACGAGGCATCCGGGGTGCCAAGTTTGAATTCTCGCACGATTGAACGCATCGAGATTGCATGTCCGGAGGCAGATGAACAACGGGAAATTGCGAAGGTGATTTCTGACCTAGACGAAGAACTCGTGATATTGGAGCAAAGGCTCGGCAAAACGCGCGACCTCAAGCAAGGAATGATGCAGCAACTATTGACCGGAAAGGTAAGGCTCGTATGAGAAACTACTACCGCGTCATGCTTGGTCAAGGAAGCAGCCACGCCCAAGAGTGCTTTGACGGAAGCTACATTGCGGCAGGATTCGTCTTCGGGATCGATCTGACGAACCGCCTAACCGAGGACGCCTGGAAGTTTCGCCAAGAGTTCATCCCCATCCAGCGCGAGCAGTTTCCGGACAAGTCGAAAGCAGGCGCTGCAGCCAATGTAGGTTCTCTATGGCGCGTCTCCAAGGGATTCCAAGTCGGTGACATCGTCCTGTGTCCAGACGGCAAGGGCAACTACCGAGCGGGCGAGATCACAGGTGGATACGTCTATGACACTGATTCCGGCTTGCCTCATCATCGCCCGGTCAAGTGGTTTGACGTTTTGATTCCACGCTCTGCCATGAGCGAATCACTGAGAAATTCGACCGGCTCCATTGGCACGGTGAGCGAGGTGTCAGCCTATCGAGACGAGATCGAGCAACTGCTCGGATCTCCATCAGGCCTGGTAGTACAGGTCAAGGGCGACCCCGAAGTCGAAGACCCGGTGGCATTTGCCATGGAGAAGCACCTAGAGGCATTTCTGGTTGCGAACTGGAATCAGACCCCTCTCAGCACCGACTTTACGATATTCGAGGAAGACGGGGAGAAGGTTGGTCAGCAGTATCCGACTGACACCGGCCCAATCGACATCCTAGCCATCAGCAAAGATCGGAAGCGACTCTTGGTCGTCGAGCTGAAACGAGGACGCGCGAGTGACGTTGTCGTCGGACAAGTGCTTCGGTACATGGGATTTATCAGAGCCCAGGTTGCCGAAGCAGACCAAACGGTCGAGGGAATTGTGATTGCGCTCGAAGATGATCCAAAGCTCAAATATGCGTTGATGCCAGTCCCCTCGATCACGTTCTATCGCTATCAAGTGAGCTTCAAGTTAATCCCAGGAGGTCCGTCATGAGCGACGTTGGCAAGATCGAGCGGATCACGCAAAATCGCGTCGTCCAGATGTTCCGGGACGAACTTGACTATCGCTATCTAGGCAACTGGGAGGAGCGCGAGGGCAACTCGAACATTGAGGAGACACTTCTTCAGTCGTACCTGGCCGAGGCGGGATATTCACCGGAGCAAATCAGCCGTGCCCTGGATGCACTTCGCCGTGAAGCCAACAACCCGAGTCGTACCCTCTACGCGAACAACCAAGCCGTCTATAGCAAGCTCCGCTACGGCATCGACGTACAGACCGGAGCAGGACATAAGCACGAGAAGGTCTGGCTAATCAACTGGAACGAACCCGAGAAGAACCACTTTGCGATCGCCGAGGAAGTCACCCTAAACGGCGACCATGAGCGTCGGCCAGACATTGCTATCTACGTGAACGGTCTCGCGCTCGGTGTCCTGGAACTCAAGCGAAGCACGGTTGGGATCGGTGAAGGCGTCCGGCAGGCAATCAGCTGCCAGGACAAGATGTTCCATGAGTGGTTTTATCCGACCGTCCAGTTCGTGATGGCCGGGAACGACTCAGAGGGACTCCGCTACGGCACCATCGGGACCCCAGAGAAATACTTCCTCAAGTGGAAGGAAGACGAGGACGACAACAGCCGGTTCAAGCTCGACAAATATTTGCTGAAGCTCTGCGACAAGCGCAGATTCTTGGAGATCATTCGCGACTTCATAGTCTTCGACGCCGGAGTTAAGAAGCTCCCCCGCCACCACCAGTATTTCGGCATCAAGCTCGCTCAGGAGAGGGCGAACGAAAGACGAAGCGGCATCATCTGGCACACCCAAGGAAGCGGCAAGAGCATCGTCATGGTGCTCTTAGCGCAGTGGATCCTTGAGAACAACCCGAACGCCCGCGTCTGCATCATCACCGACCGCGATGAACTCGACAAACAGATCAAAGACGTGTTCGCGGCGGCAGGTCACCACATTCACCGAACCAGCAGTGGACGCGACCTTATGGTTCAACTTGGCAAGTCGGACAATCGTCTGCTTTGCTCGTTGGTCCATAAATTTGGCCCCCGAACGGACGACTTCGACGCATTCATCGAAGAGTTGACGGCAAATCCCCAGCCCGTAACGGGAGAGGTCTTCGTGTTCGTCGACGAGTGCCACCGCACCCAAAGCGGCAAGCTGAACAAGGCCATGAAGGCCCTTTTGCCCGGTGCTGTATTCGTGGGCTTCACCGGAACCCCCCTGCTCCGCAAGGACAAGCAGACGACCATGGAGGTGTTCGGCAGCTACATCCACACCTACAAGTTCAACGAGGCCGTCGAGGACGAGGTGATCCTTGACTTAATGTACGAGGCGCGGGACATCGACCAGCAGATCGGCAATCAAGAGAAGATCGACCAGTGGTTCGAGGTCAAGACGCGAGGGCTCAACGATTGGCAGAAGGAGGAGCTCAAGACCAAATGGGGCACGATGAGGTCGGTTCTCAGCTCGAAGGCCCGAATGGATCGGGTTGTTGCGGACATCGTTTTTGACTTCAGTGTCCAACCGCGTCTCTTGACCGAGCGAGGCAATGCCATGCTCGTTGCTTCGAGCATCTATGAGGCTTGCAAGTATTTCAGCCTCTTTCAGAACACGCCGTTCAGGGGCCGATGCGCCATCGTCACTTCTTACGATCCGCATGCCGGTGATGTGTCGCTCGAAGATACCGGGGCGAACACGGAGACCGACAAGCAGTTCATCTACAACACCTATAACGACCTGCTGAAGGACGTGGACGCCGACGCGAACAAGACCAAGACCGAGACCTACGAAGATCGCGCCAAGAAGCGATTCGTCGAAGAACCGGCGAACATGAAGCTCCTGATAGTGGTGGACAAGCTGCTGACCGGTTTCGACGCACCGCCCTGCACCTACCTCTACATCGACAAATCCATGCAGGATCACGGTCTGTTTCAGGCAATCTGCCGAACCAATCGACTCGACGGCGAGGACAAGGATTTCGGCCACATCGTGGACTACAAAGACCTGTTCAAGAAAGTCGAGAACGCAATTTCCGTCTACACATCCGAGCTTGACGACTCCGTTGCAGGAGCCGAGCCCGAAGTCCTCATCAAGGACCGATTGGCATTGGGCCGGGAGCGATTGGACGGCGCATTAGAGGCTTTGTCTGTCCTCTGCGAGCCGGTCGAACCGCCAAAGGGTGAGCTTGAGCACATCCATTACTTCTGCGGCAACACAGAGATCGCTGAAGACCTTGCCGACCGGGAGCCGCAACGCGCCACCCTCTACAAGTTGACCGCCGCCCTGGTGCGATCGTATGCCAATATCGCCGACGACTTGGTTGAAGCGGGCTACACGGACGCCGAGATTGACAGGATCAAATCAGACTTGGATCGGTACGTGAAGCTTCGGGACGTGATCCGTCATGCCAGCGGAGAGGTTCTCGACATCAAGCCTTACGAGGCCGACATGCGGCACTTGATCGACACCTATATCCAAGCCGACGAACCGCGCAAGATTTCTCCGTTCGACGACATGCCGCTATTGGAGCTGATCGTGAAGAGCGGCATTGCCAGGGCCATCGAGGAACTCCCATCGGCGCTCAAAGGCAACCAGGAAGCGATTGCCGAGGTCATCGAAAACAACGTTCGCAGCAAGATCGTCAGGGAACAGATCAATGACCCGGCGTTCTACGCCAAGATGTCGGTGCTTTTGGCCGAGATCATCGCAGCACGCAAGGACAAGGCGCTCAAGTACGAGGAGTATTTGAAGAAGATCGCTGACCTGGCGAAGATGGTTCAGGAAGGTGTGTCACCTGACATTCCCAAGTCGCTAAACAGCCCAGGCAAGCGTGCGCTCTACAACAACCTCGGACAAGACGAGGCGTTGGCGCTGAGGATCGACGAAGGAGTCAAACGGGTGAAGTCGGATGACTGGCGGGGCAACGTGGCCCGTGAGCGAGCGATCAAGCGTGAGCTGTTCTCCATCCTCGACAACGACGAGGCAGTCGAACGCGTCTTTGCAATCGTTCGCCAGCAGAAGGAGTATTGATGGAGACCACGATTCAGCTTGGTGAAATCACAGCCGATGTGGTCATGAAGGACATCAAAAACGTCCACCTGAGCGTCTATCCTCCAAACGGCCACGTTCGCATCTCCGCCCCTGTTCGCATGAGCTTGGACAATGTTCGCGCTTACGCGGTGACTAAGCTCGATTGGATCAAGTCGCAGCAGATCAAGTTGAGAAGTCAGGAGCGCGTCACCCCACGCGAATTTGTTAACGGCGAGAGCCACTTTCTTTGGGGCCAGCGTTACTTGCTACGGGTCATTGAATCTCCAGGGGCAGGTCAAGTGGAGTTGCGAGGGCGACGAATCGAACTTCACGTCCGGCCTACGACAACATTGGAGCGACGGCAGGAGATTGTCGAAGGGTGGCTTCGCCAGCAGCTTAAAACTACGATTCCGACGCTCATCGCCAAGTGGGAGCCCAAACTCGGAGTGACCGTTCGCGGCTTCCACGTTCAGCGAATGAAAACCAAGTGGGGCAGTTGCAACACGGATCGTGGGAGTATTCGCTTGAATACGGAACTCGCCAAGAAGCCAGTCGAGTGCCTGGAGTATATCGTCGTGCATGAAATGGTCCACCTGCTGGAACGGAGCCACAATGAACGGTTCGTGAGGCTAATCGAGCAGGCAATGCCGAAATGGAAGTTCTATCGGGACGAGCTCAATCGACTGCCCGTGCGGCACGAGGACTGGAGATATTAGGGAAGCGCGTATGCCAATGCCGCAGATCGACTTTCGAAACATTGCTCCAAGACTTGGATCTCAAGACGGGGCATTTGAGGAACTGTGTTGCCAGGTCGCAAGGCATGAAGCGATGCCTCAAGGCTCCGAGTTCGTGCGGATTAGGGGTGCTGGCGGTGACGGTGGCGTCGAATGCCTTTGGCGCAAGCCAGACGGGACAAAGTCCGGTTGGCAAGCGAAGTATGTTTTTGACTTTGACCGTGCTCTGGTTGCGTTGTCCGCCTCTTTGGAGACGGCACTGCAGGTTCATCCGTCGCTTGACCATTACGTCGTTTGCCTCCCCTACGATCTTACGGGCCAGACGAACAGGGCTGGAAAGAGCCAACTAGAAAAGTTCAATGAATGGAAAGACGCGGGGATTGCTAATGCTCTTGCCGCAGGTCGCAACCTCAATGTCGACCTCAAAACTCCTTCCAGTTTTCTTGACCGACTGACGCAGATTGACC
>CXWL01006102.1_pt1 | contig 11594 bp, 12 predicted proteins | sample 590931 | NCBI WGS metagenome assembly CXWL01 (sample SAMEA3498368, study PRJEB10139) | groundwater metagenome | biome: water well; material: biofilm material | place: Germany | collected 2015-04-27 | reverse complement strand
CCTTGAACCTCGATGCCGAGCTTGGTGAGGTGCGAAACGACGGCGCCGCTGATGACGCCCAGGGCGAGGGCGGCGCCGACGGCAGCGGTTGACGGCACCAGCAGGAGCACTGCGGCGATGAGCTCGGCGACACCGGAGCCATAGCGGCCCCAGGGCTCGAGGCCGAGGGTCGCGAAGATGTAGATCGACTCCGGAGCGCCGGTGAACTTGAAGAACAGGGTCTGCGCCAGGATCGCGGCGACGATGAGCTGCAGGAACCAGGACAGTCGGCGGGCAGGGGTCGACATTGGGCTCTCCTCGGTGGGTGGGTTCGACGGTTCGGATGCGCCAGGCGGCGGAGCGTTTCACTCGGCCGCGGGTTCTGTCGGTTGGCGTCGGGCAACGATCGACGCCACCAGCTCGTCCGGGAGGTCGACGAGTGGGCCCTCGCCGAAGGCACCGCGGGCCAGTGCGACGGTGTCCTGGTAGGTGGCCAGATAGGCGACGCAGGAGGGGCAGCGGGCGAGGTGCCAGTCGACCTTGCCGCGGACTTCGGGAGCCAGCTCGCGGTTCAGATAAGCGAGAAGGAACTCGATCACCTCCCGGCAGGTCAGGTGGTCGCGCGCTGGGTGAGAGACCGCCACGACGGGTGTGACCTCACGTCTTGCCGGCGAGGAGCGTCGGCCAGTTGGCGTCGGCCTTGGTGATCAGCTCGGCCTGCTGTGCCATCCACTTGCTGCGAATCTCGAGGTCGTAGTTGAGGTAGAGCTTGTCGTCGACGATCGCCCAGGCCGCCGGGTCGACGTCCGCGGTATAGCCCTGGGAGACGGCCCATGCGCAGTAGCCGCCGTACTGGGGGGCGTACTTGCCGGGATTGGCGGCGAAGAGGTCGCGATGCTCCTGGGTGGCGAAGCGCCAGTTGGCACCTTGCCAGGCCTGCGTCCACTCCTTGGCGCCGGGGACCGGTTTGCCGTCCGTGAAGTAGGCGACGGGGTCGTAGCCGTCGATCGCCAGGTTGCCGAAGTAGGTCTTGTTTACTGGGTCGAGTGCGAACAGGGCGACGCTGCTGACGAGGACGGCGGCGAGGCCGATCAGGGTGCGACGGACCAGGGTGGTGAGACGGCGCATGAGACTCTCCAGGGCGAGGTTGGCGGTCGGCGGGATCGCAGCGATCTTCTCTAGCCGGCTTGGATGCGACGCTGACCGAAGGGTTTCACGCCGGTGGCCGAGCCGCTGTCTGGATGGCCGGGGATAGGGCGACTGGTTGGAGTAACCTCGGCGCCCGGGGCTGCATCCCATGGTCGGCCGGTGCCTGTCGCTCCGGCGCTCACGCGCGAGGTCTCATGTCCCTGCCGCTTGCCCAGCTCTTGCTTGCCCTCGTTGCCGGATATGCCGGCCTGGGCGTGCTCTTCGGCGTCGCCTTCGTGGCCCGTGGCGTCGAACGACTCGACCCGGCGGCGCGCGGCGCCGGCTGGGGTTTTCGCCTCCTGATCCTGCCGGCCTCCGCGATGCTCTGGCCGCTTCTTTTGACGCGCTGGGTCTCCGGGCGCGCCGGCCCGCCAGAGGAAGGGACCGCCCACCGGCGTGCCGCAGGCGGGGGGAGCAGATCGTGATCCGTTCGCTCCGTCGTGCGCACCGCTGGCTGACGACGGCGCTCGCGCTCCTGCTGCCGTTGCTGCTGTTGGCGGCGCTCGCCGCCCGGCACCGCTGGCCGCGGATGGCGCCAGCATCGCTGCCGTCCATCGACGACGGCGGGGCGTCGCGATGAGCGCTGGCTATCGCGCCGTCGGCTGGAATCGCCAGAAGCGGCTCTACGACACGATCCTCGGAGTCGGCGTGGCCGGCTATCTGGTGGTGTTTGCCGGCGTCACCCTCGCCTGCCACCCGACGGCCACCGTCGAGAGCGTGTTGATCCGCGGCCTGGGTTCGGGGGCGCTGCTGCTGCTCCACGTCGCGCTGGCAATCGGCCCGCTGGCGCGTCTGGACCGCCGCTTCCTGCCGCTGCTCTACAACCGCCGGCACCTCGGTGTGGCGACCGCCTTCCTCGGCCTGGGTCACGCGACGTTCGCCGTCGTCCAGTACCACGCCGGGGGCAACCTGGCGCCGCTCACCAGCCTGCTGACTGCCAACGGGCGGTTCGCGAGCGCCGCCGACTTTCCCTTCGAGCTGCTCGGCCTGGGCGCCCTCGCCATCCTGGCGCTGATGGCGGCGACCAGCCACGACTTCTGGCTCGCCCAGCTCGGCGCGCCGGTGTGGAAGCGCATCCACATGGCGGCTTACCTTGCCTACGGGCTGCTGGTGCTGCACGTTGCCCTCGGTGTGCTGCAGAGCGAGACCAGTCCCTGGCTTGCCGGCGTCCTCGGGCTCGGCGTCGGCACCGTGCTCGGCCTTCACCTGTGGGCCGCCTGGCGCGAGCGCGCAGGCGACCTGGAGCGGCGTGGCGGGGAGTCGTGGGTCGACGTCTGCGCGGTCGAGCAGATCCCGGAGGGCCGGGCCCGGGTGGTCTGTCTCAGCGGGGAGCGGGTAGCGGTCTTTCGCTACGACGGCAGGATCTCGGCGGTGTCGAACGTCTGTCGGCACCAGAACGGTCCGCTCGGCGAGGGGCGGGTGATCGACGGCTGCATCACCTGTCCGTGGCACGGCTACCAGTACCTGCCGGCCAACGGCTCGTCGCCGCCGCCGTTCACCGAAAAGGTGCCGACCTTCCGCGCTCGACTGGCGGGTGATCGGGTCGAGGTGGACCCACGGCCGCTGCCGGCTGGCACCCACGTCGAACCGCTGCGGATTCCAGTGACGCCCGTGCGCGAGCCTGGTGACGACTTCTACGTCGGCTATCTGCCAACGGCTCCGGCCGGGATCGCCCGCTTCACCCGACGGGCGGTGGTGGCGCTCCTCGCCGGTGCGCTGGGCCTGGCCGCGGTGCTCGGTGCCGTCCAGGAAGGATTCGCCGCCTCGGAGTTTGCCTACGGCCGACCGCAGGTGGTCGCGGGCGTCGTCCTCGAACGACCCCTGCCGCTGCTGCTGATCCCCGGTGAGGGCAACGCGGCGATGCTGCCGGTGTTGCTCGTTGCTCCCGGCAAGTTCGGTGCGGCCGACCTCGTTCGCGGCCTCGATGGCCGGCAGGTCCGCTTGGCGGGCGCCCTCGCCGAACGTGAGGGCGGGAGGCTCCTCGAGATCGTGCCAGGGAGCGTCGAGACGCTGTCGTCGGCAGTCCCCGGAGAGTCCGTGCCGACCCGCGGGCCGCTGCTCACTCTCGACGGCGAGATCGTCGACGGCAAGTGCTACCTCGGGGTCATGAACCCCGGGGAGGGCAAGGTCCACCGTGGCTGCGCCGTGCGCTGCCTGGCGGGCGGCGCGCCGGCGCTCTTGGCAGTCCGCCTCGCCGGCGGCGGCCGGTTCACGATTCCCCTCGTCGGCCGGCCGGGCGCCGGCCTGGTGCCGGCGATCCTCGATCGGGTTGCCGAGCCGGTGCGGGTGACCGGAGAGCTGCTGCGCCGCGGCGGCGCGATGGTGCTGGAAACCGAGCCGGGAGCGATCGCGCGGCTACCAGGCCAGGCGTGACTGCGCCTGCCGCCGTTGTGCCAGGTGGGTGCGGATGGTCGACCAGTCGTCGGCACCGCAAGTCCGGCGTCGTGGCTCATGCCGCCAGGTTAGCCCAGCCTGGCCGCGGCTCGGCCCGGCGGAGCGGCAACTCGGCCCGCGGGCTGCCCGTAGGTGCCACGGCCGGCACGTCCGAGGATCAGAGAGAAAGGAACCCCCGCATGGACTCCGATCGCCAGCGTCGGGCACTTGCCCTGGTGCGCGCCGCCGTCGCCGCCAACCTCGTCATCCACGGCCTCACCCGCCTGTCCCTCGGGGGCGTCAACGCCTTCGGGGAGCACCTGGGCAGTCAGGGCATTCCGGGCGGCCCGGCCGTCGCCTGGCTGCTCACCACGGTCGAGGTGCTCGGCGGCCTCAGCCTGCTCGCCGGGTACTTCGTCCCATGGCTGTGCCTCTGGTTCGCCGCCGAGCTGTCCGCCGGCATCGTGATGGTGCACTTCAAGGAAGGCTGGTTCGTCGTCGGCGCCGGCCGCAACGGCATGGAGTACAGCGTCGTGCTCATCGTCTGCCTGCTGACGGTCGCCTGGGCCGGGTGGCGTCGCGAGGACGCCGGCCGGGCGTGAGCGCCTACTCAACCGTCGTTTCGGTGAATGCCTTGCGCCCGCCGCGGCAGAGCCGGTCGTGGCCGACGCTTTGGAGGAGCAGGGCGCGCGCCATCTGGACGGCGCGCTCGACCAGGGCGTGGGCGCCCTCGTGGAGGGCCTTGCTCTGCTGGACGGCGACGACGTTCCTCTCCATGTCCTCCGCCGACCAGCCGCGCGAGTGGGCGATGTAGGGGAACGGGGGGAAGGTGCAGCCGATCTCGGCGAAGAAACCGAGCATCTGGCCGGCCACGGCCTGGATGTTGTCCTGACCCCCGGTGATGACGAAGCTCGCCACCTTGCCGCGCATCAGGACGCGATCCTGGAGCGTGATCTGGTTCTGGATGCAGTTCATCCGCTCGACCATCTTGTAGTAGAGCGAGCTCGCCGCGCCCCAGCGGATCGGGGTTGCGACGACGATCACATCGGCCCAGTGGACGAGTCCCTCGTAGACGCGGTCGAGCTGGTCGGCCGAATCCATCTGCGTGATCGAACAGGGCCAGGTACAAGCCCTCGCGCTCTTGCTGTAGTAGCCCTCGCAGGCGCGGAATGACAGGTCGCGCAGGCGGATGAGCTGGGTGTCGGCGCCCAGGGTGGCGGCGTGCGCGAGGGCGGTCTCGAGCAGCTCGTCCGAGGTCGAGAAGCGGGGGTTGGCGGTGTCCATCACGGTTGTCGAGATGCCGAGGACCCGCGGCGGGCCGTCCGCGCGCTCGACGCGTCGGGCGAGCGGGTGAGCGTCGTGGGGCAGTTTGTTGCGCCGCGTCACCGGCTCGGTGTCGAGCCAGAGGTTCCCGTCGCGCACCTCGACGCGGTAGCCGGGCACGCGGTCGTCCTCGTAGCCGGGCTCGCCGAAGCCGGTTCGACAGTGGAACGTCCAGTTGTGCCAGGGGCAGACGACATACCCGGCCTCGTTGATTCTGCCCTCGCCGAGCGGCCCGCCGACGTGGTTGCAGAGGCCGGAAATGGCGCCGAACACGCCGTCGACGTAGGACAGGGCGATCCGCGTGCGGCCGACGCTGATCTCCCGCAAGGGCCGGTCGGTGTACTGGGCGATCGGGCCGAGGTCGACCCAGGTCTCGCGTGCGCTCTCGGAACGATTCGTCATGCACGGGCTCCCTCTTTGTCTTGGCGCTGGCAGTCTACAAGCGCCTTGCCGCGAAGGGTGGACTTGCTAGGATGCTCGACAGGCACCCCTTGGCTCTGTTCGAAGGAGAGACACCGTGAAGGTCTGGCAACGCGTTCTGGTGACCGTCGGCGTCCTTGCCGTTGGCGCCGGTGGCTTCGTCCTCTACGAGATCGGCGGCCCACGCAACTTGATCGGCATGCTGCGCTACGACCAGCGGGCCGAGGGAGCGTTGAAGGTCGGCGACGTGGCTCCCGACGTCGTTCTCACCGCTCTCGACGGCACCACACAGGTGCCTCTGCTCGGCGGCTCGGACGTCCGGCAGCCGACGGTGGTCATCTTCGGCAGCTTCACGTGACCACCCTTCCGGCGCTCGGTCGAGCGCCTCGGTGAGCTCGCCAAGACGTACGGCGGCCAGGCCCGCTTCGTCACCGTCTACATCAAGGAGGCGCACCCTCTGGACGAGTGGCAGATGACGAGCAACGAGAAGGAGGGCGTCTGCTACAAACAGCCGCGCTCCCTCCCCGAACGCGTGGCCATCGCCAATGACTTCGTGAAGCGCTTCGGGTACGGGATTTCACTCCTCGTCGACCCCATGGACAACCCGGCCAACTTGCTCTACGCCGGTTGGCCGGAGCGCTTCTACATCGTCGGCGTCGACGGAAGGATCGCCTACAAGGGCAAGCCGGGGCCCTTCGGCTACCACCCCGAGGAGGTCGAGGCCTGGCTGCAGGCCAACACTGTTGCACCGCCAACGGCGGGCTGACCTCCACGGCGGCCGAGACGTCAGGCCACTGCGGGCGTCGGCTCCTGGTGGGCGCGTAGGAACGTCTCGGGTTTGCTGAAGACCGACGCGATGTTCATCCCCTTGCGCACGGCGGCCAGGCTCACCTTGCCGGTGGCGACGGCCGCGCCGAGCTGCACGTAGGTGCGCCACTTGCCGCGGTGCTGGTAGCGGACGTCGAGCACGTGCCGCCAGAGGCGGGAGTACTCGTCGTAGAAGTCCGCCAGCGGCAGCTTGGTCGGGATCACCGCATGGATGATGTCGAACATCTCCCAGTTGTCGGTGTTGACCCGTTGCTTGGCGGTCTCCCAGAGGTCAGTGCCCGGCAGCGGGGTGAGGACCGAGAACCCACTGTTGTAGGCGCCGGTCTCGCTCACCCAGGCGCGCAGGCGGGCGAAATCCTCGTGGTCCCACGCCGGGTCGACGATGAAATTCGGGGTGTAACCGACGCCTAGCTCCTTGAGCAGCCCGAGGGCGCGCTTGTTGTTGGCCATCGTGTTCTTCTTGTTCACGGCCTCGAGTCCGGCGTCGGTCACCGCCTCGAGCCCGAGGAAGATCGCCAGGCTGCCGCAGTCCTTCCACATCTCGACGAGGTGCGGGAACTTGCAGATGATGTCGGTGCGGGTCTGCACGGTGAAGTACTTCTTGATCCCGGCGGCCTTGATCTGACGGGCCATCTCCTCGCCTCGCTTGACGTCCATCCAGAAGATGTCGTCGGTGATGAAGATGTTGGGGGCGTCGATTGCCAGGAGCTCCTGGACGACCCGTTCCGGCGACTTCTCGCGGAAGGTCGACTTGTGGAACTTCCAGACCGAGCAGAAGTTGCACTTGAACGGGCAGCCGCGGGCGGTCTCCATGAGCGCCAGGGGCTTGCGGAAGTTGATGTAGTAGCTAGGGGCGTAGTGCGCGATCAGGTGGCGGGCCGGGGGGGGCAGCGAGTCGAGATCGCTCCGGGTCGGCGCCGCTCCGGTTGCGTAGGGAGCTTCGCCGGGAACGGGGAGCACCAGACCGGGCACCGTCCGTGGGTCGGCACCCCTGGCCAGTGCGTCGATCAGCGGCGGCATCACCTCTTCACCGTCGCCGATGGCGACGGCGTCGACCGGGGGGTGGGCGAACCAGCCGGGCTCACGCGAGGCGTCGTGGCCGCCGATGACGATGAAGGCGTTCGGCAGCTCGCGACGCAGCCGTTCGGTCAGCCGCATGGTCCGGAAGCGCTCGGTGGTGAAGTTGCACTGCAGGCCCACGACCTCCGGCGCCAGGGCCCGCAGACGGGCGATGCCGGCGTTCTCCTCTTCCAGTCGCAGGTCGACGACGGTGCAGCGGTGACCGGCGGCTTCGAGGCAGGCGGCGACCGAGATCGGTCCCAGGGGCTCGACGAACGTCAGCATCTCGAGGCCGAGAATGCCGCCGATCGGCGGCTTGACGAACGCGACGTGCATGGCGCGCACCTCCGCAGGTTCTTTTGCGGCGAGTCTACGCCCGATTCGGGCCGGCCAGGCGAGGCGTCAGTGCCCGGCGACGCCGGGCGCCGGCATGTGGATCCGGAACAGGTGGTACGGGCCGGCGGCTCGGATCTGTCCCGGCGTGCGACCGATCACCCTCTGGAGCGCGCTCGACGTCACGTAGAGCCAGTCGGCGACGCCGGTGCCGTCCGGGCCCGGGCCGTAGGACAGGCCGTCGGGCCAGCGCAGTCGCGGATCGCGCAGGAGCGTGGTGAGGTGGCCGTCGGCGGCCAGGAGTTGGAGCGCATCGTGGGGAAAATCGGTGAGCACCAGGTTGCCGGCCGTGTCCATGGCGATGCCGTCGGTCATCGGCTTGGCGGCGAAGTCCTCGACGCGGTCGGCGAGATCGGCGGGCGCAAGGCGCGGGTCGACGAGGTCGCTCAGCCGCGCTCGGTACATCCGCTGCGCGGTGAGCGGTGCGAAGTAGAGCCATTCGCCTGCGACGTCGATGCCCATCGAGTCGACGCCGGGGCGGATGGCGAAGAGGTCGAAGATCTGCATCGTCCGGCCGCCGACGATCGGGATGTACGGTTCGGGCTGGACGCTCGGGTGACCAGAGAGCACCCGACGACCCTGTCCGGTGCCGACGTCGTAGACCAGGAGCGCCGGGTCGAGCCCGAAGATGCTGGCGTCGGCGACGAGGACATGGCGGCCGTCGGGGGTGACCTGGAGGTCGTTCAGGTGCGAACCTAGACCCGCGAGCTCGCGCGGGACATCCCAGCGGTCGACGAGGGTGCCGGTGGCGATGTCGAAGGCCAGCAGACGTGGCTGGCCGAGCCCATGGTTGGCGTTGTCGACCGTCCACAGCCGGCCCTGAGCGTCGAGGCGGACGCCGAGGATGCTCTCGAAGAAGGGCAGGGACTGGCCGTCGGCGCCAACGCCGCGTGACTGCTGCCAGTCAGGGCCAGGAAACGGTCGCGGCGTGCCGTCGACGAGCTCGACCACCTTGACCTCGGGGTGGCCTTCGGGGTGGACCGAGAGGAAGATGCGGCCCTGCGCGCTGACGGCGACGTTGCCGGGTGGGCCGGGGAAGCTGGCGACAACCTCGAGGGCCGATGGCGGCAGCAGCGGCTCACCGATCCGTTCGGGGAAGTCGGTGCGGCCGCCGCCGTAGCGCCAGCGCAGGACGATGGCGAGCACGACGACGAGGCTGAACAGGCCGACCAGGACCCGTCGCAGGCCGCGTCGAAGCCGTCTCCCGAAGCCGCTTCTCTGGCCTTTTGGACTCGCGGCCGGCATCAGTAGCTGTTCTGGTGCACGGCGCGCACCGCGCGGCCCGACGGGTCGTTCAGATCGAGCGAGCTGTCCCAGGCCAGGGCTTCGGGCGTGCTGCAGGCCACCGACTTGCCGCCGGGGATGGTGTCGACCGCCGACGGCAGCTTGAAGTGGCTCTCGAACAGCTGCCGGTAGAGGTAGCCCTCCTTGGTCAGCGGCGTGTTGACCGGGAAGCGGAACTGAGCGGTTGCCATCTGTTGGTCGCTGACCACGCGCTCGGCGTGGGCCTTGAGCGAGTCGATCCAGGAGTAGCCGACGCCGTCGGAGAACTGCTCCTTCTGCCGCCACAGGATCTCGTCCGGCAGGTAACCGACGAAGGCCTCGCGCAGGATGTGCTTCTCGATCCGCGCCGCCCCGCTGCCGCCCGGCGGGCGGCACAGCTTGGCGTCGGGGTCGATCGACATGGCGACGTCGAGGAAGTGCTTGTCGAGGAAGGGCACCCGCGCCTCGACACCCCAGGCGGCCATCGACTTGTTGGCCCGCAGGCAGTCGTAGGAGTGCAGGCGGTCGAGCTTTCTGAGCGTCTCCTCGTGGAGGGCCCGGCCGTTCGGCGCCTTGTGGAAGTAGAGGTAGCCCCCGAAGATCTCGTCAGAACCCTCGCCGGACAGCACCATCTTGATGCCCATGGCCCGGATCTTCCGCGCCATCAGGTACATCGGCGTCGAGGCACGGACGCTGGTGACGTCGTAGCTCTCGATGTGGAAGATGACGTCCGAGAGGGCGTCGAGGCCCTCCTGGACGGTGTAGGTGTACTCGTGGTGCACCGAGCCGATGTACGCCGACGCGACCCGCGCCGCCTTCAAGTCGGGCGACTCGGAGAGGCCGATCGAGAAGGTGTGGAGCTGCGGCCACCACGCCTCACTGTTGTCGGCGTCTTCGATCCGCCGCTTGACGAAGCGCTTGGCGATGGCAGCGACGAGCGAGGAGTCGAGGCCGCCGGACAGCAGGACGCCGTACGGCACGTCGGACATCAGGTGGCTGTGGACCGCCTGCTCGAGGGCGACGCGGATGGTCGCCGGATCGGCCGGGTTGCCAGCGACGTTGTCGTAGGACATCCAAGGGCGGGTGTAGTAGCGGCGCCGGCCGGCCTTGGTCTCGACATGGCCCGGTGGGAACTCGGCGACCACGCGGCAGACGGGCTCGATGGCCTTGAGCTCGGAGGACACCCAGAGGTTGCCGTGCTCGTCGTGGCCGGTGTAGAGCGGGCAGATACCGATATGGTCGCGGGCGATCAGGTAGTCGTCGTTGACGTCGTCGTAGAGGACGAAGGCGAACATGCCCTCGAGCCGGTCGACGAATTCGGCGCCGTGCTCCAGATAGAGCGGCAGGAGGACTTCACAGTCCGAGCCGGTGGCGAGCGGGTACGGCTGCGTGAGCGAACGCTCGAGGGCCTGGTGGTTGTAGATCTCGCCGTTGACCGAGACGGCGAGGCGCCGGTCCGGCGACAACAAGGGCTGAGCGCCGCTGTCGACGCCGACGATCGCCAGGCGCTCATGGGCCAGGATCGCGGTCTTGCCGGTGTAGATGCCGGTCCAGTCAGGGCCGCGGTGGCGCTGGAGCTTGGAAAGCTGGAGCGCGCGGGTGCGGAGCGCGTCGAGCCCGGCACGAACGTTCAGTACCCCTAGGATGCCGCACACAGGACGCTCTCCTTCTCCTTGCTGACCTGCTGCTCGCTGACGCCGATCGCCCGCGCCGCCGCCGCGAAACGGCGGACGATGTCGCCGGCGGGCTCGATGCGGTCGATGCCCTCGACGCTCTTGCCGGCCTGAAAGTAGTCCTTGTAGCTGATGCCCTCGAGCGACGCCTTCTTGAGCTGACGGATGGCGCGGAGCGCATAGAAGGTGCGCATCCAGTGCTTGGTCTTGCGTCCGCGCAGCAGCCAGCGGGCGACCGGCCCGGCCTTGGTGCCGACGCGCTCGACGTAGGGGGTGTTGATCACCGCGCAGGGCACGCCGGAGAGCTTGTCGGTGAGCACGATGTCGCGCTCGCGGGCGGCGAGGATGGCGCGCTTGTAGTCGTCGTGGGCGCGGCACTCGTCGGTGGCGATGAAGCGGGTGCCGAGCTGGACGCCGGCGTAGCCCAGGCCGAGGGCGTCGACGAACCCCTGCTCGTCGCCGATGCCGCCGGCGCAGATCAGCGGCTTGCCGAGGTCGGCCATGCTGGCCATGAGCTCCGCGGGGGTGAGGCGCCCGGCGTGGCCGCCGGCGCGGTTGTTGACGGCGATCAGCCCGTCGACGTCGTGCTCGAGGGCGCGCTCGGCCCACTTGCGCTCGGTGATGTCGTGGTAGACGAGGCCGCCCACGGCGTGCACCTTCTCGACTACCCAGCGCGGACTGCCGAGGGCGGTGATGAAGAACCGCACGCCCTCCTCGAGGGCGATGTCGGTCCACTTGCGCATCCGGTCCTCGTAAGTCTGGCTGCTCTTCTCGACGATCACGTTCATGCCGACCGGCTTGTCGGTGAGGCTTCGAATGAGCTTCAGGCCGGCGCGAAACTCGTGACCGTGGACGTAAGCGAGCGAGATCGGCTGGATGATGCCGATGCCGCCGGCCGCCGACACCGCGGCGACGAGCTCGGGGTTCGAGCACGGGTACATCGCGCCGCAGATCAGCGGCACCTCGATGCCGACGGCGCGCGCGAAGGGGGTGGCCAAGAGGTCGGCTTTCATGGCGAAACGGTATCAGGTCGGGTGGTCGATTCCGCCTTGCCTGGCGACGCCACCCTCGCTAGGAGACCGCACGATGCCCAAG
>CXWL01003630.1_pt1 | contig 11594 bp, 12 predicted proteins | sample 590931 | NCBI WGS metagenome assembly CXWL01 (sample SAMEA3498368, study PRJEB10139) | groundwater metagenome | biome: water well; material: biofilm material | place: Germany | collected 2015-04-27 | reverse complement strand
ATCGATCAACGGCGCTACAATTTTCAGTTCGGCGGGGATGCGTTCTGGCTGATCGAGAACGGCAGGCGGACCCACATGCTGCGCGACGTGATCTACCACGGCATCACGCCGGAATTCTGGAACCGTTGCGACGGGGTGGCCGACCGGGCGCATCGTCAATGTTATGGTTTCATTACCTGTGGCAAAGGCCAGCCCGGCCAGTCTGGTTGGATGACGCACGCCGCATCACATGCGCGTTTCCGCAACATTCAAGTCATTCGAGGTGAGGGACGATCATGACCGTCACCGGCGCCAAGCCTTGGCCGAAGATGACCAGCCGCGAGGAGTTTCAGTTTCTTGCCGAACTGGTTCTCAAATGTTCGACGGCGGACCACACGCAGGTGACGCTGCATGATCAGGATGGCGGTACCACGCGATTTGCCAATAACCAGATTATTCAAAATGTGAATACCCGCCGGGGGAACGTAGCTGTGACCGTCGCCTTCGGTGCCAGGCAAGGCACGGCGACGACGACGGATTTCACGGCCGGGGCGCTGCGCGAGACCGTCAAACGGGCTGAGGCAATCGCGCGAGTATCTCCCGAGGACCCGGAGTACCTGCCACCGGCCGGACCACAAGCCTACAATTCCTGTCCGACGGTTCGCAGTGAGACCGTGAAAGCCGGTCCGTCAGTTCGTTTGGAGTATGCGAACGAAGCGATCGGCCAATGCCGTATGGAGAACCTGTCGGCTGCGGGCATTGTCTCCTCAGTCCGCGCGTCGGTCGGCGTCGCGGCGGGCACCGGGCTCCTTGCGTTTGAAGAGCGCACGGAAGCGCGATTCAGCATTACCGTGCAAGCCGGCGACGCGACCGGGTGGGCCTCGGCGGCGCATCGTTCCATCGACCGGTTGAAAGTGCAGGAACGCACGCTGTCCGCGATCCATAAGGCGACGTTGGGGGCTGAGTCGCAGGAGCTGCCTCCCGGCCGTTATCGAGTCATCCTCGAACCGGCGGCGGTGGCCGGCTTGTGGTCGTGGATCATCTGGATGCTGGACGCGAAGTCCTATCTGAAAGACACGAGTCCTTTTGCCGGCAAACTGAAGAAGCGGATTCTGGATAAACGGCTCTCGTTGGAGAATTGCCCGGGGCACGCCGATTTGCTCGGTGTTGGCTTTACGGCCGAAGGGCTTCCGTCTACGGCATCGCCATGGATTCATCAAGGCGCCCTGCAGCAACTGCTCTACGACCGGTTTACCGCGCAGGCGCAACAGATCAGTCCAATCCCGACGATCGAGGCGCCGCGCCTTTCGATCGAGGGGACATCGGCCAGTTCTTTGGCACAACTCATCAAGTCGACCGACCGGGCGATCCTCGTGACGAATTTCTGGTATCTGCGTACCGTAAATCCGGCCGATCTCACGTTGACCGGCATGACGCGGGATGGAACATTTTTGGTAGAGAAAGGAGAGATCGTGTCCGCAGTGAAAAACTTCCGGTTTCATGAAAGTCCCCTGCGGGCGTTCCAGCAAGTCGAATCCTGGACGGCACCGATGGAAGCGGTGACCTCTGAAACGGGAAAGATGCTCGTGCCCGCCATGGTCCTGCCGGAGTTTCATTTCTCCAGCGTCACCAGATTCTAAGCCTCAGTCGCTCTGATTGTGACGCGCACTCACGCACCCTGTTTGGGAAAATGATTGACTCACCCTCATGGTCGGAGTAGACAAGTACGTAGTGGTTTGGAGAGAAGGCTCTGTCCCTGTTCGAGCCTGCACGATGTTTGAATCCCTCCAGTCAGATCGTCGCAACCTGCTCCACGATCTTCTGCGGTCTGGGTGGTGAAGTTGATAGAGGAGGTTCCGTCATGTCCCGTCGATATAGTGACCAACCCATTAACCTGATTGCGCGCATTCCTTCTCCCGAGCAGATGTCCGCTGCACGCCCGAAGCAGCGGTCCTTCATCCAACTGGTCATGGAGTCCGGAGCAACCTGTGCGCGCGGAATTGCCGACATGGTGGCACAGCTTCACCGGTTGGGTCGATCGATCGGCGCGTCGATGAAGGACCGGCAGGCCGTGAGTGTCTCCCTTGATCAATCTGGCGGGCCAGTGGCCGTGAAGCCTCAGTCTGCGACGGGGACGGTGTATTTGTCCGACGATCGCTTGGCCAGATGGAACGCTCTTCTCGATGCGACGGTCCCGCATGTTGAATCAACGGTGAGGACGCCGGAATCCATCCCTGTGCAAGCGGTGTCACCGGCGGCAGTAGCCGTCGCATCAGCACCGCTCGATGAAGTGGTCGCGTTGCGCCTGGAGTTGTTGGCCCATCAGCAAGAGGTGGCCCGCCTGTCGGTACAGCTACAAGAATTGAAGTCGATGGTGGGTTCACAGCAGCAGGTCTTGGTCTATTTGGGGCAGGAGTTGGAAGCACAACAGCTGCCGATGGCCATGGCTGCGGCGCAGGCCTCTCCGTCTGCGAAGAAATCCCGGGTGATGCGGGCGAAGTCCGGCGGAAAAGAGTTGTCGGCTTCCCGGAAAATATCCCGCGAGCCGTCACTCAATTTGTAACATGTTTATGAGGTGGCTCTGTGCGTAGAGCGGTGATGCTGGGCGGACTGTTCTGTGTGCTGACCGGTTGTGCGTCAACCGCGGGGACTCACGAAGAGTCCCTGGGAATCGGTATCGTCCGGGGAACGTTGGGCGTTCAGCCCGAGGGACAGATACGGCTTACGCGGCCGGCTGATACGCAATCCCTGCAGGGGTCTGTACTGACGCTGGAAGGCGGTGCGTATGTCCTTCGCCTTCCGGATGGCTCGGAGCGCCGTGTGGCGTTGGATGAAAATACCCGCATCGACCGGCCTGCTCATGTCGGCGACAGGGTTGAAGCATTTTTGGATGACAGCGGCCGTGCAGTCCTTATTCGCAACATTGACCACCGCACAGACTAGCCTTCACCAGCGTGCCGCCGGCGCCGCCACTCGTTCTCGCCGTCCGGTGAGCCGGCTGAGTCGTGCTGTCCTTGTGGGCCTCGCACTCCTGCTGTCGTGGGGAGGCGCCGCTGAGGCGGCGGAATCCGTCCCGCTGTTCACCGATCTCGGGGCGTTTCGTTATCCGATCACCACCACGTCCGAACAGGCGCAGCACTATTTCGATCAGGGCTTGCGCCTGGTCTACGCGTTTAATCACGAAGAGGCGATTCGCTCGTTTGAGGAAGCGGCCCGGCTCGACCCGACTGCCGCGATGGCCTATTGGGGGATTGCACTGGCCCTGGGGCCGAATATCAATGCGCCGATGGCCAGGGCCGATGAACGGCGGGCATGGGAGGCGCTGCAGAAAGCCCGGACACAGGCCAGCCACGTCAGTCCCGCCGAGCAACGATATATTGAGGCACTCGGTAAACGATACAGTGCCAAAGGCGGTTCCCGCGCCGCTCTCGACAAGGCCTATGCGACTGCCATGCGGATGGTCTGGCAACAGTTGCCGGATGATCCGGATGCCGGGGTGCTCTTTACCGAAGCGTTGATGGATCTGCGGCCGTGGGATTTCTGGACATCCGACGGACGTCCGCATCCTGGGACCGACGAGATGGTGTTAACGCTGGAAGCGGTCCTCGCCAGACATCCTGATCACCCGGGTGCCTGCCACTACTATATCTATGTCGTTGAAGCATCGTCGAAGCCGGAGCGGGCTTTGGCCTGTGCCGAACGGTTACCTGGCCTCATGCCGGGGGCCGGGCATTTGGTGCACATGCCGGCGCATATCTATCTTCGCCTCGGCAAATATCACGAGGCGGCGGAAGGAAACGCCCACGCGGTTCATGTCGACAAAGAGTATCTGGCAGGCCGGGCGCTGAGCGGAGACTATGCGGATGGCTACTTCACGCACAATCTGCATTTTCTCTGGGCGTCGTTGATGATGGAAGGGCGTCAGGCCGAGGCGCTGAAGATTGCCCGAGAATTGACGGGGACCATCACCGAAGCGGAAGCGCACAAGGAGAAATGGAAAGAATTCTATCTTCCGGCGCCGTTGTTTTCGTTGATCCGTTTCGGCCGGTGGGATGAGTTGCTGCACGAGCCGGTCCCACCGAAGGGGCTACGGGTGCACGAAGGTATGTGGCGGCTGGGGCGGGGACTGGCGTCGGCGGCAATGGGACGGATTCCGGGGGCCGAGGGCGAACATTTTGTGCTGGCGGGCCTGGCGAAGCAGTTCCGCCGCGACCGGAGTCCCGAGGACAAGACGGCGCGGACCATGCTAAAAGTCGCAGAACGGCTGTTGGCGGGAGACATTGCCGCACGCCGCCAGAAGTATGACGAGGCCATCAGGATTCTGCGTGAAGGGGTGGCACTGGAAGAATCTCTACCCTACACGGAGCCTCCGTACTGGCCGATTCCCCTGCGCCACTATCTAGGGGCGACATTGCTGACGGCCGGCCGGCCAACAGAAGCCGAACAAGTCTACCGCGAGGATCTTCGGCGTCACCCGCAGAACGGGTGGAGTCTGTGGGGATTGACCCAAAGCCTGCGCGCCCAGCATAAAGGGGGCGATGCGGATACGATCGACGGGCAGTTCAAGGCGGCCTGGACCTATGCCGATATCACACTGACGGCATCACGATTTTAACCGGGACAGTCTGGAGCGGAGGAGCGATGCGATTCATAGTGGGCGTATGATCGACGGGCCGGTCAAGGCGGCCTGGACCTATTGGATCTCAGCCGCTGTCACACTGACGGCCTCACGAGTTTAATCGAGCAGTCCGGAGTGGAGGAGCGATGCGATTCATAGTCGGTGTGATGGGGCCGGCCAAGGCGAAGAAGAAAGATTTGGACAACGCGCGGGTACTCGGTGAATTTATCGCCCGGCGCGGCTGGGTGGTGCTCACCGGCGGTCGGGATGTTGGCGTGATGGACGCCGCCTGCGAAGGGGCCAAGCGGGTGGGAGGGAGCCTGACGGTTGGGATCATGCCCACGGCCAAAGACAAGGTGTCTCGTCACGTGGATGTGCCGATTATCACGGAAATGGGCAGCGGCCGGAACAATATCAACGTGCTCACCAGTGATGTCGTCGTGGCGTGCGGACTGGGCGGGTCAGGAACCGTGTCCGAGGTGGCGCTGGCGGTGAAGGCTGGGAAACCGGTCATTCTTGTGGAGGCGTCTCCGGCCGATGTGGCGTTCTTTCGCAAGCTCGGCAAGCGATTGGTGTCTGCCGCGTCGTCACCTGAAGAGGCGATCGAGCTGATCATGAAACAGATGGGGAGCGGAGGCAAACGCCGGTCCAAACCGGAAGAACCGACGGAGTATGGCGATCTGGCGTTATGAGGGTCGGTTAGGGAGCGAGAATACCGGAGAGCTCGCCTTTTTCCACCAGCACTCCGCTATTTTCAAATGGGAGCCGGCCATCTTTCAAATGCAGCACGCCGCTGATCTCGTAACTCAGGGCCTGGACTTTTCGTAACCCGAGAACCTGCCGCACGACATCCAGGGTAGACGTCGTCGTTTCAATCGTCACGACGCTGTCGCTCAAACGCGGGACGGTGAATGCCTGGTTTCCGAGACCGCGGGCCAACCGTTTTCCATTCAAATCCAATCGGATGTCCATGCCGGTCACCTGTAGCTCGTAGTCGTTCGGGTTCCGGACGCGGAGATCGATCTTGAGCCGCTGCTCGAACGGAGTGCTATCCAGAGGAGTGATATTTGCGACCAGCACGTCCGGTATTTCTCCCTTCGCAAACCAGGAAGTACAACCGGACAGCGTGGCGAGGGTTGCCATGAAGAGCAGAAGTTTCGAGAGATGCATGAGAGCATCATATCCGAAAATCCATCGGAAGCCGAGTGCCGTAGTAGACTGTAAGAGTTTCGTGTCAGCCTCGACTGACCACAGAGGAGGGTCTTCGCTATGACAGGACGGAATTTCGGACAAGCCGCATTGGCAGGAGTCGTCCTTGTCATAGGAATAGGCCTCAGCCCGATCCAACCTGAGCGCTCGGCCGCAACTGCTCCGGCCAAAGCCTATTTTGCCGGCGGGTGCTTCTGGTGCATGGAGGAAGCCTTTGAGAAAGTTGAGGGTGTGCTGACGGCGGTCTCCGGCTATATGGATGGGACGGTGGCCAATCCGACCTATGAGCAGGTGTCAGCGGGCGGGACCGGGCACGCGGAGTCGGTTGAGGTGACTTACGATCCCGCCAAAGTGAGTTACGAGAAGCTCTTGGATGCGTTCTGGCGCAATGTGGATCCGCTGACCCCGAACGCGCAATTCTGTGATCATGGCAATCAGTATCGGGCTGCGATATTTCCCTCGACTTCCGAAGAGCAGAAATTGGCAGAGGCTTCGAGAAAGCGTCTTGAAGAGTCGAAAAAATTTCACAACCCGATCGTGACGCAGATCGTGGCGGCCACGGCGTTTTACCCGGCCGAAGAGTATCACCAGGATTTCTATAAGAAGAATCCGGTGCGCTACAAATTTTATAAATTCAATTGCGGCCGGACCCAGCGGTTGGAAGAAGTGTGGGGGAAGCAGTAGGCACACGCCGGTACACGATTCCTGCGGTGGCTCACTTGCCCAAAAATGGTCGTCTCTGTCCAAAGTGGGCGGCAATGTCGCAGTCACATCGCGTGCCAGCCACAGTTCTGAGATAGATCAGAGAGTTGTGAACTTATCCGGGCGGCACGGCTCTTGAGGAGAAACACCGTAACCCGGGTCCACCCCTGCTGAATGGGTCGACCAGGTTACTGCGTGACTACTCCAATCTCCATACAACGATTTCGCCCCTCCGTTGCATTTGTCCGCAGCGCGGGCGTTCTGCTGTTGGCCGTCGTCATGGTCGGGGCGATCCCCGTTCCTACGAAATCGGATTTCGACGGTCGCCCGCGATACGACACACAAGAAATCCGTCGGGCGATCACGTTCTACGCCAAACGATATCGACTAGATCCGGCGTTCTTGCGTGCGGTCATTAAGACGGAGTCTGACTTTCGTCCCGATGCGGTCTCTCGGAAGGGTGCGGTCGGGCTGATGCAATTGACTCCCGAGACGGCTGCGACCTTACGTGTGGGCAACCTCCACGATCCCATCCAGAATATCGGCGGTGGTGCGAAGCAGCTGCGTCATCTTCTGAATCTCTATGACGGGGATCTCTCGCTGACGCTGGCTGCCTATAATGCCGGGGTGCATCGGGTGAAAGGCGGCCGGATTCCGCGCATTCGCGAAACCCGGCACTATGTGCGCAAAGTGCTCAAGTACTACGAAAGGTATCGATCCAGAAGCCCCAAGTCGACGCCGCCGGATCATTCAGCCAAGTCCTCTTCAAGATCGCAGTCCGCGGCATCGTAGGGAACCGTTCAGAAATCGGGGAAAGAGAATTGCGGTGCGCTGAGCGACCTTCTGTGAGAGACACGGATGAAGGTGGGCCCCTAACAGAGTGATGTCAGCGGGGGTATTATCGTACTTTCATCACCAGTGTACGCAGCCGCTCCCGCTGGGCCATGGTAATGTCGATGAACTCCAGTCCGAACTCCTTGTGGTCGATCCAGCGAACGATGGCCTGATTGATGCGCAGCGGCCATTGATGATCGGGCAGGAAAAGAGACAGTCGCAAGATCATCCCGATCTCGAGGGGGATTGACGAACTCGCGCGACAGCCGCTGGCGGAAATATCCAATAGCGTGGCTTCACCCTCGAAGTCGTCTTCGCCGAAGAAGAAGAGACGGCAGGAGAGCAGCATCCGTCTTCCTCGTCGATCCTTGCGGTGATCGCTTGCCGGGTCCTGGTTCGCGGGCGGTTGAGGTCGTGCTTCCATAGCCCTCATGTCCTCTCAGATATTCCTCACGCCTAGACTGTACCGCGTGTTCTCTCTTTCCGCCTCCCTCAGATGGTGTAGTTCGGACGGGGGGCAGCACCGCCTTCGGAACGACCCTGAGGTCACAGAGAATGTGTAACAGAGAACTCCTCGAATGCAAGTACAAACGACTAAGAAGTAACTAGAGTGCCATCAAGAATGGCGGTGAGGCGGGATCTCGACAAGCAGTTGACCTTCGCCCGGGTCTCTGCGAAAAAGATCGGATTGGGATGTGGGAGAGGAGGAGCCGTGATGAAGCGAACAGGGAATCTCAGGATGGCGCAGCTCGGACCGTCAGAAATCCGAGCCATGACCCAGGCCTGTGTGGACGCCAAGGGGGTGAACATGGCCCAAGGGGTCTGTGACACGCCCGTTCCTCTGCCGGTCTTGGAGGGTGCCNNACCAGGGGTTCAATACCTATACGCGATTCGACGGATTGGCCGAATTACGGCAGGCGCTGGCCAGGAAGCTGGCTCGCTGCAATGGCATTCAGGCCGATCCTGAACGCAACATTACGGTGAGTGCCGGGGCGACGGGATCGTTTCATTGCGCGTGCGCCGCTCTTTTGAATCCCGGTGATGAGGTCATTCTCTTCGAACCCTACTACCAGTACCATGCAACGGCGTTGAAATCGGTCGATACCGTTCCTGTGCCGGTGCGGATGCAACCGCCCGATTGGACCTTCTCGCTTGCCGAAGTGGAGCGAGCTGTCACGGATCGCACGAGAGCGATTGTAGTCAATAGCCCTGGCAATCCATCCGGGAAAGTCTTTTCGCGTGCAGAACTGGAAGGGATTGCCGCGATCGCGACGCGCCACGATTTGTTCGTATTTACCGATGAAATTTACGAATACATGCTGTATGACGGCCGACAACACGTCAGCCTCGCGACCTTGCCCGACATGGCCGAGCGGACGATCACGATCGGAGGCTACTCCAAGACCTTCAGTATTACCGGGTGGCGCATCGGCTACAGCGTCGCGGCGGAGCGATGGGCGCATCTCATCGGGGCGATGAACGATCTGTTGTATGTCTGTGCGCCTGCGCCGTTGCAAATGGGTGTGGCGGCCGGCATTAACGAGCTGCCGGACTCCTTCTATCAGGAGATGGCCCGGGAGTATCAACGGAGGCGGGATCGTTTTTGCGAGGCGCTCTCGCGGGCGGGGCTCACGCCGTCGATTCCCCAGGGGGCCTACTACGTGCTGGCGGATGCGAGCCGGCTTCCAGGGAGCACCGGTAAGGCTCGCGCGATGGCGCTGTTGGAAATGGCCGGTGTGGCCGCCGTTCCGGGGGAAGCCTTCTTCTCGGGGCCGGAAGGCGCGCAGTTTGTACGTTTCAGCTATGCGAAAACCGAGTCTGATTTTGAAGAGGCTTGTCGGCGGGTGGGGAAGCTTCATTTGTAAGGGAAGCCGGTTTTGATTTTCTCCAAGCGCTTGTCCCTCGCGCCGCTGCATGGTAGATAGGGTAAAATATCAGGGAGTTCGTCCGTTTATGCGTCTTGTGCAATCTCGGCTGTGCGCGCTGATCACGGCGATGCTGCTGCTGACAGCGTGCAGTGGTCCACAATCCTCACATCTTATGACGAGCTCGTCGCTTGCCGGATCGATCACTCGTGATTCGGGCGATCGCCGCGTGCTTGCCGGCGAGTGGGACTATGAAGAGCTGGCGGTGGTGTTGCTCACGCTCGATGAGTCAGGGAACGGGACATACGGATGGAAGAGGGGGCAGCTTCGAACCGTCTCTTTCAGCGGCTCGCATTGGGAGGGAACCTGGTTGCAGGAAGAGAATGATCGAGAAGGTAACTTTATCGTGGAATTGAGTCCGGATCTTTCCGAAGGCGCCGGCCGCTGGTGGTACACACGCATCGGCGATGATCGAGCCCCGACGGCGAAAGGAGGGACCTTCCACCTCTCGCGGAGGACTTCCAGTTTAGCTGCCAGCGATACGCCTCCCGCTCCTTAATCTCTCGGGTTAATCGATTCAAACAGCGCCGAATAGTCCTCATCCCGGTGTCCCTTCCGGATGGTTTGCTCGAGGATGGCACGCACGCCTGCCAGGCTGGCCACGTTCAGTCCCTGATGTCGCGCTTCATCGGCAAACAGGTTCACGTCTTTGAGCAGATGGCTGGTTGGAAAGTTCGGCTTGTCGTACTGGCGTGTCAGCAGTCGGGGAAGCTTTTTCTCGAAGGCCGGCGCAAACAGCGCGCTTGATTTGAGAATGGCCATGAACTGGTCGACGGAAATGCCGGCCCGTTGAATGAGACCCAAGCTCAGGGCAAAGGCGGAGAGCTCAGCGGCAATCAAATGGTTGAGCGCGAGTTTGAGAGCTGCGGCCTGTCCGACGGGCCCGATAAGGAATGGTGCCGGCGTTAAGGACGAAAATACCGGTTCCCAGCGATGGAGCTGGTCAGCTGTGCCCCCGCCCATAATGATCAACGTGCCGGTTTTGGCTTCGGCGAGGCTGCCCAGCACAGGCGCTTCGAAATAGTCTCCTCCGCCATCGGACACCGAGCGTTGGAATGCACGGCTTTCATCCGGGCTGATGGTACCCATTTGAATAATGGTTCGACTGCGGAGATCCACCGGCGCGGTGGGCGGGAACAGCACAGTGTGAATGGCGGTCGCATCGGTCAAGAAGAGCAACGTACAGTCTGCGGATGCCACCGCGGCAGCAGCCGTCGCGGCCACCGTGATGCCGTGTGGGCGGAGGGGATCGGTCTTGGAAACCGTGCGATTGTAGACCGTGACGGCATGTCCCGATTCGTGCAGCCGCTCTGCAACGGCTCGTCCGAGTAAGCCAACCCCTATAATTGCTACGCGCATGAGGCCGTCGTCTTTCCTTTGTCAGTGGGCTGATCGCGGAAGTTGTCGTACCTGTGATGTGAGGTGGTCGGGAAACCCCTGAACGGTTGCGATGAATCCACCAAAACGGGGAAGCGGTTGATTGTATCGGAGCGGCTGTCCCGTGCCATCGTACGCTGATCCGCCGGCTTCTTCGAGCAAGAGCGTTCCGGCTGCCACATCCCACTCATTTTCCGGCTCGAAGGTGATGACGCCGTGAATCGTCCCGCGGGCCGCCAGCGCCAACGCCCAGGCGATGGAGCGCATCGGGCGACTCGTCATATGTGGCTCGATCGACTTGAAGCGTCCGACATGAAGTTCCCACGGACTGAGCGCGATCGTCGGCAGTTGGTTGGCCACTGAGCCTTGGCGGGGCGCCGGCGCGCCATTCAGATGGAGGCCCTGACCGCGGATTGCAGTATAGAGCTCGTTGGTCGACGGATTAAAGATCGCCGCCAGCACCGGCTGCGTGCCTTCCAGCAGCGCCACGGAGATGCAATATTCCGGCTCGCGCCGGATGAAGGCTTTGGTCCCGTCGATGGGATCGATGACCCAGACGCGTGGTTTGGTCAGCCGGGCATCGGTATCAGGAGTTTCTTCGGATAGCCATCCGTCATTCGGGAACTGTCCGAGCAGACGATCCATGAGGATGTCATTGACGGCATGGTCGGCCGATGTGACGGGAGAATGATCCGGCTTGGTGTAGGTCTGAAATCCATCCGTGGCAAGCCGCAAGGCTTCGGCGCCGGCTTCGCGTATCGCGGTGGTGAGGACTCGATATTCCTGTTCCCAGGTCATAGTGCAGAGTAGCAAGGCCGCGCTGAGATTGAAAGCCGGCTCTTTCGATCGCTTGACCTCCCGAGAGAATCTGCGTACAAGCAGAGCACCTATGAAACTTGTCCAAAAGCGCTCGAAGAAAACCGGGTTGCCGCCGGGGACGCTGGTCCACA
>CXWL01124034.1_pt1 | contig 11596 bp, 3 predicted proteins | sample 590931 | NCBI WGS metagenome assembly CXWL01 (sample SAMEA3498368, study PRJEB10139) | groundwater metagenome | biome: water well; material: biofilm material | place: Germany | collected 2015-04-27 | reverse complement strand
TAGTTGGCATCCCTGGAGTTGCCACTGCAGTATTAAATGATTGTGCAGATGTATTTGCTGTACCAGCAGTTGATGCTGCAAATAATTGTGTTGCTGAATTAATTCTAGTTTTAAAATCAGTTGCAGCAGCACCTCTTAAACCGATTTGTCTAGTTCCAGAAGCTGCAACTGAACCAGCTACATAACCATTTGAACCATAAACAAATTTAATTTGATTAGTTGTTTCCGATAAACGAATTTGAAAATTAATGTAAGGAACATCAGTAACACTAGATGTATAAGTTGGTCTCCAGTTCTTAAACTGAACTACAAACTCTCTGTTAGGAGCAGAACCTACTATCTCCCATCTTGCTTCACTGGTAATTAAACCAGCAATAAACGCACCACATAAATCACCTCCCCATGCAGAAATTGCACCAGTATAGGCTGTAGTAGCAGAAATTGGACTAGATTGTCCCGCAGGTGGTAGTGTCGTACCGAAACTAATAAATCCATTACTATTTACTGTACAGTCAGTGTAGTTTACTCCATTAAAATTAAAATTAAAAGGAATAGAAGCTGCTGGAAGTGTCCAGTTTTGCGCATCAAAACTTGTTGTTGTGGTTGCAGTTCCCAACACAGTACCCCCTGTGATCTCTGAGTAAGTTTCATTACTTTGCGCAAAGCTGTACAAACTTACTTGGGCTTGGACTTGAACACATGCAAAGAGCATCAAGAGCCATAATGTAATTTTTTTCATGAATAATTTTTTTAAAGTTATAATAATGAGGTTATTAAAATTATACCGTAAAAAAATGATTTTTATTAGGCTATTCCTAAAAATAATCGAATTATCAAAAAAAAATAAAAAAATGTTATAAAAAATAAATAATTGTTATAAGAAAATAATCACAAAAAAAAGCCCTGAAAATCAGGGCTTTTAGTAATAATAAAATTAAAAATTATTCTTTGATCACTTTTATTGTGTGAACTGTATCTTCAACTGTGATGTTTACAATATAAGCACCTGCTGTTAATGCAGACATGTTAACTTGAACGTCATTAGAATTAGCTTTAGTATTTAAAACCTCTTGACCTAATAAATTAACAACTCTTACATTACTAATTGCAGATTTGTAAGATAAGTTTAATACATCTTTCACAGGATTTGGATAAGCTACAAAACTAGTCTTATCAAATGAATATGAACTTAAAACTGTATCAACTTTAAAATCTAATGTAACTCCATAAGAACCACTAAAACATGGATTTGGAGGATTCTGACCTGAATCAGCTGAACCTATTCTCATTCTATGAACTCCTGATGGAGCAGTTAAAGGCATAACAAACGATGCATCAACTGTATTTGGTAATGCAGTTGTACAAGCAATACCAGTTTTTACTAATTCTCCAGCGTCATTAAAGTCATAATCGTTATTAAAATCAATCCAAACATTAACATCATACGTATAACCAGTACTAAATGTTAATTGAACATTAGTATTTGCCCCTTGAGCAACTATTTCAGGAACTGCTGTTAAATCAGTATAAGTAACATCAGCAAGAGTATTTGTTGTTGAACCTATTACAGCTGTTGTAATACCTGGACCATCATTAGATAATGGCACAGAAGCACAATAACAACCTGTTGCAGCAGTAGTAAATGATTGTTCAGTACAACCAGTTGCAGAACCTGCCGCATTATAAGGTACAACTTTCCAAAAATAAGTAGTTCCAATTAGGCCCGAAAATGAATATGAATTTGGACCAACATTAATTGCATTTGCAATATCTGTTCCACCAGAAGTAGTACCAATAGTCACATAATATCCTGCAGCAGATGGAGCTAAATTCCAAGTTAAATTATTAGCAAAATTTCCACAAGCATTTGGAGTAGCAACTAAATTAGTTGCACAAGTTGGAGGTGTAGATGGCGAAATTTTTAATTCAACATCATCAATAGCAACATACCATGCACCAATCGGCTCGTTCACTCTAAAAGCAAAATAATATGTTCCAGAAGTTGCTGGGACAAATGATCTAGTAGCTTGAATATACGGCTGTGGAGTTATTGCACCAGTTCCTGGAACTACATACTGAGGTCCTAATTGAGTCGCACCAGTAGAATTTTGAGCATTATTAACATAAAAATCAACTGACCATGAGTTTCCTCCATCTCCTTGAATCCAAGACGAAAAGTCGTAAGAAGTACCACCGACTAAATTGAAACCTGGAGTCCACATATATTCATTTGTTGCATAATAAGCATTTCTTAAATAATTTGAACCAGTATGTGGTGTATTAGGATTAGTTGAGTTTGAAGTTTGCCAATCACCATTTTCTTCAGACCAACAAGGTGGAAAAGCTGGAAGTGTAGCCGTTTCAAAACTTTCAATCCATGGTAATGAAGTAATTGGTGCACATTGCGTAGTAAATGGAATTGATATCCAAACACCGTAACTACCACCACAATTAGTTCTTACATGTAAATAATAAACTGTTTGAGATGCTAAACCAGAAGCCGCATAAAAGGCATTAGTAGTTGCAGTACCTGTTGCTGGAGGAGTTGCTGAAGTTGTAACAGCATATTCATATCCAGTTACACCAGAACCAGACAAATCATTCCATGATGTATTTGCTCCTGAAGAAGTAATATTTGAAACTGCCAACCCTGTTTGATCTGGACAAGTAGGAATTGCTTCCCAAATTAAATTATCAATTAACACAGCATTTCCAATATTAGCAGTATGTCTGAATGCCGGAAAATCAGAATATACTCCAACTGGTGGAGAAAATTGATAAGTTGTATATGTTAAGTTTGAAGCAGTAAACGTAGTTAAAGACACGAATGTATTAGCATCTAAAGGATCCGTTAAATAACCAAACTCTACAATATCACCAACACCATAATAACCTCTCATATTGAATTTAATTCTATTTGTTCCTGCACCTAAATTTGAAACCGGTTGTGTTTTAACAACAGCTTTTGAACTTGCAGAATACGAAACCATATACATTGTATTCGGATAAGAATCAGCTGAAACATTTTGTGTATTTGCATAACCACCATTACCTACTTTTGCCCAACAAGATGGAAAAGCTGGCGTAGTTACTGAATCAAAATTTTGAATAAAACTCGTAACACTTGCACAATTTGTTGTGAATTGCATAGTAGCCCAATACCCAAATGTACTACCTGCACATGCTGATCTCACATGTAAGTAGTAAGTCGTTTGAGGTAATAAACTTGAAGCAATATAATAAGCATTTGTTGTAGCAGTACCAGAAGCTGGAGGTGTTGCAGAAGTTGTAATAGCATATTCATAACCAACTGAACCACTAGCAGATGTATCATCCCATGATGTATTAGCACTAGTTGAAGTAATATCTGCAACCACTAATCCTGTTTGATCTGGACATGAAGGAATTGCTTCCCAAATAATATCATCTAAATAAACATCTGTATACATTGATGTAGATAATCTTTTTAATGCAATTACTAGCCCTGGACCAGTAAAAGTATTAAAATTAACTACATAACTTTGAAAAGAAGTAGTAATATCAACAGCTTGAACCAAAGTAAAAGTATTTGCATCAGCAGGATCTGTTAAAACACCAATTTCTAAATCCTGAGTAGCGGTAGTATTTCTAGCTTTGAATTTTAAACGATGAGTACCAGCACTTAAATTACTTAATATTGGTGATACTAACATAATTTTAGATGTAGCTGCAGAGTCAGAATTATATAAATCAACTCCATTAGGTGCAGATGAGCTTGCAAAGTTTACTGTACCAAGAGTTGCAAAACTAGATGCTCCTGAAAGTATTTTATTCCAACATCCTGGCAAAGCTGGTGTTGTTACTCCATCAAAATTTTGATTAAAATTAGCCACAGCTACACAACCGGTTGTAAATGAAATTGGTCCATTCCAACTACTAAATACACCTGCAGCACAATTTGATCTTACAAAAACATAGTAAGTTGTTTGTGGTAATAAAGATGAAAGAATTGCATATACATTCGTAGTAGCAGTACCTGCTCCTGTTGGAGCAATGTTTGAAGTTGAAACCACATATTCATATCCAAGAACTGGATCTGATGAAGTAGCATCCCAAGAAATATTTGCAGTAGTTGAAGTAACATTTGCACTTACTAAATTTAATGGAGCTAAACATGAAGCTACATTACCGGTTGCAACCAATAATGGTTTTTCATTACTCGTTGTTCCTGTTGTAAATGTACAAGGGGCTGTTGACGAGTCATCTCTAAACCACACTGCCTGTACGCCTGTAGTAGTTGAATTTGCACAACTTACATTGTTTGTCCAAGCTCCTGCTGATAAACCAGCACAAACTTCAACAATTACATTTGAAGTTCCATTCCAAGCAAAAGGGGTAGTTAATGTAAACATTACATTACCAATTGCAGATGGAGTAAAATCTGTTGGTCCGTAAACTACAGTTGTTCCAGTTTCAAAAGTACTTGTCAACACCGTTGAAGTTGTACTTTTCATAGAAATCGTGTAATTTTCTTGTAAACCACTTGAGTTTAAAGCTGTTGCAACCCAACCAATTTCTGTAATATTACCAGCAACTAAACCAGCTCCTAATAATTCTGATGCTGTGTACAAAAACTGAACTTTTCCAGTTTTATAATAATCTTGCATTGGTGAAGGGTTACTAGATGCAGAATTTGGTGTTCCATCATTTACACCAACAACAATCGTCCCCGTTTGTGCGGATATTTGCCAACTCGTAAAGAGGGCAAATAGCCATAACGTAATTTTTTTCATTAATAAGGTTTTAAGTTTATAAAATTCGGGGGGAGAATACATTGACAAAATAATAATATTAAATAACCTTAACCTAAAAATTATTAAATTATCATAAAAAAACAACTAAATGTTATAAAAAAAACAAAAACAAATTATATAAACTAATAATATTATAACAAAAAAGCAATACAACAAGTAATTACATAAAAAAAGCCCCGATTTCTCGAGGCTTTAAGAAGTAATTAAATTAAAAAATTATTCTTTAATAACTTTAATTGTGTGAACTGTATCTTCAACAGTAATATTTACAATATAAGCACCTGTAGTTAATGCAGACATGTTAACTTGTACATCATTAGAATTAGCTTTAGTATTTAAAACTTCTTGGCCTAATAAATTAACAACTCTTACATTACTAATTGCTGATTTGTAAGATAAGTTTAATATATCTTTCACAGGGTTAGGATATGCTACAAAATTTGATTTATCAAAACTAGCAGAACCTAAAGTTGTATCTACAGTGAAATCAATTGTTACACCATAAGAACCACTAAAACATGGATTTGGAGGATTCTGACCTGAATCTGCAGTTCCAATTCTCATTCTATGAGTTCCAGCAGGCGCAGTTAAAGGCATCATAAATGTAGCATCCACTGTATTAGGAGTTGCAGAAGTACATGCAATACCTGTTTTAACTAATTCTCCAGCATCATTAAAGTCATAATCATTATTGAAATCAATCCAAATATTAATATCATAATCATAACCTGTACTAAATGTTAATTGAACATTTGTATTAACTCCTGGTGTAGTAATAACTGGCGCCACAGTTAAATCAACATAAGTAACATCTGCAATAGTATTAGTAGAACCAGCTACAATTGCAGAAGTAATACCTAAACCATCGTTAGATGTTGGTACCGAACTACAATAACAACCTGTTGCAGCAGTTGCAAATGATTGTTCAACGCATCCAGTTGCTGAACCTGCAGCATTGTAAGGTACCACTTTCCAGAAATAAGTTGTTCCTATTGTTCCAGAAAATGAATATGAATTTGTACCAACGTTAACTGCGTTAGCAATATCTGTTCCACCTGAAGTTGTACCAATAGTTACATAATATCCTGTAGCTGTTGGCTCAAGATTCCAAGTTAAATTATTAGCAAAATTTCCACAAGCATTTGGTGTTGCTACTAAATTAGTAGTACATGCTGGAGGTGTAGATGGTGATACTTTTAATTCAACATCATCAAAAGCGGTATACCAAGGTCCACCAGTAGGCTCATTCACTTTAAAAGCAAAATAATATGTTCCAGAAGTTGCAGGAACAAAAGATCTAGTAACTTGAGCATAAGGCTGAATAGCTATTGTACCAGAACCTGGTACAACATACTGAGGTCCTAACTGAGTTGCTCCAGTTGAATTTTGAGTATTATTTACATAGAAATCAACTGTCCAAGTATCATCACCATCACCTTGAATCCAAGATGAAAAATCATAAGATGTACCAGCAACTAAATTAAATCCTGGAGTCCACATAAATTCATTTGTTGCAGACCATGCATCTCTTAGATAATTTGCACCTGAATGTGCTGTATTATATGTAGTTCCATTTGAAGTTTCCCAATCACCATTTTGTTCAGACCAACATTGAGGTATAGCTGGAGTTGTAACACTATCAAAATTTTCAATCCAAGGTAATGTAGCAATAGGTGAACATAGTGTAGTAAATGGAATTGATACCCAAATACCATAATTACCTGCTCCACAATCAGTTCTTACATGTAAATAATAAAGTGTTTGAGGTGCTAAACTAGCAGCAGTATTGTATGTAAGTGTAACTGCAGTTCCTGAAGCCGGAGGAGTTGCAGATGTTGTAACAGCATACTGATAACCTAAAGTTCCTAAATCATCCCATGAAAATTCTGCAGTAGTTGATGTAATCACTCCCATAGTTAATCCAGTTTCATCAGGACAAGCTGGTAATAATTCCCAAACAATGTCATCTAAATAAACATTTGAATATGACGATGTTGATAATCTTCTAATAGCAATAACAGATCCTGGACCAGTAAAAGTATCAAAATTAACAGCATAACTTTGAAAAGTAGTAGTAATATCAACTGCTTCAACTAATGTAAAAGTACTTGCATCAGTAGGATCTGTTAAAACTCCAATTTCTAAATCTTGAGTAGCTGAATTATTTCTAGCATTAAATTTTAAACGATGAGTACCAGCACTTAAATTAGTTAACGCTGGAGATACTAACATAATATTATCTGTAGCAGTTGAATTAGAGTTATACATATCAACACCATTAGGTGCAGATGCACTTACAAAATTTACTGTACCAACACTTGCAAAAGTTGAAACTGTTGCACCTGAAATAATTTTACCCCAACAATTTGGCAAAGCAGGAGTTGTAGCTCCATTAAAATTTTCATTAAAACCTGATACAGGAGCACATGCAGTTGTAAAAGAAATTGTTGACCAATTTCCAAATATACTTCCAGCACATTCAGCTCTAACGTGTAAATAATAAACTGTTTGAGGTAATAAACTAGCAACAGTACTATATGCAACTGTAACTCCAGTTCCAGAAGCTGGAGGAGTTGCAGATGTTGTAACAGCATACTGATAACCTAAAGTTCCTAAATCATCCCATGAAAATTCTGCAGTAGTTGCTGTAATCACTCCCATAGTTAATCCAGTTTGATCTGGACAAGTTGGAGACACACGTACTTGAAAATTATCAATAGAAAAATCAATATCAGCACCACCATCAGCAGTTCCTTCTACAGCTCTGTAAGCAAATTTTACTGTTTGTGAAGCATATGCATCTAAATCAATTACTAAAGGAGTAGCTGTATTACCTGGTTGATTTGCATCAGTATAAGTATGTAATACTGTCCAGTTTGTATTTCCAGTTGAAGAAACTAATACTTCAATTGAATCATCAGATTCCCATGCAGTTGTAGGAGCTGTTGTAGCACCATATTGAACTGAAGCAGCATCAAATTTTAATTCATATCCAGTTGCAGGAATTGTAAATTGTGGAGAAATTACCCAATCATTCGCAGACGCAAGGTAAACATTATATTTAAAAGCTCCAGTTGAACCAACATTCCCTAAACCGTCAGCTTGCCATCCACTTGATCCAAAAGTAGCTGGACCAGCAGTTAAATCTCCACCGTCTCCTTGAGACCAACATTGAGTTGGTAAGAAAGTTGCGAATGTTTCTAAACTTGGAAAAGTTGTGATTGCACCACATGTTGTAAATGAACTTTCAGTACAACCTGTCGCATTACCATTAGCATTATAAGGAATAACAGTTACATAATAAGTTGTACCTGAATTTAATGCTCCTAAATTATAATTAGTAACATTACCAGCGTCAAACATATTTAATACATTTGTACCACCAGTTGTTGTACCAACATTTAATTTATAACCTGTTGGAATTCCAGGTGCTTGATTCCAAGCAATTGTAGAACTTAAAATATTAGTAGCTCCATTTGCAGGTGTTGATAAAACAGTACAAGACGGAGGAAGAGCAGTTACTTGAGTTGCAGAAACATTATCAATATAGATATCATAATCTCCAGCTACCCATGTAAATAAAAATCTAATTCTTACATCTGAACCATTTGGTACGCTAGCTGCAGGAATTACATTTGAAAAATTGGCGCAAGTATTTGCTACAACATGATTTGCATCATTAATTGTAAAAAAAGTTGTCCAAAGACCGCCATTATTAATTGAATATTGAACTTGGATATTTCCCCAACCAGCAGAAGCTGCAGTAGTAGAATTCCAATTTTCAACTTTGTAATTAAATGACACTGTCAAATCTGTACCATTTGAAGCAGTAACTTGATTTGGAGTAATCAAATTCCCTGTAGTACTGAAACTGTACAAGTTGTCAATAAAAGAATTTCCTGAACAAGTTTCTGTAGAAGTAATATAACCTCCTCCATTTGCTGTCCAAGATGCAGGTAAAGAAGTTCCGGAATCAAAGTTCTCGACTATACCAACTTGAGCTGTCATTTGCCAACAAGTAAAGAGGGCAAATAACCATAATGTAATTTTTTTCATTATTTATTAATTAAATGTTTAGTAATCGTAAATAAACAAAAAATTAATGAAATGTTACAATAATCAATAAATAATGTCGATGAAATGCTAATATTATCGATTAAACGAAAAAATCCCGAACAAATCGGGATTTTATAACATTTGTATTGTAAAATGTGATTTACTTCATGCTTGGTACTAAAACCATTTCAGTAGTATCAGCTAAATAATCTACACCATCAAAGCCAAAACCAAAAAGGTTTAAAAAGTCTTGTTTGTAACCTGCTAAGTCACCAATTTCAGAAAGATTTTCTGTCGTCGCAACTTCCCATAATTTAGAAACTTGTGCTTGTACATCATCACGCATTTCCCAATCATCAATTCTAACTCTTCCTTTATCATCAGTTGGAATCGCATTTCCACTATATAATCTATCAGAATATAAACGTTGTATTTGCTCAATACAACCTTCGTGAATTCCTTCCGCTTTCATTGTTTTGTATAATAATGAAATGTATAATGGAATAACTGGAATTGCAGAACTTGCTTGTGTAACTAAGGCTTTATTTACTGAAACATAAGCTTTACAGTTTACATCTTCTAATTGTTTTGTAATTTCGAAAGCTGTAGCTTCTAAATGATCTTTTGCACGACCAATTGTTCCTTTTCTGTAAACAGGTTCAGTTACTTCTGGTCCGATGTATGAATAAGCTAAAGTCATTGCATCATTTGCTAAAACACCAGCATCTTTTAAAGCATTCATCCACATAGACCAATCTTCACCACCCATTACAACTACTGTATTATCAATATCTTCTTGGTTAGCTGGTTCAATAGAAACTTCAGAAACATTTCCTGTATGGAAATCAACAGTTTTGTTTGTGAATTTTGCACCAATTGGTTTTAATGTAGAACGATGTAAAACACCTGTTGTTGGGTGCATACGAACTGGAGAAGCTAAACTATAAATTACTAAATCAACTTGACCTAAATCTTTTTTGATTAAATCGATAGTTTGTTGTTTTACTTCATTTGAAAAGGCATCACCATTGATACTTTTAGCATATAAACCAGCTTTTGCTGCTTCTATTTCTAAAGCTGCAGAATTATAATAACCTGGTGTTGCTGTTTTTCCTTCACTTGGCTCTTTTTCAAAGAAAACACCAATTGTAGCCGCATCACAACCAAATGCACTTGTAATTCTTGAAGCTAAACCAAAACCTGTTGAAGCACCAATTACTAAAACTTTTTTTGCGCCATCAATTTTCCCTTTTGATTTTACATATTCAATTTGATTTTTTACATTTTGTGCACAACCAACTGGGTGAGCTGTTAAACATATAAATCCGCGCATTCTTGGTTCTATAATCATAATTTTATTTTTTATTGTTGTTGTATATATTCTAAATCTATTACAAAAGTATAAATTTTAATTTAATAATGTTTTAGCATGTGTTAAGGCTGAATCTGTGATTTGTTTTCCAGATAACATTTCGGCAATCTCCACTACTCTTTCGTCTGTATTTAATTTTACAATTTTAGAAATGGTATTTTCTAAAATGGTTTCTTTAGACACTTTATATTGAGCATCACCTTTTGAAGCAATTTGAGGTAAATGTGTTATAGCAAAAACTTGTCTGTTTTCACTCATTTTTCTCATAATCTCACCCATTTTTAAAGCAATTTCACCTGAAACTCCTGTATCAATTTCATCAAACAAAATAGTTGGCAATTGAGAAAAATCAGCTAAAACCGATTTGATGGCTAACATAATTCTCGACATTTCACCACCAGAAGCAACTTTTTTAAACGAACCTAAACTCGTTCCTTTATTCGCTGAAAACAATAATTCTAATTCGTCTTTACCATTTGATAAAAACTGATTAGAAGCAATTAATTCCATTTTAAATTGCGAATCAGGCATTCCTAACTCGAACAAAATAGAAGAAATTTTATCAATAAACACCGGAATGGCTTTACTCCTATTCTCAGTTATGTTTTTTGCAGTTGTGTTTAATTCAGCAGTTTTCGCACTTAAATAAGCGTTTAAACTATTAATTTTTTCTTCCAAATTATCAACCAAAAGAACTTTCTCGTCTAATTGATTTCTAATTTCAATTAAATCTTCAATTGTAGCAACTTGGTGTTTCTTTTGTAAATCGTAAATTGTTTGTAATCTGCTTGATATAAACTCTAATCGTTCTGGATTGTAAACGTTTTTCTCAGCCAAATTGAAACTTGTATCTGCAATATCTACCAATTCAATTAAAGAAGAATTTAATCTTTCATATAATTCTGAATAAGAAGTTGAAAAAGGAGCAATTTTGTGCAACGCATTTTTGCAGTCTTTCAAAGCAGTTATAAATCCCCATTGCTCTTCGTTAGCACTTGAAACCAATTTACTTAAGGTTTCGCTAATTAATTCAGAATTATTTAAACTTAATAATTCTTCTTCCAATTCAGCTTGTTCATTCGGTTGTAAACCAACTTGAATCAATTCATTCAATAAATAAGAGTTATATTCTTGAGCAGTAAATAACGTATTTTTATCAGTAATGGCTTGCTCTAATTCTTTTGATTTTTGTTTAAAATCGGCTAATAAAATCGAATATTCTTTTAGATTTTCCGAATTCGTACCAATCGCATCTAAAATAGAAATCTGGTAATTCTGTTGTTCTAATTCACGAGTTTGATGTTGTGAATGTATATCGATAAGATTTTCTGCTAAAATTTGAAGTTCCGATAAATTAACTGGTGTATCATTAATG
>CXWL01013883.1_pt1 | contig 11597 bp, 16 predicted proteins | sample 590931 | NCBI WGS metagenome assembly CXWL01 (sample SAMEA3498368, study PRJEB10139) | groundwater metagenome | biome: water well; material: biofilm material | place: Germany | collected 2015-04-27 | reverse complement strand
CATTCCTGAAAGTAGCAGTTTCCTGCAAAATGACCACTTACACAAAATTTCTTACACCCTCGCGCATAGCGAATCAAGCTGGCCCAGCGTTTGAGCGTGTAATCCAATGCTTTGGCGGAACCACCGCCATTTGCAGTCTGGGTACGGGTTTTTACCAGCCAGCCATGTAATGCTTTCAACTCGGCCAGGCTTTTTTCTTCTCGTAATTGTTGGCGGTTTTCGATGGTCAGGTCTTTACCTTCTGCTTCAATTGCATATAGGTTTCCAATGCGCTGCAAAAGCCATCGGACTGTCATTGGCCTTGTGCAAATCGAAGAATTTACGCCGTGCGTGTGCCCAGCAGGCCAATTCAATACATGGGTTTGCCTGCTTTCCAGAGAACAGGGCTTTGTAGCCACCATAGTCGTCGACCAGCAAATGACCTCGCCAATCTTCCAGGAAGCTTTGCGCATGCCGGCCACTGCGACCAGCTTGATAGTCGAACACGATGATGCGCGGCCCAGGCTCCAGGTCGTTGCTGCGATAGGCCCACAAGTAGGCCTTGCGAGTCTTGCCTTTGCCGGGGTCAAGTTGTGCGACTGGTGTTTCATCGGCATGCAGCGTGTTGCCTTGCAACAGGTGCCAAGTCAACCGGTCTGCTAAAGGTTGCAAAGCAACACCGCTACGAGACCGACCCATTCCGCCAGGGTGGAACGTGATAGCGTAACTTGCTCACGTACGGCAATCTGTTCTAAGCGATAGAGCGGGAGGTGATTCAGGTATTTGCTTGTCAGTACCCAACTCAGTAGACCGGGCGCGGCCATGCCACCCTCTATAATGGCTGGCGGCCAGCGCGGAAACGTGTTGATTTAGCCGGATCGGCTTTTGCTGATGGATCGAGCTGTTCGATTTCGGCATGTACCGTCGCCAGATCAGTTTGTAAGGTTTCCTCGAACAAATCGGAGTGTGCAGATAACGATTCGCTCTTTTTGCCAAACAGGTTCCGGCGCAAATAGGCCAGCTCCATAGTTAATGCTTGAATTTTGAGTTGCTGAGAATGAATCTCTTTTTGTGACTGCTCAAACAGCATTTGAATCTGGATTTTAGTATCCGCATCAAGGTTCAATTGGTCCAGTTTTGCGAGTGCATTCATGCTGTTAATTATACCACATGGCCAACTAAAACACTGATGAGTAAAGGCTTTTAACTATTTTTCAAGCCTTTAAATGTGCAGGTGGCAACGCCGATAATCGCTGCCAATTAATACCGGCTATCAACCTCCACTGTGCTGGCGTCAATACAAAACAGCGCTCATCTGACTTTGGCCAAACAAATTTACCCTGATGTAAACGGCGCTGGTACAACCACACGCCGGTGCCGTCCCACAACAACACTTTGATATGATTTCCGGCACGATTGCAAAACACAAAAGCTAAACCTGCGCAGGGCGCATGCGCCAGAGACTCTTGCACCAGCATCGACAAACCATCAATACCACGACGCATATCAACTGGCTCTACTGCAAGCCAGATGCTACCCGGATTAGCAATCAATCCAGGCATTTCAGCAACTGCCCCAGCCATTGTGGTGATATCTCTGCTGGTAGTTCTAGCGTATGACCTTGCGGACAATGTAACACAGTGACCCGGATGACGAAGTCCTCAACTTGATCTCAACCGGAATCAAAGTCGAGGCAACTGCAGCAACTGGTTGAGTACGATAAACCCGCAACCAGTTCGCGAACGTTTTGGAATTCAACTGATGCTGACGACAATAGGCCACCTGCGATAATCCACTCGACTGCCAGGCTGCTATATGTTTATGCTGATGTGTCGGGAATGCCATTGGTTATCCTCTCAAAAAATGTTTGAGGATAATTGAGCGCATTAAAAATTGTTAGATGGTGGCGTTGGACGCTTACGTAATAATGAGTGCCGCTGATTGATTAGTTCCCCGGGCAAATATCCTCAATTGCTTTTGTCTGCTGGGTAATTCATGGGGGTATTGATCGGAGAATTGGGAAAGCTCAGCTTCTTTCAATGTATCGGCGGCATTGGCTTTAATTTCTTCCGGTGTTTTACCCGGAATTTTTAGCGAGAACTCGCTATTTTCGGTCACTTTCATATGCGGAAATAACGCATAGCTCAGGAAAATGGTATGAAACAAACATTTCTCCGGAGGAAAACCTCCAAAGATTGATTAATTATTTAGGGGTGTACCATTTGAGGTAGATGACGAATCAGGGTCTTCTATTTTAGCGTCCCGTTTTTCGTTTCGCGCTATATTTCGTTTTAGACTTTCTGGTCCATTGATCATGGCATCAAAGAAAACAGCGAAATAGCTTTTATCGATAATTGCATTCTGACGATTAATTTCTGGCAGCATTAAAGCATGTAGTTTCTGAAGATTATACCAAGGCACTGCAGGGTATACATGATGCCCAATATGATAGTTAATATTATTCCAGAACCATGAATTCATTGGATTGCTAATAATGGTACGAGTACCGGCAAGCTGACCAGCATTCCAGGGTGTTCCATAGTGTTCTGCTACAAAACGAACGCTATTGAAGAATCCAAAAAAAATGAGCGGCCAGAACCAAAGTGCAAAAACCTCAGACTCAATCCCGTGATTATTAGCCCATTCAAAAATAATGACGGTAATCACCGCATGCAGAGCTATTTCACTCCAATGCATGAGTGCTTTCGCACCCCGTAATTTTTGTATAGGGAAAATAATTATAAACTGGATGGCTGTCAGAAGTACGCCAATTAAAGCATATGCATAGAAAAGGATATAATCACCGACCCCTCGCTTCCCCATCGTAAATGCATCCGGATCTTTAGCTGAACGATTAAAGCGATGGTGGAGGAGATGATCTTCTTTGAAAGCGGTGAATGAAATTAATAGCGGTATCATGGCAAAAGCACCAAATACCCAATTCTTCCACTTAGCCTTAAATAGAACGCTGTGTGTGCAATCATGCATAAAAGTCACAATACCCATCTGCATGTAGCCCATAGCAAGATAGCAGAGCCAAACGATGGTCCAATGCGGGGCATTCCAAGCCATTATTCCGAGCCCTATCCATATCCCATAGAACAAAGGAATTTTTAGGTTTGGTTGCCAGCGATGCTGATAGAGTGCCTTCAGCTCGGCTTTATCAATAGAATTTGCCATAGGGATAAGTAGGGACTTTAACATAGTAATGCGCTCGGATGCCTTGTGTTTAGAAAATAAACTAACAAAGCCAGAGATCCGGTATGCAATCTGTGTAATCACTGTGCTGAATTGGAGAAAGTAAAAATGGGATCGATGATTGTATGCTGTGGGTCTATGACCAGACCATTCCGTTTAGTTTTTTCGAGTGGCGGAGTTTTTGTATCTGAAATGCAGAAAATAACTGGGAAGGGGAAAGATGGTTTAAATATGCCAAAGCAGAAAAATGATCGATTGCAAAGCTTTTGTCTACAGATTGTAGCGTAAGCTAGAAATCAACGACTGGGGATTCCTGCAATATGGACCTGCGATCTATTTGGCAGCGATAAGCCTCTGGCAGACTGGCGCGGAGCCGGAGGTAATTAACTTAACGCGTCTTCCGCATCTTATGGAGGGCTCTGTGAGAATGCAAGATGAGTGAATGCAGAGTTTTTCTGCAGCATATCACAAGAAATTAATCGCCGATTAGTGCGTTTGACTGATAGCTATGTTGTTATATATGATTACTAAGAAAACATTTGTTTTCATGGTGAGTTGTTTATTTTATATGTATTAAATATGCATTAATTTTATGAGGAAATTATGATGTATACCCGATATTTATCTTCAATTGTTATCTTCTTTGTTTTCTCCTACACAAATGTTGTTTACGCGGGCCAAAGCGGCATGGATTCGAGTTTTATACAGTTCAAGAACATTGACAGCACGAATCCAACTACTCCAAATGTGATTAATGCCGTATCTGTTATTTGTCCTTTAGCGGGTTTACTGATTTCCACCGCCAGTGGGCAGATTAGCATGAACACCAGTGGTAGTGCAGGCGAGGTGGATATTCAATATGGCATTTCAAAAAACTCTCTGGCTCAGGACATCAATCACCATCATTTGCTAAGACAATACACTGATTCTGGAACTACCTGGGGCACCGCGCATTATCAACGTATCGATAGTTGCACGGCGGGGCAGACTGTTACCCTTCGTTTCGTTGCGCACAGATTAGGTGCTGCATCTGCCGATGCACAAAAAGCCAGTTTAGTGGTTTTATTCGTCGAGAGCCCTCGTATTTAGGTTCTTGGGGAATGTAGTATTTATTGTGTTTTTGACGTTAGCGTAGTGCGCAGTTTTTGAATGGAGGATAACGCGATCGGATTCGAGATTACTGGAGAATTTGCCAAGCCAGCAGTCCAGCCAATAAGATAGCGATGAGTGTCAGCAAACGGTTCTGACGCTTTTCTTCGATGACCAGATCAGTCATTTTTCTTTCCAGCATATCATTGCGATTTTCAGCAAGCGCCTGATGGATCAGGCGGGGAAATTCCGGCAGGATGATTGCCCAATTGGGGGCTTCTTTTTGTATCCGGCTGGCTAATCCGCGGAAACCGAGTTGTTCGGCCATCCAGTTCTCTAAAAAGGGCTTGGCTGTTTTCCACAGATCCAGATCTGGATCCAGATCACGGCCAAGTCCCTCGATATTAAGCAGTGTTTTTTGCAGTAAAACCAATTGTGGTTGGATTTCTACATTGAATTGCCGTGAGGCCTGGAATAACTGCAGCAGCACTCGTCCGAAAGAAATTTCTTTTAATGGTTTGTCAAAGATTGGTTCACAGACAGCTCGTATGGCTGATTCAAAATCGTCTACCCGGGTATCTTTGGGCGCCCATCCAGCCTCCACGTGTGCCTGCGCAACTCGTCCATAATCACGGCGGAAAAAAGCCAGAAAGTTTTGCGCCAGATAGTTTTTGTCTTCATCGCTGAGTGTCCCCATAATGCCAAAATCAACTGCAATATACTGGCCATTCGTGCCAACAAAAATATTTCCCGGATGCATGTCTGCATGGAAATAACCGTCTCTGAACACTTGCGTGAAGAAAATTTCAACGCCAACACGTGCCAGTTGCGGGATATCAATACCTTGTTCGCGTAACGTATCGACATGGCTGATCGGCGTGCCTTTGACGCGTTCCATGACCATTACACTGCTGCGGCAGTAATCCCAATAGACTTCAGGGACAAATAACAGGGGAGAATCCAGAAAATTTCGGCGTAACTGGCTGCAATTAGCCGCTTCACGCATCAAATCCAGTTCATCATCCAAATGCCGGGCAAACTCTGAGACGACTTGGCGTAATTTCAAACGCTTTCCGTCCATCCAAAGCGCTTCAGCTAACCATGCGCCGGTATCCATCAGTGCAACGTCGTGTGTAATGATGGGTCCTAGGTTAGGACGTAATATTTTTACCGCCGCTTCGGTTCCATCATGCAACACGGCAAAATGGACTTGTGCTACCGATGCGCTGGCTTCGGGTGTTTCATCAAACTTAAGGAATATTTCACTGATCTTCTTGCCATATACTTTTTCCAATGATGATATGACAACTTCTGAAGAAAAAGGCGGAACCTGATCTTGAAGCTTGGCTAATTCATCAGCAATATCATGGGGTAAAAGATCTCTCCGGGTAGACAACATTTGGCCGAATTTAACAAAGATAGGTCCCAATGTTTCCAAAGCCAGCCGTAATCTTTCTCCACGCGGTTTGTCCAAGTTTCGCCAGAAAGTTAACGTTCTGACAGTCACTCGTAAAAATTGCAACCGGCTATGGCTCAGAACAAATTCGTCTAATCCGAATTTAAAGGCAATGTGTAGTATTTTTAAAAGGCGAAATAGGCGCATGGATTATCTAAATTTGGTAACGAGCGATGAGAGCCTAAGGGACTCAGTTAAAACAGCACATGTTTATTTGTCGACAAGTATTCATTGGTTCTGCACTTTGAGAGAAAAGATATGTCGCGTTCAATTATTCGCTCGCTAAGGTGCTTTGCTGGGTTAATCGTTTTAGACGTTGCTCCAGTTGCTCGGTGCTATGCTGCAAATCCTTTATTTCTTCGTTGAACTGATCGACAGTCGCGGGTTTTGTCAAAAAACGATTTTCTTCTGTCCAGTATTCGGCTAATGCTTGAGCAATGCGGTGAACATTTTCTACTTGCCAGTGCAGCAGATGTTCGCCGGCTTGTGTGATGCGATGTGCCGGTATATCGCCAATGGCTGTGCTCAGATCATGCTCAAAGACCGCGCTCAAATTAAGTTGCTTGCCAATATTGATTAATTCATCAGCAAGCGATTGATTTCCGATGATTTCTATCTGTTCGAGCGCGCTGGATTCTCGTGCAAGNNTACTATTCACTTGTTGTACTTCACCCTCCGCATCAATCAGCAGACTGAAATTAACCAGAGGCGGTATCCGGATACACACTGTCTTCCCGATAAAGGATTGTAATCGTTGGCATGCCCAGTTCTCTCCGCGTAGGACATGATTGATGGGTGTGGTCACAACAGATTTCAGCATTATATTTTCGGTTTGAAGATTCTCATAACAGGAATAGAAGAAATAGTTGCGCCTATTTTTGGGTGTCCGGTATTGCCTCCATGCACTGGAGCTCAACCTTAGCTACCGAATTCCCCCGTTTCTTCCAAGCGTACAATAGGCTTGTGAGTATAACATTATAATTTGAGTCAGTTATACGACTCTGCATGTCTGCTTGCCGGTGCAGGCTGTGCCAGTGCATCGGCAATCATTTCTGCCTGCTTCAGCACGATGGCTAACTCAATGAGGTAAGCTCCCGACTTTGCCGGAGGTAATCTAACTCAATGAATAGTTGGATTGGCTTCACAGAAGATGATATCAATCGCCAATGCATCTAGGCGGTATTCGCGGTTACAGATATCATCACTGACAACGACTTCGCCAAATTCTTGCAGAATTGAATATACTTCTTCTCGTCCCAAAGCGTGCAGCATGGCATAAATTCTGGCCGGGTTTTCCTCGCAACCATATTGGATAGTTTGTGCGTCAAAGATACGTATGGTTTCTTCGTAAAACAGTCGAGTCAGTATTTCTTCCGCAGTCAGATCAAATAGCGACTGATCGTGGACTGTTGCTGCCAGCGCTTCGGCACGAGTCCAGCCATCGGGATCTTGTTGATCGGCGGCAGGTAGCTTTTGTAACAGTAAGCCGAAAATGGCAGTGTTTGTGGTGATCAGAAAAAGGCGTGAAGGCAGTTGTTCGGATTGTTTGAAGTAATGTTCAAACAGTTCAGCGATGTTGTCGCCGTCGAGCGGTACGATACTTTGGTAGGATTCGCGCATGGAGGGCATATCCAAGGTCAGTAGTAGCTGTCCATGTCCGAGTAAATCGGGTAGTGGCTGCGCTTCGATATTTTGCGCACATTTGACCATGCCGCGTATGTGCAAGCTGTCATTACAGTCGATGACCAGCATGGAAACCGGGCCACTGCCATTCATTTGGACGGTCAGGCGCCCGGCTTGCTTGAGGTTCTCACCTAGGAGTAACGTGACTGAGCTCATTTCTCCCAGTAATTGGGTTACGGGTTGCGGGTAATTACGGCCCGATAACATTTGTTGCCAGACCGAATCAAGATGCACCACTGCACCTCGAATGTCCAGGTTTTCCAGGAGGAAGCGCTGTACGTAATTACTCATTTATAAGCCTCGGATGAATTGATCAATCGAAAATACAGTCGGTATTATAGCTTAGAGCTACCCATGCTTAGCCTAACGCAATGATGCTGTTATCCGGCTGCATTCGTTACGCGTTGAAGAGGTGAAAAGATGGTGTAGCAAGGTGGTTGATTAATCTATGTCGCAATACAGCATTATGAAAACATTCGCCACCCAATGCCAGTTGTGAAATATTATTCTGATCGGCAGATTTTTCCACACATGCCGCTAATCCTGCGATTAAAGTGGCGTGGAATGGGATTTTTCATATGTGTTGTAAATGCCATTTATGTATTCGCTTGATCACTGTTTCTGAAATTACACTTGCTCCTGCACTTAATGGATCCCCAGTTCAAAATGATAGCCACGATACGCAGTAAAAAAAGCTGATGGTGCAGCATGTTGGTAGACTTGCAGATGAATAAGCAGTAATGCGCCAGGCGTTAATGTGTGGCTGCTATAACTACTATTTTTTCCGGCATGCATAGCCAAGAATTCAAAGGGTTCCCCGCACGGCATATCTGTGTCAACAAATAGGATCTGATCAAATCTCGCCAAATTAGGAGCATGCTCGATCAGTAATTGCATGTCAACAAGACAGGTAACATCCGTTTATTTCAAGTGATTTATGTGTTCAATCAATAAGATCCTAATGCATCATCTCCGCGCAATGGATTCCCATATCCGAATAACAGTAATTTGAACATGAATTGAGTGCTATTGATTTATTCTTTAAAACAAGTGTTTCAGTCAAAACCCGATCATTCCAATACCACTGGTTTATTAGCAATCTCATTTCTTTTATCATTGGAATCAGATGGAAAATATTCCCGTAAATGAACACTAATTGCATTGACTCCATTAATCACACCGGCTTCAAATTGCTGTCTCTGGAATGCGGATTCCATCGTGCGGCAAATAGCTTCCCATTCTTCACTGGAAACTTTTGCATGGATACCGCGATCCGTAATGATTTCTACGTCATGATCGGCAAGCAGCAAATAAATCAATACGCCATTGTTGTGTTCGGTGTCCCATATTCGTAATTGTGAAAATACTTCTAACGCCCGTTCCCGCGCTGTCTGGTTTTTGAAAAGAGGAATTGTATCGAGTGCAGCTTCCACGGCAAAACAAATTTGACCCCCATGATTCATCTCCGATTGTTGGATGGCCTGTTCAATCGCAGTCAGCGAAGCTGCGGGGAATATGCGGCGCAATGCGAGTTTTCCGGTTAAAAGATGACGGACGATGCGGGTGAAATTCATTTACCATCTCCCCGATGCGCCGCCGCCGCCAAAGCTACCTCCGCCTCCGCTAAAGCCTCCCCCAGAACCACCGCTTCCAAAACCACCATTCCTGAAACCATTATCTGACCAGCTGCTACGCCCGTTTCTATAGATTCCACTGCCTGCCTTCTGAAAAAGGCTCAATAAGAATACAACAACGGTGATGAGTATGGCTGCAACGATCGAGGAAAAAAACAACCAGCCAATGAATCCCACACCGATACTCGTTATAGCAGCTCCGACAAGACGTCCTAGTAGTACTTGCAGCATTCTTCCGAGTACAATAAATCCGATTAAAACGGGAATAAAATTGTCAAGAAGGATATGCATGCCAGGAGATTTGCCGGGGCCGTTTTTGGTTGATGGTAGTGGAAGTGATTCTCCTTTAAGCAAGCTTATAATCGCATCGATGCCCGCATCAATACCGGTTACAAAGTTTCCTGCTTTAAATTGCGGCACGATAATTTCTGCGATGATCTGTTTTGCCATCGCATCAGGCAATGCGCCCTCAACACCATAACCCACTTCGATACGCAGCGTTCTGTCATTCTTGGCGACGAGCAGCAGTACGCCATCATCGATGCTTTTGCGACCTAGTTTCCAAGTTTCAGCGACCCGCAGCGCATATTGTTCAATCGTTTCGGGTTGCGTGGTGAGTACAATTAACACCGCAATCTGACCGCCTTTTGCTTTCTCGAACGCCGCTAATTTTTGTTTCAGCTGTGTGACTTCATTAACGGAGAGTGTCGCAGTCAGATCGGTTACAGGTGACTTGAGCAATGGGATTGCTACCTCTGCTCTGGAGAGTGTGGCGGCAAGAAGTAAAACTGCAAGCGCCAGGATTTTTACCCAGATGTGGATCATTCTGACAGATATCATGTTGCTCTCTGGTTAGCTTTTTTAAGGAAACATTTATACTGGGTATCCCAGCATAAGATGCCTTTATTTTGCCGCCGGATTGGGAGCATTAAAATCAACTTTGGGTGCACTGGAAATCTCTTGCTCATTTTCTACCGTGAAACTGGGTTTTGTTTGATAACCAAATAGAATCGCCGTCAGATTACTGGGAAAAGAACGTACCACGATATTATATTCTTGCACTGCTTTAATATAACGGTTGCGGGCCACAGTAATGCGGTTCTCAGTGCCTTCCAATTGTGCCTGCAAGTCCCGAAAATTAGCATCCGATTTTAACTCTGGATAATTTTCTACGACTACTAACAGCCTTGAAAGGGCATTAGACAATTCTCCCTGAGCATTCTGGAATTTGGAGAATGCTCCCGCATCATTAATCAGCTCGGGTGTTGCTTGAATACCGCCAACCCTGGAACGGGCGTTGGTTACTCCCAGCAGTACATCCTTTTCTTGGGAAGCGAATCCCTTTACCGTATTAACCAGATTGGGAACCAAGTCAGCTCGCCGCTTGTATTGATTCAACACTTCCGCCCAGCTGGCCTTAATCTGTTCATCCGTTGACTGAAGTTTATTGTAGCCACACCCACTCAAAGAAAAAGTACAGAGAATTGCCACGATCAATAGCAAATTGCGCATAAACTTCTCCTGATAAGAATCACAATTATTTATTAAATAGAGATGTAAATGGTATTTTCAAGAGCATTAGATTATTGTTTTGTAATAAAAAAGCATTCTTCATCATTATATTTTCTTTCGGTATGTTGTGGGATATGAAGAATATGTTTTTTAATTCATTTATTTTTATATAAGTTCTGTAAAATAAATAGGCTGCATACAATGATAATAATCAAAACTGATTTGATTTTAATTATCAGGCTCTGGGCAGTCAGGATATATGATTATCATCAACTTGAGTATGCATACGCTTATTTTGAAAGCTTAAGGGTATAGATTAAACAAGTTTTATGATGTTGTGCACATGGCGATTTTTTTTACTTTATACAGTTTTAATTTAAAAGGGAGAGATTTTATGAGTATGGAAAGTGAGATGAGAATGAGATTTGGAGGTTTCTGGAACTCCCTCATTCTGCTCTTTGTAATTATTGTTTGTCTTCGCTTTTCAAGCCTTGAGCTTGCAGATGCGGATTTGACCAAAAGAGTTCTTTGTGCATTACATTTATTCTTTGGTTGTGTCGCTACAGGTGTATTGCTTGGTATATTAAGAATATTTCTGGCATTTTCCAATCAGACCTACACGCGTGCGCCAGCATCAGCCAATTTTGTGTTAGGTCTTAAATATGGAATTGTTGCTGGTGGTTTAATGATTCTTATTGTCGGCGTTCTACAGTTGAATAATTTCTTGGGCGTGTTTCAACCCATGATTAATGGATTGTTAGCAAAACTTACGGGTATTTTTGTGTAGACCCTAATCGGGGGCTAGTTAACGGTTACTTGATAACTGGCCCCAAACAGTTAGTACAAATAATGGATTGGCTTTTTAGAAGCACACTTTTTCCGTTAGAAATTACTGAGAAGGAAGTTTTTAGTTTTCTATTTTCTCATCAAGTTACTTCCTATTCGCCTACCTACTTCTGAATTCTATCCAAGATAGGATTTAATAAGCATTATCTTTACGCAGGACGATCCATGCGGTTTTGAGGATGATCCAGAGATCGAGCCAG
>CXWL01001955.1_pt1 | contig 11601 bp, 11 predicted proteins | sample 590931 | NCBI WGS metagenome assembly CXWL01 (sample SAMEA3498368, study PRJEB10139) | groundwater metagenome | biome: water well; material: biofilm material | place: Germany | collected 2015-04-27 | reverse complement strand
CAGCTTGAGTGTCACTCAAGCCGCCCAAGGATTGGGAATCAGCCGGAAAACCCTCTCTGCCATCTTGAACGGCCGGGCAGGGATTAGTCCCGAGATGGCGGTTCGCCTGTCGATGGCGTTCGGCACATCGTCCGAGAGCTGGCTCAATCAGCAAAGCCAGTATGACCTGTGGCACGCTGAACAGCGCCGCAAAGAGCTTCGCGTCACCAAGCTTGCGGTGTAGCAGCGAGCATTCCCACTCGCTCGCGGTAGTCGAGGACCTCATGTAGGCAGGTGCTCTCCCCTGATGCGTCCAACCATGTTTTTATCCTCCTGCTACAGCTTCTTGGAGAATCGTTCTGCGTAGCCCGTCAGCTCCATATAACCTTGGCCCTTGATCGGCTTTCCCTGCGTCGTGCCGTGGGCCTCAATGGCGCCTTCCCAATAGGTGACTTGCGTGCTGCGTGTGGTGGAGAGTTCCTGCTCGGCCATGAGAGGAGCGAGTTCCAGCGAGAGTTGCTGCGAGGGAATGGTCAGGCGCCAATGTTGCGGGTAGCGGGCCTTGCTCGCAGGACTGGTCCAATGACTCGTGGGCTCGAGCGTGAAGTCTCCGATCGAAAGATGGTGCCCGTGACCCTCTCGGTCGATGAGGGTCCCGCTGGAAACCGGATCGGCCGATCCGTCGGCGTGGCGGAGCCGATAGAGCATCAGTTCCCTCTGGTCGTCGAGTTGCAGGCTGAACCAATCCCATCCAACCAGATCCTTGCCAAGCTCCGCCGAGCCGAACTCATGGTCCATCCAGCTCGTGCCGGTCACATCGAACGATTCGTTCCCGATTGTGAGCCTGCCGGTCGTGGCCAGTCTCGTGAAGGAATAGTAGTGGGAGGCCTGTCCAGAGGCTGAGCCTTTATGACTGATGCCGTCTGTGCCATGTATGACGAGTGGTTTGTCCGGCGAGACTGTGAGCTTGAGGGCCAGGTCACCGTCTGCCGCTGTAAGGGTCTGTGTCGCGGGGCTTGCCACTGGCGATTCGGCGCTCCACCGATCGATCCAGACGTGAAGGCGATCGTCTGTAGCACCGGCTTTACCCAGGCCGGCCCGGCTGATCTTTTCAGCATAACGAAATCGTCCCTTGCTGAGATCGCTCACGGCGAAATGGGCCAGGTACAGTTGCGTGACGGCCCATTGTGACGGCGGGCTGTTCGTCTGCTCGCGCGGCATGCCTCGGCGGAAGAAGGTGAGTTGATAGCCGAAGGACCGGCCATCTTTCGCCGTAAGCTGGCCGGTGTAGTACCACCACTCGGTGCGAAACGCCTCATGCGACCCGTGATCGCGCGGGAAGGTATAGCGATAGCCCTCCCGGGCGACTCGAAACTCCTCAGCCGTATCGGCCGCGAGTCCCGGCACGACGACGAGGAGACCGCTCGACAGAAGCAGGAGATGCCGAAGATGACGCCGTACGTTGGCCATGAGCGAAGGACCGTCCGTGAGGTGGAGAAGCTGCGACCAGCGCTTATAGCATGCTTCGGTAGGTGGCACAAATCCCCTGTATTGATGAGGGTTTTGCCAACTTAACGGGTGAGCGAGGCCCCGCTCTTTCCGTTGACAATTTTGGCGGCCATCAGCTATCGTGAGTCATGCAGACCGATCACGGGCGAGAGCCCCACGGACATGACCGGCATGATAGCGCGACGCCGTTTCCCATTCCTTCAAGGATTCCGGTGTTCCCGCTTCCGAACGTCGTGCTGTTCCCCAAGACCTATCTGCCCCTGCATATCTTTGAGCCACGCTACCGCACCATGGTCGCGGATGCGGCGATGAGCGGGCAATGTATCGGGATGGCTCTGCTCAAGGACGGGTGGGAAACAGACTATTATGGCCATCCTCCCGTATTCTCGACTGGCTGTGTCGGTCGGCTGGTGAGTGTGCAGCCGATGGCCGATGGCCGATCCAATATCATGCTGCAAGGCCTGGAGCGGTTTGAAATTGAACGAGAGTGGTACGACAAGCCCTATCGTGAGGCCACCATTGCGGTCACGGTGCATGGCGCCGAGGCGTCATTGGACCCCACGGTCCGCCAGCGCCTGTTCACCATCCTGGAGTCCTATCTCCGGTCCCGCGATGAGGTGCCTACCTGGCAGGAGTTTTTCCGTGAAGAAGTGAGCGATGAAATTTTCGTCAATACCCTATCCACCTACTTGGAGTGTACGCCCTTGGAAAAGCAGTTTCTGTTGGAGGCCGACAGTCTTCACCAACAAGCCCGCCGTCTCAGCGACCTCATCGAGTTCATGATGCACGATCAATCCGGTGCGAAGGGTTGGGGCTAATGGATCGCGCCATCGCTATCCAGGTGTCGCACCTGACGAAAACCTACGATACGCAGACGGCCGTCTCCGACCTGTCATTTCAGGTCTATGCCGGCGAGATTTTCGGGTTGCTCGGTCCGAACGGAGCGGGGAAAAGCACCACGCTCAGGACGCTCATCACGCTGCTGACGCCGACGTCCGGCACGGCGAGCGTGTTGGGCCACGATACGGTGCGCGAATCGGACGTCGTCCGGCAACTGATCGGCTACGTGCCCCAAGAGCGGGCCATCGATCGCTTCCTCACCGGCCGGGAGCACCTTGAACTCCTCGGCGCGCTCTATCACTTGTCGAAGGCTGAAGCGACGAAACGGATCGGCGAGTTGCTGAAGCTGGTGGAACTGGAGGAGGCAGCCGATCGTCCGGCGAAGACCTATTCCGGGGGGATGAAACGGAAGCTCGACATTGCCTGCGGTCTCTTGCCGGATCCCAAGATCCTGTTTCTCGATGAACCGACGTTGGGTTTGGACGTGCAGAGCCGGCTCAGGATTTGGGACTATGTGCGGATGTTGAAAGCGCGCGGCATGACGATCGTCATGACGACGAATTATTTGGATGAGGCAGACCAGCTCTGCGATCGGTTGGCCATCATCGATGTCGGCAAGATCAAGGCGCTCGGGTCGCCGGCTGAACTGAAAGTCGGGCTGGGTGGCGATATTGTGTCGTTGACCTTGAAGGACCTGACGAAGATCCCCTCATTGGTATCTGCCCTGACGGGACAACCGGCCATGCGAGCGGTCAAGGCGACAGCCACCGGCCTGGATATCCGGGTCGATTCGCCCGAGAAGGCCCTGCCTGCGATCCTTGAGTCAGCTAATCGATTGGATTGCCGACTGGAGTTTATCGAGTACCACCGGCCGCGGCTGGACGATGTGTTCATTGCCCATACGGGACGGTCCATGACCGAATCGGTTCAAGACATTCAGACGGTATAAGGAGAGACAGTGGCGCAGTACTGGCAAGAAATTCATGCATTGACGATGCGGTGGGTCCGGCGGCTCAGCCGCGAAAAATTCAGTATGTTGTTCACGCTCGTGCAGCCGATGCTGTTCTGGCTGATTTTCTTCGGCAACCTGTTCCAACGGGCGGCCGATGTGCAGGTGACGCAGGCCCCGAACTACATCAGCTTTCTGACCGCCGGTGTGGTCGTCATGACGGTCCTCAATAACGGACTGGCCGGGGGTGTCGATCTGCTGTTTGACAAGGAGAATGGGTTCCTGGAACGGTTGATGACGACGCCGATCCATCGGAGTTCTGTGATTCTGAGCCGCTTCATTTTCGTGATGACGATTACCTCGCTCCAAGTGCTCGTGATCCTCGGCGTCGCCTTTCTGTTCGGCGTTCAACCGGCGACGGGGCTGCTGGGCATCGCTGCAATCTTAATGATCGGGATGCTCTTCGGTGTCGGTCTCACGGCGATTTCCATGGCCATGGCCTTTTCCGTGAAGAGTCACGGCGATTTCTTTTCGGTCCTGGGATTCCTGTCGCTCCCGATGATTTTCTTGAGCTCGGCGTTGGTGCCCTTGGAGGCGATGCCCGGGTGGATGGGATTTCTGGCGCGCTTCAATCCGATGACCTGGGCGATCGACGCGGTGCGGCCATTGATTCTGTCCGGCTGGACTGAGGCCCTCCCCCACGTCGCCATGGTGGTGGTCGTCATGATCATATTCGATGCGATCTGTCTCTACGGGAGCGCCAAAGCGTTCCGTCGGGCCATGGGCTAATGGGCGGGCTGTCCGGGAGTCCCACCATGCTGGTCAACGAGAGTCAAATCAGGGCCCTGATCCGACTGCTGGCGGATGAGGACGAGAAGATCGTCCGGACCATCAGCGGCAAACTCATCGACATCGGCCCCTCAGCCGTTCCCCTCCTGCAGGAAGCGGAAATCGAACAGCCTGAAATGGCTGATCGATTCGTCTCGATCCTTGAGGAGATCCGCGGCGGCAATCTCGAGGATGAACTCACGCAGCTGGCGGCCAGGCCCGATGGCTCAATCGATCTTGAGCAAGGCGCCTTTCTGATCGCCCGATATGCCTATCCCACCCTCACGGTTTCTTCCTATGCCAGACAGCTCGACGAGATGGCGCAGGAAGTTCAGGATCGAATCGGCCCCCGCGCATCGGGCGAGGAAACGATCAAGACGTTGAACCGGTACCTCTTCACGGAGCAGGGCTTCAAAGGCAACACCAAGAATTATTACGAGTTAGAGAATAGTTATCTCAACTGCGTGATCGATCGGCGTACCGGTATTCCGATCAGTCTCTCGACGATATACCTCCTCGTCGGGAAGCGGCTGGGCCTTCCGGTGCATGGGATCGGGATGCCGGGGCATTTCCTGGTGAAGTATGAGTCAGACCGCTACAAAGTCTTCGTCGATTGTTTCAATGGCGGGGCGTTGCTGACCGAGAAAAATTGCCAGCGCTTTCTTACGGAAGCAGGCTATGGGGTCGACGAGAAATATCTGCAGCAGAGTCCGGTGCGCGCGATCCTCTCCCGCATGATTAAAAATCTCCTGGCCATCTACTCCAAGCTCGACGACCCTCTCAAGAAAGCCCGCTTGACGAAGTTCATCGAAATCCTGGGTTGCGATAACCGCGAAGGCGGACTGTAGTTCGTGAGACGTATCTCGCTCAAGCGTTTCAGGTTTCGAGTTTCTAGTTTCAAGTTGTTGACGAACCAGAAACTTGCAACATGAAACTTGAAACACGAACTAGAGTTTGATCGCCATCAGGTCCCGCCCAACCACAATCTTTCCCCCGTACGCTTCTCCTGCTTGCTCCTGCACATTGTATCGTTCAGTGATTGGATAGAAGTGCGATAAGACGAGTGTGCCGACTCCTGCCTCTTTGGCCACCTGCCCACATTGACCGGCATGCAGATGGACCGGGCTTGGCCGACTTGCCGGGAATGAACAATCCAGCACCGCCAGGTCGACATCCCCACAGAGGCGCACCAGGCTGTCGCAGTATTGCGAATCGCCTGAGTAGGCCAATGCCTTTCCGCCATATTCGATCCGATAACCCAGGCAATGGAGATGCTCTGTGTGGGTTACGGTTCGAGGAATCACCGTCGTCTTTCCAATCGTAAAGGCCCGATCGGCCACTTCTTTGAAATGAACCGCGAACGGCGCATGTGAGAAGCCCGGCATGGTGGTGAAGAGGGCCCGAAAAAACTTCTTGGTCCCGCGCGGGCCGATCACCGTGAGCGGCGGCCGCGTGCCCCCTTCGTATTTCGTAAAGATCATCGCATCGAAAAAGTAGGTGATGAAGTCTGAGAAGTGATCGGCGTGGTAGTGCGAGAAGAGGATGTGGGTGATCCGATGACGATTGACGCCGGTTTTGAGGAGATTCGACAGCGTGCGCGGGCCAAAGTCCAAGAGGATTGTCTGGTCGGTGCGGACGAGATAGCCCGAAGCTGCTCGTGTGGGGTGGAGGTTCGTGCCGGATCCGAGAATCGTTAAACGCATAGGCAGAAGATGGACGGCGTTAGCTGGGTGCCTGTTGAAAACTGTCGCGGAGACGGAGGAGGAGTGTGCGCAACGTCTCTGCATCTTTCTGATTCAGCGCCCGTTCGAAGAACGGGCGGATAAAGGCGATATGTGCGGCGAAGGTTTTCTGAAACAGGGCGTCGCCCTTGTCGGTCAGCCGTATATGGGTGCAACGGCGGTCTCCCTTGACCTCATCCCGTCTGATGAGCCCCTTCGCGACGAGGCGGTCGAGCACACCGGTGAGTGTGCCTTTTGTGACGAGCGTTTTCGACGACAGCTCGGAGCAGGTCATGCCGTCGGTATCCCCGAGCGTGGCGATGACGTCGAATTGCGACGGCGTCAGCCGCATCGAACGAATATGCCGGCCATCGACGCGCCAAAAAGCCAGATAGGCTTCGACGAGCGGCCGCAGCACTTTCAGATAGGGATCGTCCTTGAGATCCGGTAAGTCCATGTTCTGAGGATAGTCCGCACTAGAACGGAGATTCAAGGGGGGAGGCGGGCAGCCTGGTCGTCCTCCTGCTCGCGGAACGCGCACGATCAGAATGTGCTCGTTCGACGCGCGCAATCGAGGATCGACCAGGCCGCCCTTTGGAGGAAGTAAGGATAGAGCAGGCGCGCACAGTCGGACCACTACGGGTGCCGTTCCCAGCTGGAGGAAGTATTCAAGTTTGGAGGGATGGGTTAGAGCAGAGGAGGGGATGGAGGCTGATGATCTTCTGTGCTCGCGCAACGCGCGGCCTGAGAAGGCCCTCGTTGGACGCGCGCAGTGGAAGATCAATCAGCCCCCATCCATAAAAAGTGCTCAAAAGTAAGGGGCCCTTCCCATTGGGAAGAGCCCCTTCTTTTTGCTGCAGCCAGGAAAGAATGAAGGTTTCCTGTACCCCTACTTGACGATTACTTCAACGCGACGGTTCTTGGCGCGTCCCGCTGGGGTGTTGTTGTTGGCGATCGGATTGCTGTCCCCGTGGCCTGCGGCCGACAGGTTGCTGCTTACGCCGCCATCCCTCAGGGCCTGAGCGGCACTATTCGCCCGGGCGTCCGAGAGTTCCTTGTTCGACGGGAACTTCTTCTGCAACGCGCCCTTGATGGCCACGTTGTCGGTGTATCCCGCGACATGCACCTGCTTTTCAGGGAAGTCCTTGAGTACGCCGCCGACCCGCTTCAAGGCATCGGTCCCGCCGGCCTTCAACTGGTCTTGACCCGAGCCAAACAACAGGCTGGAGGCCAGATTGATCGTGAGGGCATCGCCGGATTGACTCACCGACACCGTGCCTTTGGAAATTTCAGGCTGCAGTGCCTTCAGGAGATCCTTCTCGGCTTTAGCCAAACTGCCCTTGCTCTGAGCCAACTGGCTTTGGAGTGCGGCCACGCGGGCCTCACAATCCGCCAGTTGCTTTTCGAGGTCCGCGATTCGTTGTTTCGCGGCGGCCAGCTCTGCTGCAAGTTTGTCCTTATCGCCTGCGGCATTCCCCGCCGCAGCCAGCTGTGCCTCGAGATCGGCAATCCGCTGCTTCGCAGCCGCCAATTCTGCAGCAAGTTTGCCCGCATCACCGGCGCCGCTTTGCGCGGCGGCCAGTTGCGATGCAAGCCGGTCTCTCTCGCTGTTTGCCGCAGTCAGCTGGCTGGCCAGCTTGGCTGAGTCGCCGGCTCCTGAACGGAGCGAGGCGAGCTCACGGTCACGATCGGCAAGCTGCCGTTCCAAATCGCTGACGCGGCTGCTCAGCATGCCATTCTGCTTCTGTGCCGCCGCCAGTTCGTCGGCCAGCCGTTGACGTTCTTTTTCCAATGCGGCAAGGCGGGAGGCCATGTCTTTGGACGCGTTATCCGCGTCCCACTGGTTGCGGTGGCGGTATTCATAACCTCCGTCGCAACAGATGGCGTTCCAATCGAGCGCTGAGGCATTGCCGGCTACTGTGAGCAGACTGATCGCAATGATGGCTATCTTGGCTGTCTTCATACTGGTCGTCTCCTTGTGTGTGTAGAACGAGGGTCGCTAAACAACGGGACTGTGAATTAGTGACGCCCCTTCAGGGCATCACGAATTTCCATCAAGAGCTTCTCTTCGTTTGTTGGACCGGCGGGCGGTGCTGACGGCGCCTCCTTCTTAAACCGGTTCACTTGTTTGACCAACATGAAGATCACGAACGCGATGATGATGAAATCGAATGTGGCTTGGAGAAAAACCCCGTAATTGATGGTGGGGGCTCCCGCTGCCTTGGCCGCTGTCAGCGAGGGTTGAGGGGTGCCTGACAGATTGACGAAGAGGCTGGAGAAATCGACCTTTCCCATCAGCAATCCAAGGGGGGGCATGAGCACGTCGCTGACAAGCGATGTGACGATTTTCCCAAAGGCCCCTCCGATGATCACACCAATGGCCATATCGAGCACGTTGCCCTTCATGGCAAACTCTTTAAATTCTTTCAGCATAGTTCCTCCTTAGAGGATGTAAGGTGTACTGCATTTGCTGCTATCGAGACTACCGTTTCCGCGTTGTGTCGAAGCTGTATCCAAGGGTCCAGAGGTACATGTTGTCCGTATCTCCCGTCCCCCGTGCCGGACTGCTGTTATACCGCGTCGTCACTTGGAAGCCACTGACGAAGCCTTCGAAGATCTTGAACCGCACACCATTGTCCATCGTGAGGTAGTAATTCTTGGTGTTTTGCAGCGAAGGATAGAATTCACTGAAATGGTACAGTGTGACGCGCTCGTCAAGCATCGGCCAGTTTAATTTGATGGAGCCTCGGCCACGAGTCGAGGAAGCGTCGTTGCTCACCCGGAAATCTTCATTGAAGTACGAGAGACCGGCTTCCGCATAGATTGTCATGTCCTTCAGGATGCCGTTAAAATCGCCTCGGTCGACAAATTGATAACCGGGGCCGCTCGCGAGAGCGGTTCGCATTTTCAGATCCTGAAACGTATCACTTTCAAAATAGGCGGAGGCAAACCAAAAAAACCGCTTCGTGATGAAGAAGTCGAGCTTGATCGTACCCCGTGCGTTTCGAGCGATGAGGGTGTTCGCGTTATCCCCGTAGACATAGCGGCCGTTGATCGAAAGGCGGAGCTGCTCGCTCCGGGCCACGAAGTCTCCTAACATGCTGGCATTTCTCAGATGGCTATTTCCGGTTGTTTGCGAGTAGCCGCCAGTCAGGCTGCCCGAATAGATGACCGGGGGTTGGATGAGTGGGTTCAGGGCCGTGATCGAATCGATGGGAATTTCCATCGTCCCCTTCATCGGTTCCGCCTTCACATTGATGGTTCCGTTGGGGCCCTCAGTGGCCGTGCCGATCAGCACTGTCCCTTCCTTGAGATGAAAGGGGATGGGGTGATTGATGGCCAACTTCGACACATTGGCCCAATTAATCTTGACGATATTGCCTGCAGCCGCGTCGGTCTTCAGCACCAACACCCCGCCGGACATTTCGATCACTTCTCCATAGAGCACTCCGCCATCCTTCAACGTCACCACATCGCGTAGCGCGGGGGGTGGAACCTCTGTCACTGCAGAAACATCAGCGGCCGCAACCAGCCCGGATGTCATCAGACAGGTTACAAGCAAGAGTAGCCAAAAACCCTTCTTCATCGAATCCTCCTCACCGGTTGATGACATGACAAGACTGTATGAGCTCACGGGAATACGTTGGAAGTCGTAGGGCTATTCAGCCCCATTACATGGGAAAGTTCTATAGCCCAGTTCATGGCAAGGTCGCAAGCAGAAACACCACGATATATACCGACGCGAGTATGTGTGGCGCATCGCATCCTGAACATTGATCGCGGAACTAAGCAAAGCTGATGCCGTTGAGAGAGACCGAGTCATTTCACCAGATATCTTTGTGAAAGCATAATTGATGGACAGATCATCTGACGGCCTGGTCCTTCATCTCTGTGGCTGATTTGTTCAGAAGACGGCTATTCCGCTACAGAGACGGGGCGAGAGACTCCGCGCAAGTTCGCCCTTCAAGAGAATGTGGGCGCGTAAGGCTTGATGCCTGCGAGCAGGGACTCGTACGGCAACCTCTGTTCACAAGTTCCCTATCGGCCCAAGAGTCCTTTCAACAGATCCTGGCCTTTTTGCTTAAGTTCTTCTGGCTTCGCCGAGCCTTTAAGGAGATCCCCGATCACTTCGCGCACTTTCTCCTTCACCTGTTCTTGGGCCTTGCCCGTCAGCGCTTTGGAATCTAATCCATACGACGGTGCTTGGACGGTCCCAGTGATGATTAGCGGAAGACTCAAGCGGCCTTCTTTCATCGCGAATTTGGCGACAGGGGACGCGCTGGCAATCTTCTGACTCAAGTCCTGCGAGAGATTGAGGTTCAGGGTCAAGTTGAGAGTCTGATCGAACCCGATGGTGCCTCCCCCCGTAGCTTGAAAGTCGTGGCTGTCCATCAAGAGGCGTTGCACGTTGATCATGCCTTGCTTGATGGCGAGGTCCGTTTCGATCGTCGAGAATGCTGTGGCTTTGGCATTGTCGAGCGAGATGCCGGCGACGTTGAGTATCGAGACCGCTTCCTGGAGAAGGTTCACGCCCTCGATCTTCCCATCTTTGACAGCGACATGGCTGGTCCCTTCCAGAGCGTTGGTGAGGTCCGGCATGGAAAAGCCGCGGCCTTGGAGCGCAAGGTCGGCTCCTGCTGTTCCACTGATCGACAGCTGTGTGGTCGCAACGGCCTCAAGCGCAGGGCCGAGCTGGAGCCCTTGGATGATCACGGTGCCGGTGAATGGCGGAGCGTCGGAACCTGCGATCAATTTGCCCTGTCCCTTCACCTGTCCATCGAACAACTGGAAGGAGAGGCTATTCAGCTTGGCTTCTTGCCCCTTCACTTCGGCCGTAATCTTCACATCAGTGATGTCGACCGGTTTATTGAGCGGGAGCGCCATCGGGAGATTCGCGGTATTGATCAACGGCGAACTCATGTTCACGGTCGCATTCTGGCCGGCGGTCTTTCCCGTGATGGTGAACTCAGTCTTTCCAAGCCCGAGCCGGAGGTTGATCGCGTCGATGTCCGCGGTTTCCTTCAACGGGCCAAAGGTACCGTCGACGGTCACAGGCATGTTGAACGGCTGAACGAGCATGGCAACATGGAGGCTCGGGGTTTGACCGAGACGAACGGACTGAAGAAGGAGCTCCAGGTTCTGCAAGACATACTCGGTTGGCTTGGCAGCCGACAGATCTCGATAGGTGAGTTTTCCACCCGCAATGGAGACGCGATCGACGGCCAGGAGGGCCAGGATCTTGAGTGGACCGTCTGTCGAAGGAATCGGCGCCCGGGACGGAGTTTCAGGAGTCGGGACGCCAGATCTTCCGATGGTCGAGACATTCAGGACGCCATTCTTGTTCTTGATAACCGTAATAACTGGATCGCGAAGCGTAATCTCTTCGACCTCGACCTTGCCGCTGAGCAAGGGCCTGAGCTTGACCCCGATCTCAAGCGACGTGAGTGACGTAAATGGGGTTGCGCCGAACGCCGGGTCGTCCAATACGGCAAACCCGGCCATGCGTGCACCGATCCTTGGCCAGATCGTCAGGCGGATGTCTTGCAACTGAACCTTGCGGTTGAGCGCCTCTTCGAGCAGCGGCTTGTACTGATCTTGGTATTTGTTGAGGTCGACGAGAAAGGGCAGGGAGAAGATGGCGGCCGCCACGATGACAACCAGGACACCCAAACCGATAAGAATTTTCATAGCCAGCCCTCCCCCTCAACTCTTTTCAGTATAGAAAGGGGATTCGGGAGGGTCAATGCCATGCAGATGGGCCCTGTTCTTACCAGT
>CXWL01135868.1_pt1 | contig 11602 bp, 8 predicted proteins | sample 590931 | NCBI WGS metagenome assembly CXWL01 (sample SAMEA3498368, study PRJEB10139) | groundwater metagenome | biome: water well; material: biofilm material | place: Germany | collected 2015-04-27 | reverse complement strand
ATAATCAGTATTAAGCAAAAGATACTCTAAAACATCTTTAGCAGTTTTATTAATATCACTTGAAGATTGTGGTCGGGAAGATGGCTCTGAAGAACTTGAATTATAACTGGTTTCCTTTCCGGAATTTTTAAGGGGATTTGTTGAAAAACCTTTCTTACTCTCAACCTCAGATTTTTCGGAAACTAGGGATTGAGTTTTTTTATCTGAAACATTTTCAATGAATCCTTCAGTAATTACCCAGTTGGTCATATCATCCGGATCATCAATCATATTACTTTTTAAAGACTTGTTATCATTCTCTAAATATTTTTGCTGGATAAAAGCATCAAGATCAGGTTCTTGTTCATAATGCGGAATTTCAATTTTATCTAGATCAATTGTTGTTTCAAATTTGGGGTTGATATCAATAAAATTCTTAAGATCAACTTTTGTTGTTTCCATTTGTAAGTCAACATCAGCTATTTTTTTAATTAGTTCGGGAATTGGTTGAATAATTGGATTTTCATTTGATTCCTTATCATTATCGCTCGGTAAGTTTCTTCCAATAGTTAAAGAGATGCTTTTAAGTTTGCTGAACAAATTTTCATTCAGTTGGTAGATCAAACAATCACTATTTGCCAATGCGGATGAACTTCTTGGTGCTTTTTCCAGGACTTCTGATTCTCCAAAATACTCGTTAGGTGATTTGAAAAATAAACGCTTGATAGAATTTAATTTTAATTTTACTTCACCATTAACTAGCAGGTAAACAAATTCAGCAGGCTGACCCGAAGCATAAATTAGATCTCCCTCTTTAAATTCCAGAAAATTTTTTGTGTCAAATTGGGTATCTAATGAATCAAAGTCCAGGTCTTTGAATAAATCATTAGATTTTATTAACTCAATTGTCTTGTTAGTGCTCATAGCAAAACCTGATATAATTAATAATTTAGAACAACTATACAAATATTGTGCAACAATCAAACCATTAAAAACAATTAAAATTTAGCATATTTATCTATCTAAATAATATTTGGTATTTTTGTCCANNACATAAAGCATCTTACAGATGGAAGAATCAAAATTAGTAGAACTTGCAAAGTCAGGTGATAGACAAGCACTTGCTCAATTAGTAAAAAATAATGAGCAGACAATCTATAACTTTTCTTATAAGATTTGTAGGGATAGACATAAAGCTGAACATATAATGCAGGAGACTTTTTTAAGCATGATAAAAAGCCTGCATCAGTTTGATGGGAATTCAAGGATATCCACATGGTTATACAGAATAGTTTCTAACCATTGTTTGATGCTTGCAAGAAAAGATAAATCGCGAACGTTTATTTCTATTGATAATGATGATGATCTATACGGAGACAAATACACTGCGGATTGGTCAAACATCCCTAATAAGGATATTGAAAATACTGAACTGAAAAAAATATTGGATGATTCGATAGATAAACTTAGTCCTGAATACAGAATTGTTTTTTTGCTCCGTGATGTTGAAGGTTTATCAACTGAAGAGACAGCGCAATTGACAGAATTATCTATTACGGCAGTAAAATCAAGATTGCACAGAGCAAGAGCATTTTTAAGAAAAGAATTAAATGAGGCATTCAGCCGATGAGTGAACAAAAACCAAAATGTAAAGATGTTATGCAGCATATCTGCGAAAGTCTTGGTGAAGAACTTAATTCGGATAAATGTGTTGCAATCAAAAATCATCTTGATGGTTGCACAGACTGCAAAAGTTATTTTAAAACAGTAGAACTAACTATCGATTACTATAAACAATACAAAGTTGAAATTCCAAAAGAAGCACATTTACGTCTAATGAATTTTTTAGACCTTAATGATTGTGATTAACAATAAAATCTTTTCATAATGNNGTTAGCTGTCCAAGCTGCAACTCAAAAGAAAATCAAAAACTGTTATCAACATTTAGTGCAACGGGGTTTTCAGCAAATAGTTCAAGTTGTCAATCAGGTAGCTGTGCAGTTGAAACCACTTACAACGGCAGGTGTTCTTCAGGGATGTGTGGATTAAATTAAAGGAAGATAAATTAATCAAATTAAAATATTATTAACAACGGCTTTTTTATTTCTATCATCTATTGCTTGTGCCCAGCTAGTTCAATCCAAATCTGTTACTATGGAACAGTTTAAAGAGGAACTAAAGAATGATAAAGAATTAGTTGTATTAGACGTTAGAACTCCGGAAGAATTAGCAGGTCCATTGGGTAAAATTGATAGTGCGATTAATATTCCCAGCCAGGTTTTGGAGGAAAGAATAAACGAGTTAAAAACTTTCAAGGACAAAGAGATTCTAGTTATTTGCAGAACACAAAATCGTTCATCAGCGGCAGTAAACATTTTGTTAAAGCATGGATATAAAGCAAAAAATGTTTTGGGTGGTATGACAGCATTTAATCAAAATTAACTTCTGAGGTTTAGGTAAGTTCCTCTAAAAAACGCATCATTATTCTCAAGCTTAGACTTGTGCTGGTTAATTACAACTCAACACCGCCTCTCATTACATTTTGATTGATGAACGCCTAAAAATCAATAATAATACACAATACAGGAAGATGTCATATCTAAACACTATATTTTTTGGACAGAATCAGTTATTATTTAAAATTTAGATTTATTTACTTGGAAACTTTAGTTAGAATTTATAATCGGAATAAATCGATTAAAACATTTGATTGTAATCCCAGTTACTTTTGTTAAATTTGAAAAGTCATTTTTTTATAGTGGTTCAAATGGAAAAATGACTTCTGACAATTTTGGATAAAAATTTTTAAACTGCAACTTTTTGAAGTTTTAAATTTTATACAATATATTTTACACTAAAAATTGAATTCAATATAATTAAATGACTTTAGGAGATAGTATAGGATAATTGTTACACACTTCTTATACAACACAAATATGATTAACACTTTTACCTCCCGGAGGAATATATGAGGTTTCGAATACAGTATCTGTCTGTATTTCTTTTTACAGCTTTTCTTATGAGTACTGCTTTTGCCCAAAGCGGTAAAATTTCAGGAAAAGTAAAAGATGGAAATACCGGAGAAGCTCTTCCCTTTGTTAATGTTATGATCGAAGGCACTACATTAGGTGCTGCAACCGATATCGATGGATATTATTCCATTATTGGTTTAAGACCTGGCAATTACAATATAAAAGCTTCTGCAATTGGTTATAATTCACAAATTGTTCAGGGTGCACGTGTTTCAATCGATTTAACTACCGAAGTTAATTTTGAATTGATGGAGACAAGCATTGAACTTAAGGGAGAGGTAGTTGTTATAGCAACCAGACCTCTTATTACAAAAGATCTTACTTCGTCCACAGCCATAATTGGTGCTGATGATATTTCTGTTTTGCCGGTAACGGAATTTCAGGAAGTTCTTCAGTTAAAAGCGGGCATTGTTGGCGGAAACGTTAGAGGTGGTAGAAAAGGCGAAGTGGTTTACGCTATTGATGGTGTGCCTGTAACCGATGTTTATGATGGTTCTACAGTTGTGGATGTATCTACAAGTTCGATACAGGAACTACAATTTGTTAGTGGTGCTTTTAATGCAGAATATGGTAAAGCACTTTCAGGTTATGTTAACATCGCAACTAAAGACGGTGATAATAAATTTCAGGGTTCGGTTACAAGTTATTTTGGCGATTATGTGAGTAACAGAACTAACATATTCCGAGATATTAATAACATAGATCNNCCTAAGATATATTTATTTTGGCGGGTGGCTGAACGGACAAAGAAATTATAATCCTTGGAATATAACCAAAAACCTGGGTGCTACCGTACCGATAGAATCAAGATATATTCTTAGTGCAAACCCTGATGGTGTCGGTGATGGTAAAATAGTGCCGATGAACTGGAATGAAAAAGTTTACGGTCAAGGTAAGTTAACTTATCGTCCTTTTCCCGAAATTAAAATTAATTATAATTTCCTTTATGATAATGTTGAATACAGAGATTTTGATCAATCATTCTCATTTAATCCCGACGGTGATTTTAAAAGATTTAGGGTTGGACACACAAACATTTTGGGTTTAACACATACTCTTTCACCTTCTACATTTTATCAGGCAAATTTTTCTTACTTCTTCAAACAGTATAAACAATACGTTTATGAAAATCCAAACGATCCTAGATGGACAAATGACAGATTACTTGGACAACAGCCGACTGAGGTTCCAAGTTTTAAAACCGGTGGAACACAAAATCAACAATTTAAAAGAATTACTAACTCTTATGGATTTAAGTTAGATTTAACTTCTCAGGTTGATAAGATTAACATGGTTAAATTTGGTATTGAAGTCAATCAACATCATTTAGGTTTTGACGATATTAAACTTCAACAGCCTCTATCTATTGAAGATCCATCTCTTACAGGTAATCCTTTTGTTACAAGGTTTATCCCAAATTTGCTTGACCCTAATGAAAATTTAGCCATTGATATTTACGAAAGAAAACCTTTTGAGTTTTCAGCATATCTGCAAGATAAACTGGAGTTGAATGAAATAATTATCAATGTTGGGGTTAGAATGGATTATTTTGATTCTGATGGAATAATTTTAAACGATGTATCTGATCCGGATATTTACAGACCGAGGAAAGATATAAATGTTGCTAAAACCTTAGAACAAAGAAAACTCTCAAATGCATTTGGTCTTCCCTGGTATAAAAATGCTGAAACTGAAATAAAAATTTCTCCAAGGTTAGGTGTTGCTTTTCCTATTACTGATCGTGGAGTTATTCACTTTTCTTACGGACATTTTTTCCAGATACCAAACTTTGATTTATTATACACAAATCCTGAATTTAAATTCGGAGCAGGTACCGGAAATCTTGGTATTGCAGGAAACTCCAATTTAAAAGCACAACAAACTATAAGTGGCGAAGTAGGTGTTCAACAGGCATTTAATGATGATATTACTATAGATCTTACGGCCTACTTTAGAGATATCAGAAACCTTGCAGGTACAAGGGCTGATGAAATCAGGTTGCCTGGCGGCTCTTCAAGTTACAGCCAATACGTAAATAGTGACTTTGGTTTTGTTCAGGGAATTGTTTTAACTGTTACAAAAAGGCTTTCCAATAACTGGTCTGCAACAGTTGATTATACTTTCCAATCTGCAAAAGGAAATGCTTCTGATCCAGCAGCTAATAGACAGGCAATTATTGATGGCACACAGCCTGAAATTAAACTTATTAAATTAAATTGGGACCAAACGCATACTATTAACGCAACATTTTCCTATGCATCTGAAGATAACTGGGGATTTAGTTTAATAGGACAATACGGAAGTGGTTTTCCATATACGCCAACAACATCTCTTAATCTTTCAACATTGCTTTCAAACAGCGAATTAAAACCCAGCTCAACAAATGTAGATTTGCGAGCTTATAAAGACTTTGTTTTTGGAGATTTTAGATTGAGCCTCTTTACAAGGGTTTACAATCTGTTTGATATAAAAAATGAAGTTGATGTTTATAAAGACAGTGGTACTGCAGATTTTACAATTGATGAATTTTTAAGAAGACATGATGGTAACCCGGATAAGTTAGTAAATACATTAGATGAATATTACAGAAATCCGAATTTTTATTCTGAACCAAGAAGAGTAGAAGTTGGAGCAACAATATTCTTCTAAAATTAAGGGATTAATTATTGGAAAATAAATTATGAAAATATCAATTAAATATTATTTATTGCTTGCGTTTTTATTCCTCTTATCTTCTTCAGATGTTCTTGCTCAGTTAAGAATCATTAATAGAGGAGATCCAAACTTTAGAAAAGTTGGTGTGCACAGAGGAAACCAGGTTAGAACAGTTTTTTCCAACTATGGTGTTATAGCACAACCTGGTTCAGAAGGACCAAGAGGTGCCTGGAAATACGATGCCAATGGTTATGTTGGAGATGTTTCTCCCGTGGTTGGATTAAGATTGCCTATAAGAAATTACAGAAGAGGTAGCGTACCAGCAGATTCATTAGGAATTCCAGATACAATACATACTGTTATTATAACACCAGTTGATCGACCGGGTGGTGGAGAAGGCGGCGGCGGTAAAACATATACATTTGAACCAATACCTGGCTTTGCCGATCCATCTCTTGATGAAATAGGTAAAGGTGTAGCAATGAGCCATTTACCTGAAACCTGGCCGCAGCAATGGCCGGATTATCCAGACTGGTATTATTCTGTTGATAAAAATGAGGATGGTATAGTTGACCCGATTATTATCGACGGCGTGGATAAAACTCCTGCTGTTGACTGGAATGGATATTTAGGAAGAGGACAATTTAATGGTGACCAGGAAAGTTATTTCTGGATGGACGATAACAATGACGAAGAAAATTATTTACAAAATGATTTTACACCAGATGCTAATGATCTGTCAAGAAGAGGGCACGGTATCCAAGTTTCTGTAAGAGGATTTCAGTGGTCAAGCTTTGTCGCTCAAGATGTTATGTTTTGGTTGTATAATATCAAAAATGATGGAACTGAAACGTATGATGAAGCCGTTTTTGGTACACTGGTTGGTACCTATGTTGGAGTTGAATCTCCGGAGTATAGTGATGATGCATCTTTCTTCGACGTTCGTGAAGCTATCACCTACACATGGGACTTTGACCATTATATCAACCCTGCAGCAAATCCAAAATGGCTGCCTGATCCAACACAGGTTGGATACATTGCTTATGCATTTCTAGAATCTCCGGGAAATCCTTATGATGGTATAGACAACGATGGTGATAATGCAAATGCAGGAACTGCAAATTATTTTGCTGCTTCTGATTTCCCAAGTATTTCGGAAGTACCTGCAATTACAACTGGTGACCATCTGATTTTAATAAACAAAGAAACTTTTGAGAGAACTTCATTTACTGTTCCTAATGATACTGTAACGGTTATCTCTATGGGCGTACCATTTTTCATTCAACCGGGTGTCACTAAATTAGTTGAAGGAAATATTGATACCACAACTACAAACGCAATTGGTAAAACAGCCAGAGATGGAATCGATAATGATTTAGATGGATTGATTGATGAGAATTATCAGGTGCATTATCGTCAATTTAAAAAATCTGCAGCCATACCACCGGCACAAGGAGTAGTATTGATTGATACTTTGGCTCCTGTTCAATACAGAGATTATTTAACTGGAGGGAATGGTGACTCTATGATTGATGAATCCCGTGATGATGGAATTGATAATGATGGAGATTGGAATCCTGAATTTGATGATAACGGAGCGGACGGTAAGCCCGGAACTTTTGATATTGGAGAAGGCGATGGAGTCCCTACACCAGGTGAATCAAATTTTGATGCTACAGATGTTGATGAATCAGATCAGATTGGATTGACGAGTTTTCAATACTTTGTTCCTGCTGGTGCTATCACAATGAGTGATGATGAAGATATGTGGTCCAGGTTAATTCCAGGTTATTTTGATGTACCCGCCTCAATCGTTAATAACGTAACAACTAGAGGTGAAGACGGTGACTTTTTATACGGCTCTGGTTACTTTCCTCTGTTAGCTGGTAAAACAGAAAGATTCTCACTTGCACTTGCTTTTGGAGCGAATCTAACAGCAGTAATAAAGACAAAGCGAGTAGCACAATTAATTTATGATGCTAACTATAGATTTCAGAGACCTCCTGATAAACCTACTCTAACTGCAGCACCAGAAAATGGCAAGGTCACTTTGTATTGGGATAGAGTAGCTGAGGAATCTGTTGACCCAACAACCAGAATCAAAGATTTTGAAGGGTACAAAATTTATAAAGGAACTGACCCCGATTTTTCTGATGCTTTCTTACTTACCAACGTAAAAGGCGAAAAGAAAGCTTATTTACCAATTGCACAATATGATCTTATAAACGGTATTAAAGGTGTTTTCCCTTCATCCAGCGAACTAAATGATATTCTTGATGCTTTACCTTTTGATCTTGGAAGTGATAACGGAATTCAGAATTTTTATGTTGATACAGATGTTCTAAATGGAAGGACTTACTATTATGCTGTTGTGGCATATGATCGAGGTGATCCTGATCCAACTAAGAACTTTTATCCGGCAGAAAATACTAAGTTTCTCTCCAAGGATGCACTTGGTAGAATCTCTACTGATATAAATACGGTAGCTGTAATTCCAAGCGCTCCAGTTGCAGGGTACGTCCCACCACCCTCTGGTTTGGAATTAAGTTTAGTCAGTGGTGCAACCACTGTTAAATCATATTTTGAAGTTAAAGATCCATATAAAATATTAAATGAAACTTATACAGTTACATTTAATGATTCTTTTAGAATAAAACCACCGGAATTAAAACCGATAAATATTTCCACTAAGTATTCTGTTCAAGACGCGGCAGGTAATTTTTTAATCAACAAGGAGACGTTTGATCCGGATAATGGAACAATTTTTAATGGTGTACGATTATCATTTGATAGTAGTTACCAGACACCTTTAAATATTAAATTAAAAGCCGTTGGGTTCAATAAAGAAAGAGGAACTTTGTTTAATGATTCTACCGGGTGGAGTACATATAGACCTAATAATCTAAAATTTACTGCCGATCAATTTATTATTAGTACAATAGCAGCAACCAGATTTCCACGTGATTATATGTTAACATTTTCGGCTACGTATTCAGATAGCTCTAATAAACTGACTGCAATATTTGGTAATTCTGCACCTCCAGCCAGACTATTAAATTTTAGGGCTTACGACATTACTGATCGTAACAATCCACTCCGAGTTCAATTTGGGTTTGGTGAAACGAAACCATTCCGACATGATACACTTTCATTTGGTGATAATATTATTCTTTCCGATCCAACAGGAACAGATTTTTCCTGGAGGATAACAATTTCCGGTACTGATAGTTCTGAGTTTGTTCCGGTTGGAGGCGATACTTTATTTATTCGTTTCCTCAAACCAATTTCAGGTAGTGATAAGTTTGAGTTTACAACTTCAAAAGCATCATATGATATTAATACTGCCAGGGAACAATTAAATCTTGTTAAAGCTGTACCTAATCCATACATAGTTGCAAATGTGTTTGAAGAACCATTGCCTCCAACAGTTAGAGGCCGCGGTGAAAGAGTTGTTTACTTTATCAATCTGCCGCCAAAATCTAAAGTGCATCTGTACACTTCAAGTGGAAATCATGTTCGGACTCTTGAGCACGATGGAAACTTAAACAGCGGATCTGTTGAATGGGATCTTAGAACTAAAGAAGGTTTGGATGTTGCCTACGGAGTTTATTTCTATGTTGTAGAAGTAGAAGGAATAAGCGATAAGAAAACAGGCAAACTGGCAATAATTAAGTAACCGATTACCAGTGAATATAACGGAGATAAAAATGAAAAAAATATTCTTAATACTAATTTTACTTGGTTTGTCGGTTAATTTCTTTCCGCAGACCAAAGTTGGAACAACAGTAGCAAACTTTTTAACAATTCCAGTTGGCCCGCGTGCTTCAGGAATGGGTGGCGCATTTACTGCTATTGCTAATGATGCTACCACAGCGTTTTGGAATCCTGCAGGTCTATCAAGACTATCAAGAAATGAGTTTACTGCTTCCACTGCAGAGTGGCTTGTAAGCACCAGAACTAATTATGTAGCAGTGGGATTTAAATTTGATGACGACAATGCTATGGGCATAAGTATCAATCAATTAGATTATGGTGAAGAAGAAATTACAACAGCGCAGCAGCAAAACGGAACCGGGCAGTTTTGGTCTGCTTCTGATATTGCAATTGGAATTTCTTACTCCAGAAATCTTACAGATCGTTTTTCAATTGGCGGAACAGTAAAATATATTTCTCAAACAATATATGATGTTTCTGCTACCGGTTTTGGCGTTGACGTTGGTCTTTTATTATACACTCAACTTGAAGGATTAAGCTTAGGAATGAATATTTCCAACTTTGGAACTGAGATGCAGCTTGATGGAAAATCCTTATTGCAGCCGATTGATATAGATCCGGCAAATGCAGGTAACAATTCAAATATATCCGGTCAACTTCTTACAGAAGCATGGTCATTACCTTTAACATTTGATGTTGGCGTAGCTTATAACGCATATAGAGATGAAGACTGGCTATTAACACTTGCCGCTGATGCTGTTATTCCAAACAATCAATCCACTTATGGAAATGTTGGAATGGAAATTACATTTGGTAATTTAATTTCATTACGCGGCGGTTATAATTCTTTGTATAAAGAAGCAGCTCAAGAAGGTTTAACAGCCGGCGTTGGTGTTCAATATGATTTTGGCGGATTCTTTGCAAAGTTTGATTATAGCTACGCTGATTTTGGAATCTTTGATCCTATATCCAGGTTTTCATTATCTGTAGGACTTTAATAAACAATATGTAACAGTTATTTCTAGAGGCACGATATGAAAAAATTATTTTTCATTCTGATTGTCATTGTAATTAGCTTACAATCATTTGCTCAAGAATTTGTTAAGCAGAAAGCTCCTCTAAGAACTGACGNNTCTAAGAACTGACGAAAGAACTACTACATCTCAAAGTTATATTCCATTAGGAAATAATTCTCCGGTTACTGCTGCAAATTATATTGCCGTGGATACTATGGCTAACTCATTCGGTCCGGCAAGCAACACTTTAAATCCACTTGCATTTGATCCTTATGCAAACGTTTTAGCTGTTGTTCACAGAGGTAAAACACCTTATGCTGTTAGCAGTGGTGAACTTTGGTGGAATTATTCCACAGATTTGGGAATAAGCTGGCACAGAAGTAATACTTCAGTACAAAATGGTACGCTTTCACAAAATTCGGCTAGATATCCTAATATGACCCTTGCAAACTATTCCAATTCTAATAATATGTCTGATTTGTTAGGAGCCTTTACCTGGCCGGAACTGAATCCTTCTGCATTCGGTTGGATTGGATATGGCGTTTCTGAAGGATTGTTGGAATCAGCCTTTGCAAATATCGATCAAGGTCCACCAGCTTATGGATCAAATGTTCCAATTTTTAACGATGATTCCTGGATTTTTTGGTGTGCTGATAATCTATCAGATAATTCTATAAGACTCTGGAGAACTCAAGATTATTCAACAGTTGAAATAATTGATCCTCCTACCTGGGGAACAACAAGATGGACGAATGGAAACATCCTTTTAGGTGGCGTTTCACATAATGGCGTTGTATATGTTGGTGTAATAGGTTCTTACACTGAAGAAATTAGTGCCGGCGGTTGGGAAATTGGTTATTCAAAATCTACAGATCATGGTGCTACCTGGTCTGATTGGTTTGTTCCTGATTGGAGAACAATTCCAGGTTTAACAAGCTTTACAGAGTTATGGGATTGGAAAGTTGGCGATGCATACGTTAGTTATTCAGGAGATATCCAGGTTGATGATAATTATAATGTTCATTTTGTAACAGGTTTAACTGATTCAACAACTATGACAAATGCAATCGTTGAAATTTATGAAACAGCTCCAAACGTATGGGCTGGTAAAATAATTACTACAGCTCACGATAAATCAAAATATGGTTATGAAGATAATACTCCCGGTCTTGGACAAACAGGGCCTTCAATTATGATGGCAGCTAA
>CXWL01027992.1_pt1 | contig 11603 bp, 9 predicted proteins | sample 590931 | NCBI WGS metagenome assembly CXWL01 (sample SAMEA3498368, study PRJEB10139) | groundwater metagenome | biome: water well; material: biofilm material | place: Germany | collected 2015-04-27 | reverse complement strand
TCCGCCACATTGAGAGCAGCTCATGCATCGACACCACGTCGAAATGTTCACGAAGAAATCTGACCTGCCGGTCAAATGTTTCCCTGGTGACATACATCGCCGGCTGAATGAACTGAGACGACAGTTCAACTTCAGTGATCACCCGGTGGTACATTAGAATCGTGACTTTTCCTCGAAGCTGGCGGAGAAATCCTGGGGAACGGGCATAAAGTTCCGCCGCCCAACGACGTGCCAGCGCCTTGGTTTGAGTTAACGCTTCGACGGTTCCCATACGATCAACCGCTCTCCGGACCAATACCGAATCCAGGCTTTAAAGATGGAGGCATTGACGACCACAAAGAATGCGGGCAATTTAACCGCCGGAAGGCGGAGGAGCGGTTTCCACCACAACCCCCCAATCGCCACGCCGTAAAAGATCGCTTGAAGAACGAACAGCAGCCCGTATGCGCCGAACCCGATGGTGAGTATCACATTCGAAACCAACACGATCAGCATTGCAAAGGGAACCAGCCAGCGACACAACTTGTGACTGACCAATTGCCAGGCGAAGAGGGGATACCGCATCGGATTCACCAAGCCCAGACTTTTCATGAACACCGAAATGCCCCGCAGTACCGTTCGAACCTTGCGATCAAACTCTTTTCGTTCATCGGCAATATTCTTGTAGTATCCTATGCTGTCCGGATCGGCCACGCCTCGAAGCCCCATTCGCATGCTGTTCAGCACAGTATTGAAATCGCTTTGGAGATCATCCGACCAGGCCTGCTTGCAGACCACGCACCGCACAGCAAAGAACGATCCACTGAGCCCCACTAACGAATTCACGCGCGTCTCCAGGGACCTTAGAAACATTTCATATCGCACATAGGCGCCTTCTCCGCTCACCCGACCATCCTGATCAATAAAGCGATCGACACTGCTCACACACCCTACTGTTGGATCATGAAAATTCTTTACGATGTTCGACACCGCCTGTTCCGTGAGAATTGTGGCCACGTCGGAAAACACGAAAACCTCCCCCTTCGCTACCTCCACGGCCAGCTTCTGTGCGGCTTCCTTTCCCTTTCTCACAGACGCTCGAACTAATTCTACGCCCCTGTCCACATAGGCTTTTACGATCTCGTCTGTCTTGTCAGACGAACAGTCAGAGGCCACAAGGATTTCGAGTTTTGAGCGCGGATAGACGAGCTTCAGCGTATTCTCCAGCTTCTCCGTAATGCGTTTTTCTTCGTTGTAAGCGGTAATCACAAAGGTCACCGAAGGTGTGATATCTGCCTTTCGAATCGGCTTTGTCCTCACCAGGGCCATCGCCGCAAGAATCGCTGGATACCCAACATAGGCATAGGCAATCAATCCCAGTGAGATCCACAAGCTGACTTCAACAGCGATCATCGTATTCATATGGCCATTCGTCCGATACCGTTAAGCCCCATCTACCAGGATATCCCCACGCAGATGGGAGGTCTTCGGTCGTGCCGGCTATTCCATTATTCCACTCGAATTTGGCACCGCTACTAACGACTCGACCCCGGGGACAACACCTGCTCGCGTCTGATGTCTGATGCAGAAGGTAACTCTGTGATGGCCTGGAGAGCCCGACAGATCCGCTCGATATCTGTCCTCTCAACATAGTGATGCACAGGCAACGTCACCAACCGCTCGGCCAATGTTCGGGCTCCCTCACACCGCCTAGGCACAAGGATCCCCTCAAGTTCAGGAATGTCAGAAATTGGGGCAGGGTAGAGGGAACCCACCCCAAGCCCCTGGCTCCTAGCCAATGCACAGACAGCGGCTTTGCTGTCTGCCGTGGGCATGAGCAGCGGAACCCGAAGATAAGCCACACCCTTGGTGCGAACTGGATCAAACCGCTGTAGAGAGGTTGGGAGCTGGTCCAGAAATTGGGATGCCCGGTCGACTCTCTCGGTATTGGACACGCGTAGCCGCTCTTGCCAACCGGCGAGCAATCCTGCCCTCATCCCATCCATCTTGTGGAGGGCAAAATCACGGTCAAAAATCGTCTCGCCAAGTCCGAGAAAGGAAAACCCGGCAGGCAACCAATAGAGACGGGGATGAAGGGCAAGACGCATTGCCGCAACCATCAATACGTTCATAACCTGACTCATGAGTGAGGCTTCCGTAACCTCTTCGTACACCGCCAGCAGCCGTGAGGCCATCTCGTCTGAATTCGTGAGTATGATGCCCCCTGATCCCGCTGTGACATTCTTGCCCCGTCCCAGGCTAAAAAACCCGACATCTCCTTGCATGCCTAGCCATCGACCATCAAGGCGGCCTCCCATGGCTTGTGCGGCATCTTCCACCACAGGAATGTGATGCGCCTGCGCGATGGTACGGACCCGTGGGATATCCACTGCTTGGCCAAGCAAGTGGGGAGCGACGATGCAGAGCGTATCTCCATCAACCTGTCTCCGTAAATCTGAATAATCAAAGTCCAGCGTATGAGGATCAACATCGCATAAGACCACCCGACAACCGGCACGGACAATCGCGGACGGTACCGAGTAGCAGGTATAGGCCGGAATGATTACGTTTCGCCTAGATGAACCTGCTGCAAGTCCATGCACAATCGTGGCAAGTGCCGCCCTCCCGGAGGACAGTAAGCAAACATGCTTTGCGCCAAAGTATGCGCTCAACTCCGCTTCTCGATCGGCGCGCTCTTGCGGCCCGCGCCAGAAGCCAAGGAAAGCCCGAGCGATCTCCCGCCAGGAAATCGGCGCTGCTGTGGGAGCCAGATGGCGTTGGACTTTCATGGGAGATACTTCGCAATCATCGGCCCGACGAATTGCGTCAAGGGCACCGGCAGGTGTTGCCACATTCGAATGGCTAATTGGTATTTGGGATTCTGGGGATTCAACTCGGGAAGCTGGGTCCCCTTGGGGAGCCAGTAATACCAGTAGAGAGGGAGCGGTTTAGCCCCCCACTGCTCCTTAAACCGATAGGTCCCGCTGTCTTTCGATGACCGTCCAAAGTCGAAAACACGATACCCCTGCTCGCAAGCATATTTCAGTACCGCGTTGTACAGGAGCATGTTGGGCGCAGAACGTGCGTAACGCCGGTCCGAGGATGCCCAGGGGATCTCCAATGTCTGGCGAAATCCGTAGACTAAGGCTGCGGCCACTGGTTTGCTTCCTAATCGGACACAACAGATCTTGGCATCCTTCGAGAATGTCCTGAGGATTTCTCCGAAGAACTGCCTGCCATAAACAGGCGTTCCTAAATCACGCATGTTGAGCGAAAAGACACGGTAGAAGTCATCGAGTAACTCCAGGCCGCCAATCTGCGTCGTCATACCTTCTTTTTCTCCACGCCGTATCTGACTACGCAGCTTTGGGGGAAATACTTTCAGTAAGTCGTCGAATCTTTGTGGTAGATCGAGACGCATCGATACTTTATGGTCTTTCCGAGGCCAAGCCAATTCCGGTCCCGTCGTATGGCGCAGTTCGATATGGGATGCCCCATATTCCTTCGCATAGGCCACTGCATTCGTCAGCAACGCATCGCGAACGTCATCTCCGTCGGCCAACAATCCACCATAATTGAAGTAGGGTAACGAGACAAAAAAACTCCCGAAGAGCGGACTACTTAGAGAGACGAACGGAAGAATACCCTTTACCTCCCCTTGTGTTCCCGTCGCCATCAAGTACAGCGTGCGATGCCCGAACACCCTCGCGACCACATGGCGCCAAGCCGTCAGATGGTACCCCGTTGCTTTCTGATTCTCGCCGACGTATTCATCCCACGCCGCTTCGTCTTCCCGCCGTTCTACCTGGCGAACAGTAATATTCATTGAAAGTGACGATCTACGTTTTCGGAGAACTGAACCCACTCACTGCCTCGCCCAACATGACCTTGTCAAACACGTCACTAAGCTGGTTCGTTAACACGCTATACTCGAACCGTCTTGTGTCCTCTCTTGCAGGAGGGTTTATCCTTGTCTCCCCCGCCACAATTTCGGCGATCAATGTCTTGATGGCTGGAACCCCATCCTGGCACCACCTTCCCAGTCGATGCCGTTCTATCAGATGACTGGCTGCGCCTTCTTCTCCAATGAGGATGATAGGCCGTCCCGAGGCAATGTATTCGTAGGTTTTGGCAGGGATTCTTACTGCCGAATGTGGTTGTAGAATGAGCAATGTGTGTGCGGCGGCCATTTCTTGCAAGCAAAGCCGATGTGGGAGAGGAGGCTCACACCGCAGGAACCCTTCCTGCTCTAGATGCTTGATGAGCTCCTGCGAAGCAAGATCTTCAATTTCCAACGAACCAATAAAACGCAGCCTGAACTGATGGGGATGCAACCGCGACTCCCTATGAAGCTCCATGACAGCCCGAAACAAAGACGTGGCATTTCGGCCTCCGTACACATTACCGAAATGGCAGAGCTCATATGTCCCTCCCAGACCTGTATGCGATTCACTCTGAGCTGCGACTTGGTAAGCCTCACTGCCAAAATTAAATCCGTTCGTGATCGTCACAAACTTGTGTGCAACATCGGGGTATCTGTCGATGAATTTCTGTCTCAGCTCTTCCGTGTTGACCACGACTGCAGCTGCGCTGGCGCACACCGATGCCTCAAGTCTCTCCAATCGTCTATTTAATAGTTGAGAGGAGGACTTGCTGAATGGATCCGACATCCATGGATCCCTGAAATCAGCGACAAAAGGAACCCGAAAGCGCCTCGCAAGTGCGCGCCCGACCAACAATCCCGTCCAAGGACTCCCTGTCGCAAACACAAGATCAGGATAATCCTCCGGGGAAATCCGAGCGATCTTCCGTTTGACAGATTGAAACCAATTGCCTTGCTGATCAGGGAAATCGAACGCCCAATCCAAGATAAATCTCTTGATTTTCTTCCAAGATAACTGCTGCGGTGCGGAAGGCGGCACTGGAAGACTGCCCCCGCTGTGCTTCTTCTCTTCCTGATCCTCTGGCCGGGGCGTTACTACGCCCAGGAGTCGACGAATGCGTTCCCGGTATTTTAGAAGTGATCGGTTGGTGTTGGAGTAGGGAATTCGGTCAACTATCACATTCGCGGGCAACGATTGACACAGGCTATCGTCACTTGGACATGGAGGATGGACAGATTTCATGTCTGTGCTGACGACGTGCGGTAGCCAGCCGAATTTATGAAGATACCGACAGAACCCGAGTGGCCGTAAGCTCCCTACAGTCGCATGAGGTGGAAAGTAGTACGCCACAATAAGGACTTTTCTCATCGTCATTTTTTATCTTATGCCCGAGCTGAACTATCAGCTATTGGAACTCATGATCAGATCCTTCGGAAAGCCGGTCAGCATCGGCCTCCTTCAGCATACTGATGACTTCTGGCATTACTGAATCACTGAGAACTACTGGATGGTGAGAAAATCACAAGCAGAGGTTCCGTGTCACCACTGCCTTCTCGGCGGCAAAGCCTATAGAGCTCTAGAACGCTTATACGCAAATAAATCCATGGCAATCTCGCGAACAAACTCATCCCTGGACCAAACTATTTGTCGCAGAAGCCAAAATATAATCTTGCCTTTTTCTCTCAGTGCGATCGGTGCTCGATTTACCGCTGCCATTTCATATGTAAATCTCTTGCATCTCGCGAATCGCCCTTGCCTATTTGCTAATTCTTTGCCGTAGACCTCTTCAAGGGCTTTTTCTGATCTTGCCAGTGATCCTGCAGTGGGATGCATCCGCCGAAAGAACAGTTCTTCAGGAATCTCAATAAATTTCCCATAGAGTGCCAGCTCTCCCATCAATAACAGGTCGGATACTGCCAGGTCACAGAAAAGCCTGGTCCTCTTCAGCTCGGCGGATCTTATTAGACCATACGGCAGATTACAGAGTCCCGCGCGTTCAAAATAGGTTACATAACGCTCAGCAGGAGATTGCATAGGAAGGTCGTGTCCATCTTCATACGCAGATATCTTTCCTCCGTCTGGATCAATCAGGACTGTCTTGCCATAACACAAGACAACGTCCGGCTTACTATCCAACACGGCCACACATCGTTCGAGCAAATGTATGGAACTTACGTCATCATGCGACGCCCACCTGAAATACTCTCCCTTAGACAGCTCAAAAACCTTGTTCGAGTTTCTATTCACTCCCATGTTAGATGCCGCACGGTAATATCGGATTCGCTGATCCTGCCGCGCATACTCGGCACATATTTTACCGGTCCCGTCGGTTGAGGCATTGTCGGATATGATGAGCTCGAAATTGGTAAAAGTTTGCGAGAGAAGGGACGTCAAGGCTTCCTTGAGATACCTTTCTCCGTTAAAAACAGGCAACCCGATACTTACTCGAGGCTCAATCCGAGATATCTCGTCACTCATACACTTTCTCGTTCTCTACTAGTATTGGACAGGGATTAATGACCCCACGAATTTCGAGATTGGAATGTATTTGTATGGTAGCTGCGGTGAAGATGACATCATAAGGGATCATCCCTCTTAACACCCTTTCATCAAATGGGTAAAGCTTGACTCCGATGTAGAAAATTCCACTTGCAAGATAAAGTGACACTTGGAAGCAAAATCGCCACGATTCTCCCGCAGCAAGACTGATCGGCTTGTGACCGAGCCTCTCCGTCGAGATGTCAAACAGAGTATAGAGCCCTTCGTCCTTCAGATCGATGGAGATCGCGATGTTTTTGGCATCTCGATTTGCTTTAATATCAACTTCTATCCACGCCTTCTCACCAGAATCAAAATCTAAACATGACCCACAAGCGTTTTTGACAGACACCCTTGCAATATAGACATCTTTCTTGTCTTGACCGGCTCTATCTCCTGTCGCGGTCTCTAAGTAGCACCTGGTGACCTCTCTGGTTTCTCCAATTTTGACTCCCTTGCCATGATCTAAGAGGAGAGCATTCTGGCAGAGTTCTGTAACCGCCTTGATATTATGAGAAACAAAGATGACCGTTGTTCCTCCTTGCATGATCCGGCGCATCCTCTCGATACTCTTCTTCTGAAATACAAAATCTCCGACACTCAGTACTTCATCGACTACAAGCACATCAGGATCAACGTACGCTGCGACTGCAAAGCCCAGACGTGCGTACATTCCAGAGGAGTATCGCTTTACTGGAGTGTCGATGAAATCATTGAGTTGAGCGAATTCAACGATTTCATCCAGTTTCTTTCTGATTTCTTCTTTCTTCATCCCTAAAATGGCCCCGTTCAAGAAAATATTCTCACGGCCGGTCAGATCCGGGTGGAATCCTGCTCCTACCTCAATCAAAGCGGAAATCTTCCCACTCACGATTATTTTCCCCTTTGTCGGTCTTAGGATGCCACTCAACAACTTGAGGATGGTACTCTTGCCCGCGCCGTTGTGGCCAATAATTCCAAATGCTTCCCCTTTTTTCACTGTAAAAGAAATGTCCTTGAGAGCCCAAAATTCCTGTCGTTCAAGCTGATCGCTCGTCAACCGCTTTATCAGTTGTCCTGTCAGGGCAGGAATCAAATCCCTGAGGGAATCAAAGATTTCCCCACGCTTGAACTTCTTTGATACCTCGATCATCTCCAATGCAATGTCTGACATTTCCGCTCCTATATACACTCAGCAAACTTGGGTTCAAGCTTCTGGAAGAATTTCAGACCAAGTCCAGCAAGCGCAAAAGAAATTGCCCCGCTATATGATAACCAGACGAGATCAGGCATCTTCTGCATAACAATACAGTCGTTGAGACTTTCGAGAATCGGCGCTACTGGGTTGAGCAGTAAATACTTCCCAAACTCTCCGAACAAGCTGGCTTCATAAAATACCGGCGTGAAGAATATTGCGAAGGTCAGAACAACCTCTACAATGTATTTCACATCTCGGAAAAAGAGGCAGGCAGCAGAAACAAATAGGCCGAGGCCTAGACAGAAACATACGAGCACTGCCAATAACACGGGAACCCATAAGAGATGAATCGATACTCCTATTTGGGCCACTATTAGAATCAGTGTTAACAGGCAGGCCGCTGCTGCAAAATCAAAAAGCTGCGAAAGTAGGGAGGCCACAGGGAAAATCTCTCTTGGGAAATAGATTTTCGTGACCAAGTTAGAGTTTGAAACGAGACTGATAGATGCAAATCGCAGGGAGGAAACCACAAATGCCCACGGTATCGCTTTAACCGCGAGGGTTGCCACCTCGCTTAACAGGAATGGCTTACCTGACGCACGGGAGAACGCATACTTCACAAGCAAACCAGCGCCTATGATAATGATGGGCATCAAGATCGCCCACAAGAAGCCCAACACCGTCTGCTTGTATTTTATGGTGATGTCTCTGTAAGTAATCATATACAAAAGCTCGCGATACTCGATTAATCTCTTTAACGCTTCACGCATTGATCGTTTCTCCCATCGCCCCAGGCCTACTCCCAAGATTATCCTCACGACCCGGTACGCCAAGAACTAAGTCATATTGACGATTCAAGTTAACCGTATACTCAGAAATTGTTTTACGAATATGCTGAGATATGAGCTGTCGGGATGAATAGGCTCCCCTGAATCTCTCCCGGAAGGATTCAATATCAAATTCTTGGACATCTAAGCAGTTATGGGCCTGTCCAATATCTTCCATATGCCGCCTTACTTTTCTATGATACGAAACAGCAATGACCGGTTTGGACATAACATGGGATAGAAGTACTCCGTGCAGCCTGGACGCGACAACCAGATCCATCGCCTGGATACAGGACAAGAGATCTTGCACGGAAGGAGTCTCCCGCTCTGAAATTAGATGTTCTCGACTGAGCCCCCTTTCATGTAACAACCCTCGCAACTCTTGAACAACAGGATAATCCATTTTTTTCTGGGAACAGAAAAACACAACCCTATAGTTCTCTTGAGTCAGCCATTCGACGACCATCACCAATTGCAGTAAGTACTGTTCATAATCTGCATCTCTTTCTTTCTGCCAGGCAAACGCTGAAATGGGGCTGATCCCTATGGCTGGCTGATGGATCAGACCATGAGATGAGCGCACGTTGTTTGCTATAGGAAGACTAAATGCCAAGTCTGGCACAACAGGACCTTCCCTTCCCATACCGATCGATAAAATAGCGTCCTTTGAACCTTGATCTCGAAATGAAACATAGTTCGCCGAACCTAGCACTTTTTTGAGAAACCATTTCGTCAGCCCGGCTTCCATTTGACATTCACCAACACTAAGCACGACCAACCGCGTCCCTGTTAATCGAGTCAGCACCATCCAGCAGAAAAGCGTGTATGGGTGGCCCCATGCTCCACCATAATAGTCATCAAGTTGCCCGCCACCTGAGATGATCAATAGATTCACTCTTTTAAGAATGCCATAAGACCTAATTAAGAACGCCACTTCTGAAATCAGTTCTCGCAAAATCCATACAACCGCTCTTAGTTTCTTCGTTGGGATCTCAATAAGGGCAAGCAGGCGCATAAATCCATCGGGGAAGTCCCCCCACGGACGAGCAGTTCGATTGGAAGATACGACATTTCGATAGTTAGATCTTCTGTTAATCGGAAAACACGCGAGTCCATGTCTTTCCAGAGTATCTTGCGGGTTGTGCGAGAAACCAACAAGTGCAACCTCGGGTAACCGTTGCTTTATATTGAACATGACCGCATCCTGGATTGCTGCGTCTCCTAGGTTTCCTGATCCCCATGGACCGAGCAAACCTATTACATCCGCCTTCGTCTTTTCCCGCATGGATAACAGATTGCTAAACATAGCGGCTTAAATGTGGCCGCATAACCTACGCAGCACCGAGTTGGGTTTCCCCCAGCGGTCAAAGCACGTTGAAACGGCGGTGAGCAAGTCGTCCAAGGTGGCGCAGAACCGGTTGTGCGTTGCCATGCGGCAGGTCCTTTCTGTTCGACGTACTCAAACGCTGCCAGGAGAGGGGAAAGAGTAGCTCATACTGTCCAATACTAGGATCCAGTCTCCACTGGATGGAGGAGTGAAGCTCTGTGTTCCAGTTGTCGGATAAGTTCCCGTTCCGATCTGGGTTGCCACTCCGTTACTAGGGTTATACCACCAAGCCGTCATCGTGCTCCCAGCAAGGTGAGATCCACTGACCGTTACTGGGCGAGAAGATGGCAGGTAGACGATGATCGAGGATCCATCAGAGGCATAGGCCGCGGTGGCGTAGTCTGGATTCCCGAACGTTCCAGACCCTGCTGTAAGGATGGTCAGTGGTGACGTGTCTGGGACGAGAGTCTGCCAATGTCGGGAGTTAAACAGAGCCTGGAAATGCTGCATATTCATTGATCCAGCACCGTTGAGCTGTCCTTGCCAATTCGTGGAAGTACAGAACCCGCTCGTAAAGCCGAACCCCCAGATAGGGCAATTTCCGAAGACATGGCCGAATCCCCCGCTGAGGACAGTCCAATAGGATTGGGCTCGAAGCCCCTGGGCGTTCGGACCTTCATTCTCGTAGTTTGATTCGATTAGAAAAAATGGCTTCGCAGGAGAGATGGTATAGGCAGTAAACGCGTCCTGATAGTCGGTGCCATTGGTGTAGGTGTTGTTGACATTGAGCCATCCTGCTCCCACCCATGGAGTGATAGCCATGTCACCTCGTGCATTATGGGCAGTAAACAGATGGCGAGTATCTATGGAGAGAATGCCATCTACCATTGCCTGCACGTTAGACTTTACAGGGGTTGGGTCCGTATCGCCACCGATCACCCAGACAATATTGTCATAGCCCTTATATCGGTTGCCAACGTACTGGCCCCAAGCCATCATTTGCGAGGGTGTGGCCGCTTGAACTTCAGCACACCAGCCTTCCTTACCGCAACCAGACCCGAGGTACAAAGGGTCGAGGAGGATGACAATGCCTTTCGCAGCCGCTGAGTTCACAATGTAATCCACGTGCGCGAAGTACGCATCGTTTGGAGTAGTGAAGGTTTGCCCGGTGAAGGGGGTGAGGCCATAGAAATTTGCAGGAGCGTGTGCAGCGAATTGGTGTTCGATAAGACTCGCTAGGACTGCCGTAAAGCCGAGTTGCCTCCGATTCTCCAGGTAGAAGTCCGCGTCCAAATCTGAGAGTGCTGCGAACAACGACCAGGCCGCATCGCCGACCAGCAAGAACGGCTTGCCGTTCTGGTCAACCAGATAGCGAGACGTCGCGTCGATTCTGAGCGGATACCCAAAGGTCTTCGAGGGAGCGGGAAGCGATGATGTTGTGGAAGTCCCGCCATCTGAACACTTAGTACAGGCAGCAAGAAGTAGCAGGCAACACAGGATGTGGCCCACGAGGTTGGAAACTTTGTGACCAGGATGTACGGAAAATAACTTCATGACATTATGAGTGAGAAATGCTCTTGCCTCAAACGTAAAAATCCTAGCAGTCTGCTGAAAAACAAGATTTATGTGCTTCGGCAAACTCAGTACGAACGAAAAACCCCAGTGTTTTCAATGATCCATTAGTTCGTGCTGAGGTTCTCAATGGAAGAATTAAGGGTTTTTCAGCAGACTGCTAGTGGCGCGCAGCTTTATGGACAGAGGGGATGTGCATACACTCTTGCACCTATCATGATACCGTTCCAAGCTAAAGGCTGAGCATTGAGCCTCCCCCGATTTCATAGACACCTCCATAAGTGGGAGAATCATGAAAT